>Ga0181597_10000535_pt1 | contig 41813 bp, 28 predicted proteins | sample 041ome_5_FD_148647 | JGI IMG/M metagenome (GOLD analysis project Ga0181597, IMG submission 148647) | Coastal salt marsh microbial communities from the Groves Creek Marsh, Skidaway Island, Georgia - 041403US metaG (spades assembly) | ecosystem: Environmental > Aquatic > Marine > Intertidal zone... | reverse complement strand
TCCGTATGTCCGAGAAAACCACGATACACACATTTAGCGCACATCACCCGAACGCGCGTGATATGGCGGATACGCCTCGCATCCTACGCGTGGATCGCGTCGATCGAGACGTCTGATCGATCCTCGATGCCCCTTGGAGTCATGATTGGTCAACGTAGTCCCCCCTCCCCCCCCTCTGCACGAGGTCGCCCGAGGGCGCGCCGTGATCCGCCGATCGCGCGCGCGACGCGTATCGATCGATGCACGATGTCGATCACGCGCGCGCGCGATCGATGGACAAACTCGATCGATGTCGACGTCGATGGGTCGAGTGGCAATCGTGGCACCACAGCACAGCCGGCGGGCATGGATTGGGACGACGACGACGACGACGACGACGATGGTGGCGAGGCGTGGGCGCGCGCGGCGTGCGATGCGGTGCGCGCGGTGGAAGCCGCGCGCGCGGCGGTGGAGGCGTCGGGACGCGCGAACGTGCGTGGTGCGCCGGTGTCGCACCCACGGGCGCAGCAGCAGCAGCAGCAGCAGCAGCAGCAGCGACAGGGACAGGGACAGCGACAGCGACAGGTGACGGTGGAGTTCGTGCCGCACGGCGTCGATCGATTCGCAATCGTCGTCGTCGGGGGTGGTGGTGGTGGTGGTGGTGGTGGTGACGACGACGTCGTGTGCGAGCGCGCGCGCGGTGTGCCCGGGGCGGCGGTGGACGCGGCGACGCGGCGATGGACGGTGCCGCGCGAGGCGCTCGAGCGCGCGAGAGAGGCGTTCGCGGGCGCGGCGTTCGTGGTGAAACCGGTGCCTGGGATTGTGCTGCGCGCAATGGATGTGAAGTTCGACGCGTTTGAGCGCGCGTGTGAGGCGACGTACGCGGCAAAGGTTTCGAAGGCGTTGGACGCGAAGATGTTTGACTTTCAGCGCGAAGGCGTGCGGTACGCGTTGCGCAGGGGCGGGCGCGTGTTGATCGGGGATGAGATGGGGCTCGGGAAGACGGTACAGGCGTGTGCGTTGTTGTCGTGTTATCGCGACGAATGTCCGGCGTTGATTTTGGTGCCGACGTCGCTGCGGGAGTGTTGGCGAAACGCTTTGCAGACATGGTTAAACGTCGACGACGGAGACATCGCGTGCGTGGCGTCTGGTAACGACGGCGACAAGCTCATAGGGAGCACGTTTGATATCGTCCCTTACTCGCTCGTTGTCAAGTTGCTCGATCGTTTACAGCGAAAACGCTACCAAGTCATCGTCGCCGACGAGAGTCACTTCTTGAAGGATCGAAAGACGAAACGCACGGCGGCAGTGACGCCGTTACTCAGAGACGCGAGACGCGCGATTTGTCTCACCGGAACGCCGGCATTGAATCGACCGATTGAGCTGTTCACACAACTCGCGGCGATTGTCCCGCGTGTATTCACTACGGTGAGCGAATTCGGGAACCGATACTGCCAAGGCGGCGGACCGTTCGCGATGTGGTCTGGCAAGTCTAACGGCGAAGAGTTGCACGCGATAATTTCGCGACTGTGCATGGTTCGGCGATTGAAAAAAGACGTCCTTACCAGTTTGCCCGCGAAACAGCGCACGCAAGTATGGCTCACGCCTGAAGCAAAGGATATGACACAAGTCAAGGCTATCAAGGCGCAGCTCGAGAAGTTACGAGCCGCGGGCAACGCGAGCGAGTTCGAAGAGAAACGATTGGTGAACGCGCTTTACGCTGCGAGTGCAAATGCTAAGCAAGAAGTGGTCAATGAGTACTTGGAAACCGTCATCGAAGGTTCAGAGGCAAAGTTTTTATTCTTCGCGCATCACACGGCGATGCTCGACGGCGTTTCTCAGTTTTTGGCGAAGAAGAAAATTAAATTCATTCGCATTGATGGGTCGACAGCGTCAACCGCGCGCGGTGCGCTCGTCGATACGTTTCAAAAAGATGACACGTACCGAGTCGCGGTACTGAGCATCATCGCCGCTGGGAGCGGATTGACGTTGACCGCTGCGTCGACAGTTATATTTGGAGAAATGAGTTGGACGCCGGGTCATTTAATCCAAGCCGAAGACCGCGCGCATCGCATCGGGCAAGTCTCAAATGTCTTGGTGCAATATCTACACGCAAAAGGCACTATCGATGACATCATTTGGGGGTCGATTAACAACAAGCTCGAAGGCCTAGGGCAAGTGCTCGACGGGCACCGCGGTAAGCATCTCGAAACGGAGGAGTCCTTACAACGAAAAGAGCAACGTAAGCTGAGCGACGCGAGCCCGCCGAATAGGAGTCCGAAGAAATCGAAACTTTCCAACGAAATCGATCCGACGCAGAGAACGATTACCGAGCTCTTCTCGTCGCAAGCGACGCAAAAAACCAAGCGAGACTCGACAAATGACATCGAGTGGCCGAGCCTCGATGAAAACAACCTAGCATTTTAGCGCCTTATTAGTAAGTACATGTAGCTTAAAGAGATTACAAGAGGTTTGTGTGCGTTTTTACCGGAACTGCTGGCTCTTCTGTTGTTCGTCTATACGCTCTCGCATGGTTTGCACGACGCCATCCCCGAGCACCGCCTTGGACGGGTCCTTCATGAATTGATTCTCCGCATCTTCGCTGTGATACACGCACGACACCTCGGGCGACTTATCCAAATCTCCAACGAACGCAAACGTATTCATATGACTCTTACACACCTCTTCCGCCTTTTTATCCACCACATCGCGTCGCTCCAAAACGCTCCAGTTTGACCTTCGCAACACGCACCCCGGTTTCACCTCTGGTTGCGCCACGTACACGTTGAATGGATTCAGCGACAAAAACACGCGCTGATCAAAAACCATCGCTGACGCTCCATTCGCCATGCACAACTCACTCGACGGCGTGCGCCTATCTAAAATCTCTCGCGACGCCACATTTGACGGCTCCAAATCCACCGCCGTGTCAAACACCACGCCCGCGCCGATACCAATCACGAACGCCCCGGCGATTAAAAACTTATTCAGCTCGCGACCGGGCCCACCACCACCGTCACCCAAGCCGTCGTCATCGATGTATCGTCCATTCGGCCCGTTCGGACCGCGAGGCTTCGCGGACGGCGCCGCGTCGTACCCCCCGCGACGACCGACATTCGCCATGCGGTCGCGCGTCTCCGTCGACGCGCGTCGTCCCGCACTCGACGCGCGTCGATCGCCATCACGGTCGCGTTCGTACGCGCCGCCAGCCATCGCGTCCTCGTCGTCGTCGTACACGGCGCGCGGCGTCAACGTTGCGGACCGTCGATTCGTGACACCATGCGTCGTCATGAATCCCCGTCTCGCGCTCGTCGTACACGCCCGCGTCGACGCCGCGCGCTCGCACTGCGCGAGACGCACCGCGCGCGACGCCGACGCGCGCGATGGCGCGCCACACGACGCCGTCGGCGTCGACGCCGTCGTCATCAACATGGGTGTCAGCATCGATGCGCAGCGCGAAATGGCGCGTTACACCATGGCGTTCTCCGCCTCTCGCGCCGTCGTCGGCACCGCGCTCGCGCGCGATGCGCGCGCAAAGATGCGCACATCGCGTCCGCGCGCGCGCATCGCGACGACGTCCGCGCTCGGCGACACGCTTCCGGTGTATTTGGCGCGTGAAAGCGCTCGAGGCCACATCGATGGCGAGCTCGCCGTCGCTTTAAACTCCGTAGCCGTCGCGTGTAAGCGCGTTCGCGCGCTCGTGGCGTCGGCGCCGCTTGCAGGGAACACTGGTACGCTCGGAAGCTCGAACGCGTCGGGGGATGAGCAGAAGAAGCTTGATGTGCTGGCGAATGATGTGTTTGTGGCTGAAATTTCATCGTGCGGACGGGCGGGCATCATCGTGACGGAGGAGGAGGACACGCCGATCGCGGTGGAGTCCGTGGGTGGGGAGTACATCGTTACGTTCGATCCCATCGATGGATCGTCGAACATCGATGCGTGCGTGACGACTGGAAGGTGCGTAAAGTCTCGCGTTCGACGCGAACGCCAAGCGGATAAAGTTGTTTCGCGGTCTTCCTCATTGCAACGACTGACTGACGCGGTATCGATTGTGGTCTCTCTCACGAGCGCAGTATTTTTGGCGTGTATTCTCCTGGTGAATGTCGCGTTGATGACACCGACACCGTGGAGAGTGCTGTTGAAAAGTGCCTCGTAAATACGCGCCAAAGCGGCGAACAGCTCGTCGCCGCAGGGTACTGCATGTTCTCGTCGTCGTGCGTGTTTATGCTTACGACGGGACAAGGCGTGTATCAGTTCGACTTCGACCCAGACGTGGGCGAGTTTGTGATGTCTAAAGAACGCGTCATGGTTCCCGACGGAGATAAGATGCAACGCATTTATTCGGGCAACAACGGCAACGTAAATCTGTGGGCGCCCGAGCTTAAAGCGTACGTCTCGTACTTGCAAGCCGGCGGTAAGGATGGCGGCAAGCCTTTCTCGTATCGTTACATCGGCGCTTTAATTGGCGACGCGCATCGCACGTTATTATACGGCGGCTTGTGGCTCTACCCGCCCGATGCAAACGCGAAAGAGGGCAAGGCGAGATTGTTGTATGAAGTCGCGCCCATCGCGTTCATCTTTGAGCAAGCGGGTGGCTTGGCGACGCACGGTCCGTTGGCCGATAAGCGCGTCATGGAGGTTGTGCCGCAGCACATTCACCAAAAGCATCCCATGTTTGTCGGCTCCAAGTCTATGGTTGAAGACTTGCAGCGATTTTTAAAGCAAGCGTAGCGCGCCGAGCGCGTTGAGTAGCGATGTGTCATGCGTGTGTTCAAATTTCTAAATTTACAATTGTCATTCGTTAGTTAAAGTCGCTATCTGAATCGTCGTCGTCGTCGTCGTCGTCGTCGTCTTCAGAGGCATCATCGAGCTCCATGGCGTCTTCGTCGTCAGAATCTTGTTCGATGTCGTCACCGTCCTCCTCCTCTGAATCGTCGGAATCGATGACGATGGGTTGTTCCTTTTTCACACGCTTGGCTGCGGGCGCCGACGCCGACGACCGGCCGGTCTGGCCAGACGTCACCGCCACGGATGGACGCGCCGAAGCTGTGACCGACTGCCGCATAGGGATCGTCGGATTTTGCGGCGCTGCGGGCACGGTGGGCATGAAACTCTCCACTTTACCGCGGACGACAACAGGCGACGCGATTCTGTTGTCGTCCTCGTCTGAATCCTCGTCGTCGTCGTCGTCGCTGTCGTCGGCGTACATTTTCTTCCGCGCCACCGTCGCCGCTTGACGCCGAGGTCGACGTCCACCATTCTCCTTAGTGTTCGTGTCTGCTTTGTCAGCCATCTTGGTAGCCTTTGTCGGCGTGGCGACTGCCGCCGTTGTCCCCGCGCCAGTCGTCTTTGTCCCCGCGCCCGCCGCGATGGAGCTCTCCCAATCCACCTCGGGCTCTCCCGACAAATCACCCAACTCCGCAGGCAACGCCAACGGCTTCTCCTCTGGGTTCGCTTCCTTCGTCCCCACCCAAAACCAACTCGAAAACACAATCACATTATCAAACCATTCCTCCATGTTCATCCTATCCTTGGATTTCGCGTTCAACGTAAAGTATCGCGTCGTCTTCGGCCGAACGATGGTTCCCAACAATTTCAATCGCCCATTGGGAAAATCTAAGTACACCACCGGTTCTTGAGTATGCATTTCTCGCATCTCGCCCAATCGACCCTCTTTCAACGCGCTGAGCTGGCCCGGGAACACCATGGCGTATCGATTTTTCCTCGCCGCGCTCTTCTTGTATATATCCTTCCCGTCGCGTTTAAGCAACACCTCGGACGCATCGAGCTCGTATTCGGACGTCCCAGGACGCGTGGCCGATATCAACCTCGTTCGAATTGCATGTTCCAGCGCGCGCTGAGCGCTGATATTCTCCACGGGTGCCTCCGCCGCCGGCGCTTTCATTTCAAATGATTGGTTTTCAAACTGTAGCCTTCAGCCTGTCACCGCAGCTCAAGGCGCGCTGTCGCTCGCGCGTTGCGATCTCTCGTCGCTCGAACGCGTCTGAAGCGCGCGTGTGATTCGTCTGCACGCGTTGGCGCGGCGAAACTCGATGCGCAACGCGTCGGCGCGCGCGAGACTGGCGCGGATGCGCGCACGAGTGTGCGAGCTGAGACGCCACTTGTCCGAACGTTCCCACGCGCGCCCACGCGCCCCGCGCTCGACGCCAGACGCCCACGCCCACGCCCGATGCGCGCATCGACCGCACTCAGTCGAGTATTTTCGCGCGCGTTCGCGCGGCGCACCGGGTCGTCGCGCGCGTCGCTCGGCGGTGCGCGCGCTGTCGATGGCTCGGCGGCGCATGGCGGCTCGAGGCGCGGTGCGGTGTGTTCGCGCGGTGTGTTCGCGCGCACGTGTGCATCCGAGCCGGGGCGACGCGCGCTGGCGAATGGTTGGGTCGATGCTCGCGCGCTGGTGGTGACGAATGCGCGAGGACGGCCGAAGAGCGCGGGGCGTGGGGGTGGCGGGCGCGGGAAGCCATCGCGCAAGTTTGATGTGCCAGATGAAGTGCGGGAGTTTAATGACGACACGCCGATGAAGATGAATGTGAAGAAAAAGGAGAAGGTTGTGAAGGTGCCAAAGGCGGAGGTTACTGAGCAAGAGCGCGTGATGTTGAGCTCGGCGAGTGGGTTCGAGGATTACGACGACGGCGCGTACGGGGACGGCGACGCGGATGAAGACGTCGCATTTGAGGACATGGGTACGCGCGAGTTAGAGCTCGCAGATCAAGGGCGTGGGGCGACAGTGAAGAATGTAGAGTTTGTACAGGCATGTGCGAGCCTGGCGGGATGTCCGCCGCCGACATTGCCCGAAATTGCCGTCATAGGTCGCTCAAACGTCGGCAAAAGTTCTCTTGTGAACATGTTGACCAACAGAAAGAGTTTAGCCAAGACGAGTAAGAATCCAGGGAAGACACAGACGATTAATCACTATCGCATGACGACGGGTGAAGGAAAGTTTTACTTGGTGGATTTACCCGGGTATGGATTCGCCAACGCGCCCGAGCACTTGCGCGAGAAGTGGGCTGAATTTACGCGCGAATACCTCACCAAACGCGAGAGCTTAATCACCGTGTTGCTGTTAATTGACAGCACGGTCAAACCGCAGCGATTAGATTTAGAATGTCTCGATTGGCTCGGTGAGGCCGGGGTCCCAGTGACGATTGTGTTCACCAAGGTTGACAAAAAGCGTAAAAAAGGGAGCGGTGGAACGCGCGTAAACCCGCAAGAAAATGTGGAAGAGTTTTGCCGGGAAGTGAGCGAGTATTGGGATGAGCTTCCGCCGATGTTATACACGTCTGCAGTAAACGCCGAGGGTAAACGCGATGTGTTGAATCACATCGCCACGTTGCGTCAGTTCTTCAAGAAACCGCTCAAGGAGAATAAATTGGTGCGAGACGCCATCGCAGCCGGCGCTCCCGCGCCGTTGGCAGACGACGACGACGCAGACGCAGACGCGTTCGATGACGACGACGACGATGAGGTCGAAACCTTTGACGACGAAGACATCGAAGATGACTGGAATTAAAATAAATTTGCATGCGCGCACCGTGTACACGGTCGTATAGGCCTGGCTATTCAGTCTCATGTATTTACCAACACAGGTGTAATCTCCGACGCGCGAGCCCGCACACCGTGGCGCATGCTCCGAAGTGTCACGCGCATCGCCCGCACCCTCATCTGCACACCCATACCCACATTCGCGCGACATCACGCGCACAGCCGTCGCGTCATGGGCACGCCGTTTTCCCAATTTGCATTTACTTTTGGTCGCTCGCGCTCGACGTCGCCCGAGCTCCCCAAGCGCGGCGCGAGCGCCTCGCGTCGCGCGCGACCGGCGGTGAAAATTGAAGTCGAAGACGACGGTATGAATACATCTGCACCGTCGACGCCGACGGCGAAGCGCAAGGCGAGCACGAAGGCGCGCGCAAGCGTTCCAGAAGCACCAAACGGAGGAGACGGTCCCGACGGGTGGCGAGAAACACTCGCGACGATCAAGACGTTTCGCGCACAAGGCCCATCCGCCGCCGTAGACACCATGGGATGCGAGAAGATTGCTGAGCTTCAGGATGGAGAAACAAAAGTCACGGAGAAGTACAAGAGGTATTTATGCTTGACGAGCGCGATGTTGAGCTCACAAACGAGAGACGAGATTAATCACGCCGCAATGCGTCGGCTCATCGCGCATGGATGCACGCCGGAGAATATTTTAGCCACAGATGAAGACACGTTGGACGTAATGTTGAATCCAGTCGGGTTTCATCGGCGGAAATCGCAATATTTACGCGCCACGGCGAAGATTTTATTGGACGAGTACGACGGTGACATACCACCGAGCGTGGAAACGTTGTGCGCCTTACCAGGCGTCGGGCCTAAAATGGCGTATTTAGTCATGAACGTCGGTTGGGAAAAGCCAACAGGCATTTGCGTCGACGTGCACGTGCATCGCATCACCGAGCGCTTGGGTTGGACGAGCGAGCACGCCATCGGCAAGAACGGCTCGCCCAGAAAGAAAACACCCGAGGACACGCGCGCGTCGCTCGAGAGCTGGCTTCCAAAAGAAGAATGGATCGAAATTAACCCTTTACTCGTCGGATTCGGTCAGCTCACGTGCACGCCTTTACGTCCAAAGTGTGGCGAGTGTCCGCTCGCGTCCACGTGCCCGTCGGCGTTCAAGGAAGCCACGCCATCGAAAAAGCCAAAGACTGAAGTTTAAATAGCTTACATCTCTTCGAACCATACCGTAGTTTACAACACTAATTTAGTCATCATGTAACACATAACACATACCACCGCGCATCCATCCGTCGTCATCCAGTTTTCTGTACACTCGGCTTTTGCGCCACGAACGCCACGCGCGGGTGCGTCGGCGTCGCCGTCGGCGTCGCCGTCACCCTCGCCGCCTCATCGCGCACGCCCGCGCGTGCCACCGCACCACGCCCATCGCGCCCACCGTCCCGCGCCGCACCGCGCCCGTCGTCGTCGTCGTCGTCGTCGAACCGCGCGCCGGTTAATCCAACCACATACAAGAGGCCCACCACGCCCAGCGCGAGCGCGCCTACGCGTCGCACCGCCCTGCGCATCGCCGACGGCGGCGGCGACGGCGGTGACGGCGGCGACTCGTCCCCATCCTCGCCGTCGCCGTCACCGCCACCGCGGCACTCGGCCGCGGTGTGGTAGAGCTCTGACATCTGACGCCATCGATCGGCACTGCGCGCCTCGCGACCCATCGGAACGCCTTCGCCACCGATGGCGCGCCTCTTTCTCGACCAAGAACCGCTCACGCAGTACAAAGACCGCGCGTTCGAGGGCTCGATCGAGGAATATCTCGACGCGCTGCGACACAGCGCGACGCTATACGTCGGAAACGTGAGCTTTTACACCACCGAGGGGCAAATGCACGCGGCGTTTTCGCAGTGCGGCGCGGTGCGACGCATCGTCATGGGGTTAGATAAGGCGAAGCAGACGCCGTGTGGGTTTGCGTTCGTGGAATACCACAACCGCGCCGACGCGGAGGCGTGCGTGAGGTATTTAAACGGTACGAAACTTGACGATCGGGAGATTCGCGTGGATTTCGACTGGGGCTTCGTCGAGGGTCGGCAGTACGGTCGCGGCAAGTCTGGCGGGCAAGTGCGCGATGAATACCGCACGTACTTTGACGCAGGGCGTGGTGGATACGGTAAGTTGTTACGGGATGAGTTAGAGGGCATGAAGGCGCGCGAAGGTGGTGGAGCCGCGCCCGAGGTTGGCGTCAAGCGCGAGCGCGACTGACGCCGCCAAACGCCTGGAACTCCTAGCATTCGCGTCACGACGCCCGTCCGCGTTCGCGCATTCGCGCGCGCGCACGGTTTAGAAAGTGTTGTATTAATTCATGCTCACACGATGTAGCCATCACGATGTGCGCGCCATGGCGCCACTCGCATCGATACCTCGCCGTCGAACCCGCGATGCGCGTTTGGAACTTGTTTAAAACGCGTTTGACATCACCCGCCATGCCCTGCGCGCCATAGTCCCGCGCGCCGCTGCGCGCCCTCGCGTCCCGCACCGCACGTCTGCATCGACACTCGCTTCATCACGCGCGCACACACGCGCGCACGCATCGATACAAGCGCCCGGTGACGGCGCGCACGCGCACATTCAACGGGCAATTCTAATTCTCCAACGGTGGTTTCGCATCTGATCTCCGCATTCAATGGGGTGTTTCGCGTCGAAACAGGCGCTTTCGCCGTCATCGTCACCGCCGCAGAGTCGACATGCGTCGATGCGTACGACGGGGTTGGACGACATGTCGTTTCCAGCGCGATTACTGGAATCGTATGATGTGTTATCGACGGATTCGTTGGACGCGTACGGCGGCGCGTTTCGCGTGCGACGCATCGACGGGGACGGAGAGTTCGAGACCGCGAGGTTATGCGCGGTGAGGAAAGCATCGGCGAAGAGGACTGGACGTACGACGATAACGCCGGAACACTTTCAAGCAGAGGCGTACGCGATGGATTTTTTGAATCATGAGAATATCGCAAAGGTGCACGAGAGTTTTATCGACTCGACGGTGAAACCAAACGTGGGGGTGCTCGTGAGAGAACGCGCTGATGGTGGGAACTTATTTAATGAGCTAGCGAAACGACGCAGGTTTGAAGAGTATGCCGTGCGGAAGATAGCTGTGCAGTTAGCGGGGGCGTTGATGCATATGAAGGAACACGGGGTGGTGTGCGGGTCGTTGAACCTCGAGACGATCGGGTACAAGACGGCTGAGAAGGATCAGGTGATAGTGTTGTCGATGCGGAACTCCATAATGATAGGGCAGCCGGCGGCGTTCACGCAGGACTATAACGAGTACGATGTAGAGAATGAAATGGGTGAGCTAGAGGTGCGCACGTATCCCGTAGGTGTAGATTTGTCGTACGTCGCGCCAGAGTTGATGAAACCTGGGAACCGACGACGGACACCCGCCGCCGACGTATGGGCGTTTGGTGCGATTTTGTACACTCTTCTCGCGGGCTATACACCATTCATAGGCGATGATATCAGTGATGTCGTCGAGGCGATTCGCAAAGGAAATTTCACATCGTTCCAGTATGACTTGGAGACTTGGAACGGTGTGAGCAAGGCGGCGAAGGACTTAATCGGCGGGTGTCTGCGCGTCAACGTCAAACGCCGTTTTAGCATTGAACGCATTCTCGAGCACCCATGGATAGTCAAATTCGACAACTGTGCTGGGTCCATTAACACAGGCAGCGTGATGGGTCATTCAACCGGGACATACTCGGAATCTGGAGAGCACTCGATTTCGCACGACGAGTCCGACGACTGGGGCAGCGACGACGAAATGTCGCGCCACGAATTTCGAACACCAACCCCAATCAAACGTTAATCGCCTTCGAACACTCGCGCCATCACTCGCGCGCTCACGTGCGCGCTGTCTGTAGTTTTAAGTTGTCATATAGTTCCAAACCAGAGTATTAATCAAACGAGAAACGCGGCGTCCCAACCGACGCGGAGAGCTCGACGTCAACCCGAAACCAGCCCCGCGGTGTTCATACGCCACCTCTCGACGCGCATCACGCGCGCCGCACGCCACTCGCGCGCATTCGACAAACACACGCGTGATCACGCGTTCGCGCGCGATTGATCGCGTCCGGGCGCGCGTCGTCGACGTATATTGTCGTGAGCTCGCGTCTCGAGCAGCCGCCGCCGCCAGAAGGAACGACGCGCGATGTCGCCGTCTCGCGCGCCCGCGAGCTCGACCTCGGCGACGTGCGAGGTGAAACAGCCGTCAGTGTTATGCAAGGAGATCGAGTCGGCGAGCTTTAGCTTTTACGACGCCGAGGAGGTTCGGCGCATCTCGGTGAAGCGAGTGACGAACCCGGTGTTGTTCGACGGGTTGAACAACGCGGTACCGGATGGTTTGTACGATCCCGCACTCGGCCCTACGGATGCAAAGGCGACATGCGTGACGTGTAAGTACCCTGGGTCGATGTGTGGCGGTCACTTTGGGCATCTCGAGCTCGTGGTACCGGTGTATAACCCGTTGGTATTCGGTACGGTGGTGCGACTGCTGAAGACGACGTGTTTTCATTGTCATCAATTTCGCATGCATAGCGATCGCGTGCGCAAGTTTCGACAGCGTTTATTGATGTTGATGGATGGCGACATTGAGGGTGCAGAAAATTCTGCTGGTCCCGAGGTGAGTAAGAACACAAAAAAGGAGATGGCTGAGATTTGGAAGGGCGTGGAGAACGAAGGCGACGCCGAGGCGATGGATTTGGACAACATCTTGGACGTGCTCCCTGAGTTGCGCAAGAAGGGTGGTCGCGCTACTACAACGTGGACATCGGTGACATCGACTGCGGCGCGGAACTTGATCAAGGAGTTTCTATCCATTCAGCCAAAGACGTGTGAGAATTGCAAAGCCGTGAACCCGTCGGTGAAAACAGAAGGTCACAACAAGATTTTCCGCTCACAGCTCACAAAGCAGCATCATCAGAATAATTTGGCGCGTGGAATCGACATAAATGAAGACATGGCGTTCTTGGCGCGGAATGCGAGCGCAGAAAGCGCCGATTCTCATGAAGGTGCGGCCAAATTGTCTGGAACAGAAATGGATGCAAGGTTGATACCGGCGAAAAATTCGACGAAGAAGAAGAAACACCAAGGTGACGAGTCGGATGCTTCGACGGATGATGACAAAGATGACAAAGATGGAAGCGACTCTGATGGTGACGGATCTGGAAGTGATCAAGACAGTGAAGAGAGCGATTCGGACGATATGCAAGTGTCTGAGCGCGTTCCTGCGTCGACCAAGCCATTGTACATTACGCCAATCGAAGCGCGAGCCTTGTTAAAACGTCTATGGGGTAAGGAGTTTGATTTCTGTTCGCTTGTGTGGGCGGCAAATCCACAAGGACGAGAATCTCGGGTATCGGGTGGATTTGTCAAACGCAGTGACCCGTCGAGATTTTTCATTCAGACGCTTCTCGTGACGCCGTCAAAGTTTCGCCCGCCGAGTAAGATGGGTGATATGGTGTTCGAGCACCCACAGAACACATCACTCACGGCCATCATTCAAGCCAACTTGAGTCTAGCGGAATTGTTTAGAACGCCACCGACGGTGCCTGAGCCACCAGAAGTGCGTGCTGGAAGAGCCGTACGCGCGTGGCTGGCGTTGCAATCCGGCGTGAACCGTTTGATTGACGCGTCAAAGTCTGATGGCGCTGACGCTAAGCTCGTCATGGGTATTCGACAGCAACTGGAAAAGAAAGAAGGGTTGTTTCGCATGAATATGATGGGAAAGCGTGTAAACTTCGCGGCACGTTCGGTTATTTCACCCGATCCGTATTTGGGCACGAGCGAAATTGGCGTCCCGCCCGTCTTCGCAAAGAAGCTTACGTTTCCCGAGCTTGTTACCCCGCACAACGTGGACTTGATGCGACAGCTTGTAGAAAACGGTCCTGAAATCCACCCTGGTGCGAATGCAATAGAAGATGAACGCGGACGAGTGATTCATCTAGATAAGTTTACGGCAGAGAAGCGTGCGGCGATTGCAAAGACACTATTGGCGACCACCGCTTCTGGATCGGCGGATGCCCCAGCGCGGCCGTTGGCTAAGAAGGTGTACAGACACTTGCGCAACGGGGATGTCATGCTCGTGAATCGTCAGCCGACTTTACACAAGCCTGGCATTCTCGCGCACACTGCGCGCGTACTCAAGGGACAGCGTACGATTCGCATGCACTACTCGAATTGCTCCACGTTCAATGCGGATTTTGATGGCGATGAAATCAACTTGCATTTCCCGCAAGACCATCTCGGTCGAGCTGAGGCGTATGAAATCATGCATGGGGACCGACAATTCACCGTACCCACCGATGGCAAGCCACTTCGCGGTTTGATTCAAGATCACATATGCTCGGGGTTGTTGCTCAGCATGCGTGACAGTTTCTTTGACCGCTCTGAATTCACACAGTTGCTGTACAGCGCGCTCGTGGACTATTGCGGTGACGCACTTGGTACGATCGATATTCCAGCGCCAGCGATATTCAAACCGCAGGTGCTCTGGACTGGTAAGCAAGTCCTTTCGTCAGTTTTGGCGCATATCACGCGCGGTAGACCGCCGATGACGTTTACGGCGCCGTGTAAGATCGCAGCCAATTTTTTCGGCGGTGACGACTCTGGCGAAGACATGCTCATCATTCGACGCAACTACTTGTGTACTGGCGTGGTTGATAAAAACATGTTTGGCAAATACGGTCTCGTGCACGCCGTCGCCGAGCTGCACGGTCGCTCAACTGCTGGCGCGTTGTTGTCAATTTTTTCGCGTCTGTTTACAAATTTTTTACAAAAGCACGGCTTCACGTGTGGCATGGATGATTTGATTCTTACCCAGCAAGCTGAACTTGATCGCATCGATGAGCTGGCAAAGGCGGACGATGCGTGTAAGACTGCCACCGCAGAAGTCGCCGAAGCTTCGGGCAAGCCAGACGCTGTCGTGCAGCAAGCCGTCGCCAACAAACTCATCGAGAATCCGGAATGGGGCGCTCAACTCGATATGAAAGCTTCTGGGGCGTTGAACAAGGTTACGTCTGCGACAGTCAAAAAATGCCTTCCATTTGGCACAAAGAAGCCATTCTCGAAGAACTGCTTGTCCATCATGACGATTTCGGGTGCCAAAGGGTCGCTCGTCAACTTTTCTCAAATCGCCGCCGCGCTGGGTCAGCAAGAACTCGAAGGTCGTCGCGTCCCTCGGATGCCGAGTGGTAAAACGTTGCCATGTTTTGAGCCATTCGACACGAGCGCTCGGGCGAACGGTTACATCGCTGATAGATTCTTCAGTGGGTTAAGCCCTCCAGAGTACTTTTTCCACTGCATGGCGGGTCGAGAAGGTTTAGTCGACACCGCTGTGAAAACTGCGCGCTCGGGCTACTTGCAGCGTTGTTTGGTAAAAAATCTCGAATCGTTAAAGGTAAACTACGATTTCACCGTTCGCGATTGCGACGGGAGCATCGTGCAGTTCCAATACGGCGACGATTGCATCGATGTCACGCGTAGCGGGTACATTTCGCAGTTTGAGTTTTTAGCCGAGAACCCAGAGCTCATTTTGCTCAATAGCAAGGAAGCTATAGAGCTGCTACCGAAACTCAACAGAGACAACAAAAAAGTGCTCGAAGAAATCGCACGCGATGATGCCATTCCGCGATTTTCCACGGAGAACTTTGGTGATCAGCTCGGCGTGCTTCCCGAGAAGTTTAGCAAAGAACTCAAGGCGTTCATCGACTCTCGGCCAGCTGGATACTTTGCGAGTGAAGGAGCGAAGAACAAGGACATCGGCCGAAACGCATCGTTGGCGTCCAAATCTGGTTTGACAGCCGAAGAGTTCGCAATGCTCATGAATATGCGATACTTGAGTAACGTTGCGCAACCGGGCGAAGCCGTCGGCGTCATCGCTGCACAATCTGTTGGAGAGCCGTCGACGCAGATGACGTTGAATACGTTCCACTTTGCCGGTCGCGGTGAAGCGAACGTGACGTTGGGTATTCCTCGTCTCAGAGAGTTACTCATGGCTGCTTCAAAAAAGTTGCTCACGCCCGTTATGGTCTTACCGTTGAAGGAGGGTTGTCGAACAAAGGAGGCGGCTGACACGTTGTGCCGCCGCCTGCGGCGCGCCATTTTGGCGGAACTAATCACGAAACTGACGGTGAAAATCAGAGACTACGTCAAAGGTGCCGACGGCGTGCTGACGCGCACGTACAAGGTGCAAATCACCATGCGCGAAGGTAACGACGACGGTGGTCCAGACGAAGTGACTTTCAACCAATTCGCCACCGCCGTTAAAAAGAAGTTTGCCCCGATGCTTTTGGCGAGAATCGGCTCTGAAATGAAGAAGGCCAAAGTAAAGGGTATCATCATCAAAAATGCGGCTAGTTCTCAACAAGGCGCTGCACAAAATGCGAATGACGATGACAAGGACGAGTTAAGTGATGATGCCGCCGTTGATGACAAGAAGACAAAGAAGGTCAAGTTTGAGGCAAACGGCGACGAGGATGACGACGACGAGGATGAGGAAGACGAAGAAGAAGGTGCGAAGACCGAAAAGAGAAAGGCTGATGAAGACGAAGCGGATACTGACACTGACAGTGATAGCTCGGATGATTCGGATGACTCGGAATCGGACGATTCTTCGGATGGTGAAGCACGCGCTGAGCGACCCGCGGCGACGAAAAAGCGAAAACCAAAGGCCATCGAGCACAGCGATGCTGGAGTCTTGATCTCGGCGGACGCACTCGACGACGTTATTGAAATCGATGCCAAAAGCCGAACCGTCGAGTTTGAGATTCCGGTGGGCATTGTGTCGCCGAATGTACTCGTTCTCGAAATCGCGCAAGACTGCGCCGTGAAAACCATCGTGCGCGAAACTCGCGGCATCAACAAAACGTTTGTCATCGGTAAACCCGCTGATGAAGACCCCAGAGGAACGCAGCCACTTTCTGTGCAAACAGACGGCATATCTTTTGGTGCGGCGTGGTCGCATAGCGATCTCATCGACGTGAACAACATCAAATCCAACTCTGTTTGGGACATTATGCAAACGTTTGGCGTGGAAGCTGGCAGAGCGACGCTCGTGAGTGAAGTCAGAGCGGTGTTCGGTGTGTACGGTATTGGTGTCGACGCGCGACATTTATCGCTCATCGGTGATTTCATGACGCAGCAAGGCGAGTATCGACCGTGCAATCGCTCTGGGATTGAAAAGAGCACGTCGCCGTTTTTGAAGATGTCATATGAAACCGCGACGTCTTTCTTGACAGACTCCACCATTCGGGGTGAGACGGATACGTTGAATTCACCCTCGTCACGAATCGTTGTTGGACGGACGGTGGATTTGGGCACGGGATCATTCGGTCTCAAATACGATCTCACTCGTGGGAACAAACTCGCGAGTTCGATGAAGGGCAAGACTGTCACAACTGGCGGAAAGGAAACCGGAAAGAAAACAACATTTCTTGATTAGACTAGACATAGCGATTTTGGATTTTTGATAAGAAACACAGATTCAAATAAAGTTAATATTATTAAAATTCAACATCCAACACCAATCTGTTTAAAGCTCCTTGAGCTTGTTGACAATGTCCTTGGCTTGCGCCGTGGCGTTACCGATGTAGGACGCCGGCGTGAGCGCCATCAACGATTGTCGGCCTTCTTCGGGGATGTCAAGCTTGGACACGAACTCACGCATGCCTTCTGCGTTCACACGACGGCCACGCGTAAGCTCCTTCAGCTTTTCGTACGGCTTCTCGACCGCGTATCGGCGCATGACGGTCTGGATGGGTTCCGCGAGAACTTCCCAGTTGACGTCCAAATCAGCCGCCATGGTGTCGGCGGCAACTTCGAGCTTACCAATACCACGCAACGTGGATTGGTAGGCGAGCATTGAGTAACCAAAACCCACACCCATATTACGTAACACGGTGGAATCGGTTAAATCACGCTGCCAACGAGACACAGGGAGCTTGGCGGCGAGATGCGCGAACACAGCGTTGGCCAACCCGACGTTACCCTCAGAGTTTTCAAAGTCAATCGGGTTCACCTTATGCGGCATCGTAGACGAGCCAACCTCACCCGCGATGGTCTTTTGCTTAAAGTAGCCGATCGAGATGTACGACCAAATGTCGCGATCAAAGTCGAGCACGATGGTGTTGAATCGCTCGATGGTCGCGAACAGCTCAGCCATGTAGTCGTGCGGCTCGATTTGCGTCACATACGGGTTAAAATCGAGCCCGAGACCAGTGACAAACTTCTCCGCCACCGCTTGCCAATCAACATTCGGGTACGCTGACATGTGCGCGTTGTAGTTACCGACTGCACCAGCCATCTTACCGTACAATGGGATACCCGCCAGCTGTTGTCGTTGACGAGCCAAGCGGTACGCCACGTTGGCCAACTCCTTCCCGAGCGTCGTCGGCGACGCCGGTTGACCGTGCGTTCGGCTCATCATCGGCGTCGCCGCATGTTCCACTGACATTTTCGTCAAAGCATCGATAATCTTCGTCATTTCCGGTTTTAACGTCGCCACACCATCGCGCAACATAATCGCGTGCGACAAGTTGTTAATATCCTCCGACGTGCACGCAAAGTGCGTAAACTCCATAATCTTTGCCAACTCCGGTTGCGTCATCAACGCATCCTTGATCACGTACTCAACCGCCTTGACGTCATGATTCGTCGTCTTCTCCACGTTCTTCACCTTAGCCGCTTCGGCGACGGAAAAGTTCTTCAAATAGTCTTCCAGAAACGTATTCGCCTCGACGCTCAACGGCGGCACCTCCACAACCTCTGGAATCGCCGCCAACGTCTGCAACCAGCGCACTTCGACGTATACGCGAGCGCGGATCAACGCAAACTCGCTAAAGCACCCGCGCAGCGCCGCGGTTTTCCCCGCATAGCGTCCGTCGAGCGGGCTTAACGCGGTTAAATCATCGAGCGCCAGGTCGCTCGGGGCAAACACGCGCTCGGTCGATGCGCGTCGGATGACGCGCGTGCGAGATGCGGATGACGCGCGCGGGTGCGCGGGTGTGCGCGCGTGAGGCGCGGCAGTGACAGCGGCGGCGTGCGCGACGGACATGGGCGTGACGGCGGCGCGTGAAAGTGCGGTGAGGCTGCGCCTGGGTGTGGTTTGAAAAAAAGTGGCGGCTCATGTCAAGCTGGTCCCACGTCTCGTCTCGTCGCGTCGCGCGTCGCTCAGAGGCGCGCAAAGTGTCGCGGCGCGGTGCGTAAATAACGTGACATATATTAAATACTACGTAAACACTGGTTCATCGACAGTGGGTCATGGGAAATGTCGGCAAGTCAACGCGCGGCGGGCTGAGCGCGCCGCTTCATTTCACGAGACTCTTTCGGAAGGACGAATACGACACTTCACGACGCACACGCATCGACCAAACCATGATGCGCGAAGAACGTGCATATTTTGGGTTCGAACAAGACCCGAATGACGATCAACAACGGCATCATCTCATCATAACATCTCTCGTAACTGAATTCGTTTTAAATGTCTCCGATGATTGTACGTACTGTGACTCGTTGCGCGCAATGTTAAGCCGTGAATGATTGTAAACGCTCTTCTCGACGGCGCGTGCGATGCGCACCGAGCGCGACGGCGTGAGCACTGTCACGGACGGCACGCAGAAGCTTGAGTGACTGGTCTTTTGATGCGACGGAGACTTTGACGCCGGCGACGGCGTGCGCGCCAGATGTCGAGCGGGTTGGGATCCAGAGCGCTTCTTCACCGCTGGATCGACCTTTGGCGAGTGCGGCGAGGGCCACAGTGCGCTGCGGCCGATTTGAGTTTGGGTATGGCGTTACTGTGGTGGATGTGGATGCATCGCTGTCGTCATCGATCATGTTGGAAATGACGACGCCGTGCGCCTCGAGCGCTGCCGCCGCAGCGGTGAGCTGGCCGACGCCGCCGTCAATCAAGAAAACATCTGGGAGCGCACTTTTGGATGCCAAGCGTGCGCCGATCGATTCGGCGATGCCACCATAGTCATCGCTCGGGGTGACCTCGTCGCTCAATTGGTAGCGCTTATGTTTGAGCGGCATCGCAGAGCCGCCTTCAAATCGGACAAAGGAGCACACGGCATTCGTCCCGGCGAGATGGCTCACATCCACACCTTCAATACTGTGCGGAATTTCGGACAATCCGATCGTATCGCGTAGGTGTACGGCGGCGATGGATTTTGTCGCCGTCATGCGCGCGGATTCGTCTGCGTTTTCGAGTGCCATCGTGGCGAGAGCTTCGAGTAGCGTTCCCTCCTTGGCGGCGCCGTGGTGTAAGACTTTTCCCTTTGCAGATTTCGCTCCTACGCCGAGCGTTTTCAACGCTGATCGTAGGTTGAGTGGCTCGGCAACTGCGTGAGGGATGTATACTAAATCAGGCCGTTCGACAAACTCGCCCGTATACATTTGTTCGGCGACGATCTGCGCGGCTTCGGCGAGCGTGGCATCGGCAATATCATCGTCTGCGCTCGCGTTTGGGACCTCAATCGACGTACCGAGCACATCGACGATGACTCCTTCGCGGACTTTGATGATTTTAACCGCACAAACACCGGCACCGCTACTTGCGGCGGCGATGACATCCATATTCCAATGTTTCGCCACAGAGTCGGCTTGAAGAAGCGCCGCGAGCGATCCTCTCGATCCTTGGCCACGTTCAGCCTCCTCCTGGGCAGACACGCGAATCTCCAAGGCGGCGGGAATATCTCCTCGCCCCTCGAGCATTGCAATTGCTTCTTCATATTTAGCATCTAAAACGAGCGATGCAACTTCGGAAACGAACTGCCATTGCGCAACCGCGGCTGTTTCGCCGAATCGTGAGCGAAACGATACGCCGCGTAAATCTAACGCGCGCTCTAATACCCCCATCATTCGGTTCGCTGCCTCGCGCGTGGGCAACGTCCACACTCGAGCTCCCCGAGACGCCTCAGATTGCGCTTCGTCTTGGAATTTCGCGACAAATATTTGTCCGACACCATTCTTCGACGTGAGAACGATTCGCGCCGATTCGGGCTTTGGCGCATCCTTCAACAAAATATTCAAGGCGGGACGCTCGCGCTGGATCAGGCGCGCTTCGAGCGCAAGCGCATCGGCTTCGCCACCAGGTGTGAGCACTGAATCGAGCATACGAGCCGACGCGAGTAGCTTACGATGCCGAGGTGACGATTGAATCAACGCCGGAGCTAAATAGTGTGAGGTTCTCGAGCGCAAATTTTTCGCCTTGCCAACGTACAACACATTCCCAGCCTCGTCGAGCCAGCGATAAACGCCCGTCTTCGCTGGCATGTCACGTGATAATCCACGCAAGCGTTCGACGTGCGACGCGTCGATGCCGTACGCGTCGAGCACGTTTTCGGCTCTGAGCTTTTCGCCCTCTTCCAATTCGGCGGCGAGTTTGAGCGCATCGCTTGGCTTTGGTCCTGGCCGAACGCGGCCACCCTCGCGTCGTTTGCGCCAGCTCTGTAACGCTTTTTCAACTGCTTCAGTGTCCACATCGGCGCGATCAGACGTGAGCGCCACAGATTGTTCGACGGCCCATTTTTCTTTCTCAGACTCGATTTCATCCGCCATGACTTCAAATAACGACAACGTTGACGTGCTTGAGCCGAGCGTAGCGGTCTTCGGCACCATGTTATTGGCGACATTATACTCGTGCTGTTTGACACGTCTGCGATCGACTTCAGCCATGGCTTCTTTCATCGCAGCGGTGGTGGAGTCGGCAAACAGGATGCATTCGCCGTTTTTGTTGCGCGCGGCTCTGCCCATCATTTGCATCAATGATCTCGCACTTCGCATGAAACCCGGGATATCGGCGTCGAGAATTGCTACGAGGGATACTGACGGTAAATCGAGGCCCTCCCGAAGCAGCTGCGCGCCAACGATACAGTCGAGTTCTCCCTTTTGGAGCTTGGACAGCTTTGCCGCGCGTTGCGGCGCTGTCAATTCGGAGTGTACCCAATCTGCCCGAACGCCGTGAGCGTTGAGATACATGGCCAAATCTTCAGTATCTGCTTTCGTGAGTACGCACACTAGCGAGCGTTCGCCCAGAAGCGCGCGTTCGCTCACGCGTTGTGCGAGCACTTCGAGTTGATTTTCCTTTCCAATAACGTGCACCGGCGGATCCAACACGCCGCTCGGCCGCACAACCATATCCACCATCGAATCACTGTCTTTACCTCCCACCCAGCCGGTTTCGACGTCGCCTGGCGTCGCGCTCACCAACAACGCTTGCGGCACGCGTTGCCAAAACTCTTCACCCATGAGAGGTCGATTGTCGAGCGCGGATGGCAATCTGTATCCAGCGCCGACGAGCGCCGTCTTTCGGCTTTTGTCGCCTCCGTGCATCGCGCGAAGTTGGGGGAGCATCACATGTGACTCATCAGCCACGAGGAGCCAATCGCGACGGGCTTCCGATCCGCCGTCGGCCGAGTAAGAAAAATAATCGAGCAGCGTCACTGGTGGCTCCTCTGGTTTAGCACCGCGTAAATGCCGACTGTAGTGCTCCGCCCCCGGACACCATCCAAGCTCGCGTAGAAGCGCGAGATCCGCATTGGTGCGTTGTTCAAGTCTGTCGGCTTCGATGGCGCATCCTTTGGTGCGTAGCGTTTTGCATTGTTCGTCAAGCTCGTCTTTGATGGAAACCAAAGCGCGCTTAAGACGTTCCGCCGGAGTGATGTAATGCACGCGAGGCCAAATCGTGAGGGTCTCTACCGGACGCCCACCTTGCGATTCACACGATACAATCGTCCCGTCATCACCTCGAACGCGAATATCGAGCGCGCTTTCTAAATACGGCGGCCAAATTTGAACGTTGAAGCAATTCTCGTCATCCGGTGCGGCGCTTCGCTTGAATTGTCCGCGTTCTAGATCCATGTACGGCATCACGCGCTCGTACAACAAGTCATCTCTTAACTTATCTTCTACACCTTCAATGCCATATTTCGACGCCGATGCTCCGACTTCAATGGTGAGCGCCGCGTCGACGTAATCCGTTGGCAAGCCTAAGCCGTACAAACAGCTCACGCTCGCCACCACCACCGGCGTCTTCCCCGGCTCCACCAACGCCCGTGTCGCGCGATGTCTCAACGCATCCAAATCCGAATCAATCGCGCTTCGTTTCTCCGTGTACCGATTATTCGAAAACGACTCTGGAATGTACACGGAGAAGTGGGACACAAATAACTCCACGCGATGCGTCTCGCCCAAATACGCGCGTAATTCCCGCGCCACTTGCGCCGCCAGCGTCTTATTCGGCACCACAACCAACGTCGGACGTTCTAATTCCGCGAGTACATTCGCCACGACGAACGTTTTCCCCGTCCCCGTCGCACCTCGAAGGCACACAAAGCGCCTCTGCTCATCCTTTAACATCTTCGTACACGCCTCGATCGCCGTCGGCTGATCCCCGCTCGGCGCGAACGGCGCGCGCACGCCGTTCTCAAGCGTGCTATACGACGTGCTCGCATCATTCGCGCCGTCAACGCGCGTCGTTTCGCCGTCGGCGTCGCTCACGAACGCGCGATTCGACGCCATCGTGTTTATCCAAGGCGACGTCGATTCGACTCGCTTGGCGACGATCGTCGCGCCCGTGCGACGCACCGCGCGCGCAAACATGGTCGAACGATGCCGTGCGTGACGCGCGTCGTGCGCTGCTGGTCGTGTGCGGGCGGTCGCGAGCGCCGGACGTGGCATGCGGCGTCGTCGACTGCCGACTGTCGACGTGTCGCGTGTGTTTTTGTGTTGGCGCCAAAAAGTGCCTCGCCGGGTCACGCGTGATGGACCCCGACGTGAAGCGCGCGGCGGAGGCGCAAATGCGCCGGCACGCGCCGGACGACGCGGAACACGTCGATTCGAAGCGCGCCAAGACTGCGGACGGCGGCGCACCGCGATTCGCGTACGCGGCGCTTAAAAGTTTACTCGAGAAGGGGACATCGTCGCGTGGATTCATCGTCACGTGTGCGTTTAACCGCGAGAAGAGTGCGACTGTGGACGCCATGCGCGTGCTCGCGGAGGCTGGGAGCGGCGTGTTGGCGGCGGCGAAGCTGCCGTGTCATGGCGTGCTGCTGTTGCTGCGTCAAGGGGATGAGGGTGACGAGGACGCGGCGCGCGTGGCGTCGCGAGCCGTCGCGAGCGTTCGCGCGGCTCCGACGTCTGGAAGTCGGTTCGTGGAGAAGATTTATCCGTGCTCAGGGACATTTGCGCCGGATGATGACGATGGGCTCGATGAGGCGTGTGCGCGCGTCGTTCGTGAGGCGATTGCGCGTGGTGGTTTGACGTCGGGCGCGAGGTTCGCGGCGACGTATAACAGACGCGTTCGGCGGTGCGAACCGCGTTCGGCTTCGTTCGGCGGCGCGAGCGAAGATGGCAAAGATCCATCGGATGCGGCGGCGAAGAACAGCGACGGCGCGTCTAAGCTGTATGAACGTGATTCGTTGCGCACGCGCGTGGCGAGTTCGATCGAAAAGGCATGTAAGGCTTCGGATGTTGACATCGTCGTGGATTTGAAGAAGCCAAATTTTGTCGTGTTCATCGAGGTGCTCGCGACGTCTACGTCGGAACACGTCGTCGCGCTCGGTGGTTCTATCGCTGAGGATGATTTATATGTGGTGAAATCCGCGCGCATCGCACCGGTATCGATTTGCACGTTGACGTCAAAGGTGGAGACGCCGAAATGGATGATCGCAAAAGAAGAGAAGCGGCTGGCGGCTGAGAAAGCCGCCGCCGCCGTCGCCGCTGCGAACAATGCGTCGACGAAAACCACCGACGATCTGGCGAATGCGTGAGCGCAGCCAATACCTCAGTCATAGCCAATACGTGAACACACATTTTTATTTATACTGTAGCTATTGAAAACGTTCGTCGTAGCTATTGAAAACTCCCAGAACTGGCGAGGCGTTACGTGTATCTCAAGACCTCGTATTCGATCTCCACCGTCGCCCCGGGTGGAACTTCACACGCCGTGCGCACACCGTCTCGACAATGATGTCCTTTGTCACCATACGCTAACGCTGCGGGTATGCGCACGACGCGGCGCGTGCCTATTCTCGAAGGCGGCATGGACGCGCCGTCGCCGACAAACGCGCGAGTCCACCCAACCGGCGCGTCGTTCGTCGGCGAATCAATCTCAAGCTTAAATCCCTTACTCATCGACGCCCCAGCACCACCGACGATGAATGGATCAAACGTATCACCCAATCTGCGCTGATTCACGTCGCGCTCGCCTTCGTTCGGGAGCACTCGAGCCGAAAACGTCACGACGACGACATCCCCGGCATACAGCTCATTCCCCTCGCCACGCACAATGTCCGCAAATTCCACGCCGTCCGCCGTCTGAGTAAATACCGTGGATGACGACGCCGCGTCTGCGCGCGTCGCCCACGCGAGACTCGCGCCCAGCGCGGCGGTGGCGAGCGCGAACATCCGTCTCGTTGATGTCGCAGCGTCAGCACGACCGTCGTCACCCTCAACCCCTCGTGCCGCGCATCTCGCGCCGCGAACGCGCGTCGGCGTCACGCGTCGTTTCGCGCACGTCGTCTGCATCGCCATCGTCGTCTGCATTGTCGTCTGCATCGTCGTCGTCGTCGTCGTCATCTTCATCGGCGTGTAGTGACGCATGACGGCATTGCAGCGCGTGCGCTTTATTCAAACACTCAAACGCCTCGCGCGCGCGCCTCGCCTCCGATGACGGACATCCCCAAGCTCACGCACTTTCTTCAGCACACGCTGCTTCCCGAACGAGCAAGGCGCGTCGATGCCGCCGCGGACGCGCGCGAAGACGTGTCCCAGTGGCGCGAGCTGTTGCAGCACCTCGATGCGTTGGCGACGCGCGTGGACGCGTCGAGCGCGCCCGAGGCGTGCGGGTTCGACGCGCTGGTGGATATTGGAGGCGAGATACGCGCGAACGCGCGCGTGCGCGACGCGCGGCGTGTGTTCGTGGATGTTGGGTTGGGATTTAAGGCGGAGCTGACGTTGGAGGAGGCGAAAGCCGTCGCGGCGAGACGGTTGCGGGACGCGGAACGAGCGGAGACGGAGCGCCGAGAAGCGTGTGTGGATATAGAGCGATCGATTAAAACGATGGAGCGGGGGATTTTGCAGTTGGTGGCGCAGCGTGGAGGCGGGTGAGCGCGCGCATGTGTGTGTGTCTATCTAGAGAGTTGTTGTATTAAGAGAAAAAGCCTAGCGTTGAAGCGGTTGACGTAGTTTGTTCGACATGGCGTCGATTTCACGAAGTTTGCGTGCGTAATCGCGCGCGATGCGAGCGTCGATGACGACGACACTGTCGGTCGATGCGTTGGTCGCTCGACGGGCGCGTGTCATCCACGCGTCGTGCTCGACGCGTCGCCGTCGCGCATGTTCGCGTTCGACGTCTTCGCGTTCGGCTCGAATGCGCGCCGTGATTTGGCACTCGCGAGCAATGTCTCGACGCAAACGTTCAATGATTGCCTGTGTGTGCTGAATTTTTGCTCGGCAGGCGTCGCGTTCGACGTGCATTCTTTGAGCGTTTTCGAGCACATTTTCGAGCTCCGCCTTGGCTCGCTTATACTTTGCGACTGGATTATCCGTTGGCGCTCGCGCGCTCGAGTCACCGCCGACATGCGTCATCGCGAATTCACTCGTACTCGATCGCCTAAAAACCGAAAGTCTCCGCGCCACCATCGCTCGCTCTCTCGCCACGCAGTGCGAACCTCACCGCGCCTACACCCTCCGCAGTCCAATTTTAGAAAAAAAAGACCACCGCGAACTAACACCATTACACATCTGGATTCCTCGCCTTTCTGAACTGAGGCAGGCGCTCGGTGTAGGGTAAAATTCCCATCTGCCTCGCTGTCTTCGTCGCGCGCGATATCGCGCGCTGCGCCTTGGCGCTCACCCCCAAACGACGCTTTGGATACAACTTCCCCGTGTCGCTCACAAACTGCGTCAAAAACCTCGCATCCGTATACGTCGCCTTCTCAATCAGCGTCGCCTCCACCACTTTCCCACGCATGGGATTCTTCAACGTCTTCCCCGCCGACGTGTGCACCACGGGCGCGCTTCTCCCAGTCTTGGGCGCTAAATCGCTCGGCGCGTACGTCTGCCCTGGATAGTACAATCGATCGCGCGTCAATCTCGCGGGCGCCACGCGCACGTCGCGCTCGCTCGTCGACGGCGCCGCGGCGTTGGACAACCGCGCGGCGACGTCGTCGTCCGCGTGCGCCGCCGCGTCTTTAGCGGCGCCGTCGTCCGCGGCGCCGTCCGAGGTTGAGGAGGTTGAGGATGCGGCGCGAGACCCCACGGTTGGCGTCGCGAACGCGGGTCCGCGCGCGCGCGCCGCGGCGATAGAGGCGCCGCGCGCGGTGATTGGGCGCAGAGCGTCGAAGGCGACGCGCGTGAGGCGGCGGAGCGCCATCGTGCGTGGCGTGACGCGTGGCGTGAAGTGCGGTTGTGTGGAGGGGACTCGAGCCGGGACGCGTAGAGACGAGACGGAGATTAAGACGCACTGACTACTACTATAAATAATGTGACATTTTCGTAGGACGCTAGATATTAAGCCAGCCGACGATGGTATTACGAGCGGCGCTGAAGGCGCGACCGACGTTGTGCGCCACAGTCGATTCTAAAAATGCCGGCCGTTCGACGCCTGCGGGCTCCGGGAACGGACGCAACACCGAGTAATTTGGATTGTACGGACGCTTACGCATCGGCGGGGAGTCGAGATCGGTTTCGTCAGCCTTTGCATCAGAGAAATTGTCGCCGTCTTCGTCGTCAACGGTGTTGTTCCTATTGACGACGTCGTTTTCGTCGTCGTCGCCGCGCTCGTCGCCAAAAAATGACCGCGAGCGTAATTTCGTCTGGTCGACTTTATTCGACAAGCCTGCGGCGTGCTTGGCGTTTTCAACGTTGTGCAATTCTTCAGCGCGTCGAGCAAGCGCATCGTTTGCCAGTCGCTCGCGACGAACTTTATCGATTGCTTCCTCCGTCTCGACGGACCATAAATCCATGCCGACGGCGATTTTCAACTTGTCGCGCACTTGACGCTGAGTGAAATTCAGTAATCGCTTGTTCGACGCGTCTTGAAACCCTTTTAAACTTCCAATGCGCTGCATGCTAAAGATGATCGAAGCGACGATCATGATGATGACGACATTCATGACATACAGCAACGCGCTGACGCCAGCCATTTCCAAAAACTGCGACGGCGTCAATGTGCACGCATCGTTGCCGACGGCGCCGCAATCGTCGGCGACACCCGGAACGACGAAAGCAACGAGCAAGCCAGAGTTCACTAACGGAGGTAACAATGACGCAGAAATCGCGACGCCGACGAGCGAGTTCACCCCGTCGCTTGTGATGGAAGTGCCCACGACGACACCAGACGCTGCGGCAATAATAGCACCGGATATCAACGTTCCCCAGCGCCCACGCGACGCCATTTCATTCGTTGGAATCGCCACATCGCCAAGCTCAATGCTATAATTCGCAAACGCGAATCCTATGAGTAACCCACATACACAGGTCACGCACGCTGCGCGACACTCGGCAAGGACGGATTCTCTAAACAGCAACCAATCGCGCACCGCGAGCCCGAACGCCGCGGACAAAATCGGTCCCATCAGCGGAGAAATCAACATCGCGCTCAGCACCACGACTGAAGAATTCGTCAACAATCCCATACCGCTAATCACGCTCGCGCACACTACCGACAGGTAAAAATTCCAACTGTCGTCGCTCAAGTCGATAATTTCATTAAACAGCTCCTCCACGCTCTTCGCCGTCGCCGTGCGCACGTATTGAAATTTCCTCTTCTCTAGCGCCTTCCTATTCATGTGTGTCAACTTGATCGCCTTGAATGGGTTCGCCTTGGCCTCGGCGGCTTCGCGACGTTTTTCTTCCTGCTCCAACGAACGCTTTATCGCCGCGAATTCGCTCACCAACTGATTCGGATTCGGCCGCAACGATGCCGCGGTCAAGCTCGTAACCGTGCCATAGTTGATTCCGACGCCTAGAGACGTCGTGAGGACGTGAATGAGCTCCCCCGCGCGCGATGCCGTGCACGTGACCGAAATTTCCGTGCAATTTTCACACACGTTGACGATGATGTTCTCACCCACGTGCGTCGCCATGCCAATCCCACCCCCGCCAGTGGTGAGGGCCTCGAGAACATCTGCGCGGTATTCATCGGGCACGTGAATTTCGAGCTTGCGCAGGGACATGGACGGCGTGCGTGCGTAAGTACCGCGTTGACTGGTGAAAAAGATTGTTTTTAGATGATGATCGGCAGTTGTCGACGCCCACGAGCACGATGTCGTCGCGCGGTGAAGCGTATTTAGCGGCGCAGATTGCGAACACGAGTTTGCCACAGGATGTTCGCGACGCGTGCGCGTCGATCAAGGCGCTGTGCGAGCGACAGTTGTGGCATGAGCTGACGCTGGAGTTGGAATCTGTGGTTTCAAACGCATCGTTCTCGAGCGTGCCCGGGGCGCTTCGCGCGCTCTATGCCGAGGTAGTCGCTGATATCGAACGTAAGTTTAATCCGCTCAAGGTGGCACACATTGCGGTGGCGGTGAGTGATACGTATAGCGATCGCGGTGAGGCGTTGGAGTTTTTGACGTCGACGACGGCGCGCTTGGTGGAAGCGCACGGGGATGGCGCGAACGAGCCGAACGTGTACATCTCTTCGCACGTGACGTTGTTAAAGTTAGTCGAGGGTGATTTGGATTTTGTCAAGCGTGCGATTACGGAAGGGGATAAGGAGGCTCTTGAAGCGTTGAGAGCACCGGATCCTAGCGTGAGCGCGGCGTTTCACTACGTCGCGTCGAGGTATTACAAGGTGCGCGAACAGTACGGGGAATTTTACAAGTCTGGTATGTTATACTTGGCGTACGTGTCGTGTGAGATGTTGCCCATGGAGACGCGCGCGGCGTTGAGCGTGGATTTGTGTCTGGCGGCATTGTTAGGGGAAAACGTGTATAATTTTGCCGAGCTCTTGGCGCACCCGATCGTGGAGAGCTTGAATGACGGTCCGTTTGTGTGGTTAATGGATGTCGTCAAGGCGTTTAATGAAGGAGATCTGCACGAGTACGATCAGCTTTGCGTCAAGCACGCAGCGGCGTTGAATGCCCAGCCCGCACTCGTGGCAAACGAGCGCAAATTGAGAGAGAAGATTACAATTTTGAGCTTGTTGCAAATCATCTTTCACCTGCCGGCGGAGCACCGTGAGATTTCGTTGAGCGACATCGCGGCGAAGACAAAATTGAACACTGATGGCGTGGAATACTTGTTGATGAAGGCGCTGAGCGTGCACTTGATTGAAGGTATCATCGACCAAGTTGAATCAAAGGTGATTATCACCTGGGTGCAACCGCGCGTATTACTCCGTTCGCAAATCGCCGAGTTGACGGGACGTTTGGACAACTGGATTGAAAAGGTGAGCGGCGTGGAGGCGAGCTTGCGCGAAGAAATTTCAGTTTAAGAGCATCAGTGCACTGATTAGACTCTCGCTGTGGAATGCTTTGCGAGAAAACAATTTGCTATAACAAAATCTACATTTTTAGACGAGGATGAACGATCTCACACCATGTCGTATCCGTCGTCGCTTTTAACATTTGGGTTTGCCATCGGGTCCTCAAATGCGCGCTTCTTCATGCGATAGGCTTCCATATCTTCTTCAGTCACCTCTTCTTCATGCGTGACGTTGTACCCGCGTTTGTTCTTACCAGCCTTACTTTCACTTTTGATTTGCGCTTCGCGCTCATCCTGTCGCTTCAACGCGTCTAGCAACTTTTTGGGATCGAGTTCTACGTCTTCCTTGACGTCACCACCCCATAAATCTTTGCTTTTCTTCGTCGCATCCAACGATGACTTTGCGCGCGCAGCGTTCGCTTCATCCATAGCGCGCTTGTTCTCTACGTTGCTCACCATTAGGTCGTTTGTTTCGCGCGCGGCTTCGATGCCTCGAGCGCCCGTACAATATGAATTCTTCACCAACTGCTTACAGCACGCGTAACCCCATGAGCCGCTGTGCCAGAACGAGCCCCACACAGATGTGTGATTCTGCAAATACACATCTTCTTCGTAACAACTCTTCGCCACTGGCCGTTCGTTGCCCTTGATGACGCGTCCCGCGCGGTCGTATTCCACGTACTGCTCGGTTTGTCCGAGCGCTAATCCGTCAGGAAGCGCCTTACCTGCGCTCGCATCGCCATACTTGTCCATAATACTCACCTTATTCTGTGTGGCGAGCTTTTCCTTCTTTTCTTTGAATTGCTTGAACAACGCTTCGGCTTGCGACGGCGCGGCTTGCATGTGAATATTACTCGTCCCCGCCTCGGTGGATTCCCACGCGTGACGATTCATGCGTTCAAACTCAACCACTTGACCATCCAATCTATGCGCGTTGTCGCCGCGGAAAAAGTTATCCGCGGGGTCAGCGTTCGGGGTTGGATTTTCACGCATCGAGCGCGTCTTGGGGTCGTAATACGCCGAATCCACGTCGAGATTGCGCAAATATTTCGCCGTGTCTTCGCGCAAGCGCAAGTTACGTACGGTTCCAGAAGCCCCGCCACCCGGTGCGCGCACAGCACGTTTAATATTCGTGAATCCAGTCGCCGCAGCATCGGCAACTTTAGCGTCATCGTCATCGCTCGAGCTGTCGTCATCGGAATCATCATCGTCGCTCGCTTCACCTTCTTTTCTATTCGCTCGGCGAAACGCCCGTTCGAGCTCCTTTTGCTTGGCCAACTTTTGCTTCAATGCATCCGCAGCCTCGTAGCGCTCGACCACCTTGGCGTAGTCATCCGTATCAAAACCATTGTAGCGATCTCGTTTGCTCTCAAACCCAAGTTTTAAATCCGGTTGAACATATTCATCCGCCGCGATGTCCTTGGACGTCTTATTCGCGCCCACTTTCCGCGGTCTTTCCATACAATCCTTCTTCTTATGCGTCATCGCCCCGCAATTTTCGCACGCCCCCTTACGAAACTTCGTCGCTTTCGTCGTCGTCACTCCTCGTTTATACCACTCTTGGCTTTCTTCCTCCTTTTTCGGCGCCTTTTGGTGCTTCAGACCCGGCGCTTCTTGCTTGAGGTACCACGGCGCGTTCGCCATGAATTGTGGAATGTGCGGGTTAATCGCGTTCCCATCCTCATCGAGCTCATGGGGGATTAAACCAGCCTGTTGTCAACGCGAAACGTGCGTCGGTGTCGGTCAGTCAACGTCGATCCCGCGCGTACGAACCATGCGCGTCGCTTGGAAGCTTCTTCGCGAACCACACCGGCGGCTCCACGCGCCCAGGCGCGTCTCTCCCGCGCGCGCGCGCTCGCACGCCATCGCACGCCATCGCACACGAGTTCGTACCTTTCGCCCTTCCTCCAACTCGCGCTGCTTCCGCCGTTCTTCGCGCGAGCTCTTGCCATCCATGGTGCGCGGCGCCCGGCGATGAATGGCGTCACAATCATGCCTCCTCGACCGAGCGCGTTCGTCGACGGCCAGTTCACCGTCGCCGACGACGAGCCGTTCGATATTATTTTCGCGCGCGATTTCGAGGCGCAGCACATCGAGTTGCTCGAGGTGAGCGACGAATTGCTCAAGGAGCTTCTCGACTCTGATGGCGTGATCGAGTTTAAAGGCGAAGGCGATGACATCGCGTGCGTGTGCACGGCGACAAAGACGTATCAAGTGAAGCGCGTGGAGACGAGTAATCAAACGTTACTTGTCGGTCCCGAGCTGGTCGGTGACGGAGGTGAGGGTGACGAGGTGAGCGACGGTGGGGAGGATGAAGACGCGGATGGCGAAGACGCCGAAGCGCGAAAGCGACGGAAAGTCGCCGTCGTGCGCGCGCAGACGTCGTCGCATTTAGATTTGACGGAAATTCCGCCAAAATTAGATCGATTGCGTGATATGCTCGCGAGTGTGGCGTACGGAGGCGAGGGTGCGGAGACGGCGATGGACACGGCGGACGCGTCTGCGGTTGGATTTACGTTTGAAGCGCTCGACGCGCGCGTACAAGCGAGTTCTGGCGAAATCATGCGGTGCTTGGAGGATGAGCACGCGCTATATATCGATGGTGTGTGGCGCGGTGTAGATGGCGCGTATAGGTTGCACGTGCTCGGAATGCTTGCGGTGACGGTGGGCGGAAACGGTTGGCCGACGTCAGCGATTCCAGAGGACGAGCTCGTGAACGCCATGGCGAGCGATGGTTTCGCGCCTGAAGTCACAAAGAACACGTTGAGTATGTTTAGTACGCTCGTCGACGGCGATACGGCGACGTGGGCGCTCGATGAAGAACGTGTGTGTCGTTATTTGGCGATGAACGTGCTGCGCGATGGCGTCGGCGTCAAAAATTGGCGTTTGGTGGATATGATGGACAAATGGCGCGTGGCATTGAATGAGATTAATTTACACGATGTCGAAGTGAAGGAGGAATATTTAGCTGGATTAGCGTTGATTGAGCGCCCTGAGCGCGCCACGGAAGCGTTTGTGACGACGCTCATCGCGAGCGAGATACCGACGGAGCCCGAAGCGCGGTTCAAGGCGCTATGGGCGGTGAAACCGCGTTGGTCCATGGCTGAGCTTGAACCGTATTTGAAGGGACAAGCGCGACCGGGTGAAACTATTGAATCGCAATTGTTAAAGTATACGCGCGTGACGCAAGGAGCGACGCCGATGTACTCAAAACGATGATTGACCGCACGTAGCGCGAATGAAACATGATAAAGGCACGCCGCGATGTTGTTATTACAAAACAAAAGAATCAAAATCAAATCGAAAACAAGCAATCATTTTTACGCCGCGTACGTTTCCTCGAGGTATTGCACGATGTCCGCGGACTCGAACATGGCGATACCCGTATTTGGGTCTTCGATGTACGGCACTTGGAACGTCCCGCGTTTGTCGAAGAGCTCTTGACGCTTTGGAGATCCGCGGCCGCACGACCGCTGATTGTACGGTAATTCCAACTCATTGAGAACTTCGCTCACGAGCGCGCAGAACGGAGACGCTTCATATCCCCAAAACGTTATCGGCTGCATGTTCTCCGGCTTTTTCGACGGACGATAGCGCGAGCCTTTTCCCATGCGCGGTATCATCGACAAGCCCGCCGCGAGAGGCGTGATCGGCGACGTCAGAAATCCTGACACCTTATCCTTCCCGGGCCCGTATTTTTCATACAAGTACTCAATGATCGCATCCGATTCATACATCGACTCCCCAGTATTCTCGTCAATCATGTACGGAAACTGACTCTTGCCACCCGTAGTCGCGACGAACGGTCGATATTCCGGCCCACCTTGCGGCGTCGGATAATACGTCACGTCCAAGTCCAACCCAATCACAGCTTCTCGCACTTTACGGCAAAAAGGACATCCCTGAAACTGGTAAATCTTGATCGGCTTCGTCGGGCGCGCGAACGCGCTCACGTCGGAGCGTTCATCCACGTGCGACGTCGCGTTGCTCCACACGGAATACCGTCCGGCCGGTAGCGGTTCGTTGCGAATCGTCGGCGCATACCCGTGCGTGGCGAGGCCAGAGGTCAGTCGCAGCGTCAGCGGCACCGCCGCGGTGGCGACATCGAACAGCTTGCCGTCGGCAACCTTGAATCGCGTCGGCGTCGTCGGTGTTTTGAGCTCAAACGTCATCGCATCTTCGACCGCCGAGCTCACCGCCGCGGACGTCTCGTCGTCGTCGATCGACGCGCTGCGGCGCATGAGGGAAGCGGCGCGCATCTTTCGCGGCGCGGACGCGCGCAGTGCGGGCGATATCACAGGTGCGCGGCACGTCAACGTCATGGTTGGGCGTGGAAACGAATGACGTCATTCTCAGCGCCATGGCGGACCTCGACCGCGCGTGCGCGGCGTGGACGGCGTACGTGGCGCAGAGCGATTCGAGAGCGCGCGGAGGCGCGAGCACTGGGGTGTCGCCGCGCGCCTCGCTCGATGGTGGCGGCGGCGGCGGCGGCGGCGCGGCGGCGAGGATTCAACATCACGCGGGCGCCGTCTCCGATGGACTTGGATTCGGCGCGCCGCGCCGCGCGACGCACGCGGTCGGACGCGACGTGCGCGCGCGGACGGCTAAGGTGTTTGATGATGCGCGCGATCACGCGGCGCACGACGCGTGGTTTGCCGCGGTCGATCGATGCGTGGCGAAAGTTGATGGGGGCGGATTGATTTCGGTTACGTCGGGCGACGGGACGGCGGACGCTGCGTCGACGATGACGGCGGCGGCGAATCACTCTCGCGGGTACTTTGCGGTGGTGTGTTTATCGGCGTATGCGGCGTGGCGCGCGCCGCAGCTCGCGTGCGCTCGCGTGGCGGCGCGCGCGGCGGCGGATGTGCACATGACCGAAGCAAGCGACGACGAAGACGAGGACGCGAGAAAGCGGCGCAACGATGACGCGTTTATCGAACGCGCCACGTGCGTGTGCGAACGGGGCGATTTCGGCGCCCTACGTGGGGACGTACACGCGTTGGCGGTGATGTGTCGGGTGTTGAGCGAGCTGTCGTGTCGACGGTCGGCGGGCGACTGGGACGCGTTTGAGCGCGTCGCGGAGGCTCTAAAGCGCGTCGCGGACGCCGTGCGTGGTGATAATATCGATGCATTGACACCACAGCATGCGTGTTATCTGCGTGTGTGTTTGAAAGGGAAGATGTATTCGGAAATGATGTCTAGTGGATTGTTTGACGCACCGCGGGTGTACGAAGTGAATACGTCGGCGTCGGGCGCCGACGCGACAGATTTCTTATTGTACTGTTACTACGCTGGCCGAGCGTACATGTCGCTTCGTCGATACGACGACGCTGTGCGCGTCCTTTTAGATGCGATTTGCGCGCCGGCAATGACGGTGAGTGCGATCGTGGTGGCGGCGTATAAAAAGTACGTATTGGCGTCGTTGATGACGTCAAAGGCGCGCGCGGCTCCGTTACCAAAGTATGCATCGTCACCCGTGAAGCGCTACGTCGCCGTGGCGAAAGAATTTGATGGATATACCGAGCTCGCGTCTGCGTTTGATAAATGCGACGCGGTGGCGCTGGAGCGCGCGATTGAAAATCACGCGGAGGCGTACGCGAAGGATGGCAACTCTGCACTGGTGGCGTCGCTCAGACACGCATGGCGCCGCGCCAAGGTGCGTCGTTTAGCGCGTACATACGTCACGCTCAGTTTGCGTGACATTGCCGAGTACGTGGCACTACCGACAGAAAACATAAACGACGCTGAGGCGTTGGTGTTTCGAATGATTAAATCTGGGGACGTCTCGGCGTCCATCGACGGCGTCGACCGAATGGTACGATTTCACGAGACGACGGCGTCGCGAGACGACGGCGTCGCCGCAAAGTTACACGAGCGTTTAATCGTTGCCGCCGAGTTGGATGCTCGCGTACGCAAAGAGAATGAAATGATTGCTAAGGATGCGCAGTATGTCGAAGCCGTCGTGCGCGCTGAACACCAAAAGCACAAAGCGGTCTCTATGGATACCACGTAGCCTCGCTCATCCACGCGCGAAATATAGTAGAATTGAAACGAAAGGACAATACATTGTACATTACATTGAAAGTACGGCATCGATGAGCACGGGGCCTGACGTGTTTAACGCGTCTTTGAACGCGGCGCGGAATTCGTCGGCGGTGCTCGTGCGAACGCTCTTTACGCCGTACGCTCGACCGAGTGACACCCAATCGACCGTGGGATTACTCAGTTCCGTCAGCGCCCTACTCGTGTCGTTCGGGCGAACGCCTTGAATGGCCATTTCAAGCTTGAGAATTTGATAGGACGCGTTGTTGAAAATCACGGTGACAATGTCGAGCTTTTCCCGCGCCTGCGTCCACAGCGCTTGTACCGTGTACTGCGCGCTCCCGTCGCCAATCATGCTTATCACGCGACGGTGCGGTGCGGCGATGGCCACGCCAATGCTCACGGCGTTTGCAAACCCGATGGAACCACCCGTGAGGGTCATGTGTGTGAATGACTCGCATTGCGCGGAGGCGTCCCAATACGCCGTCCCAGAGGTGAGCGACTCGTCCACGACGACGCAATTCGCCGGTTGGCATTCTGCGATGATCCGGCACGTTTTTTCACCCGTCAACGTCCCTTGCGCGGGCTCACGAGTCGCGGGCGAGTCAAGCGTCGACGTTGGTGATTCGGACGACGTTTCAAGCGCCGTCGCAGAAATGTTGAGCTTTTCACACACGAGTTCTGCGAGCGCGTCGACAGTCGTCGCTTGGAACGCCACCGACGAAATCAAATGCACACCCTCAAAATGCGTCGTCAATCGCTGGTGCAACTGTACCGCCGTGCGCGAGTTCATGCCACACTCCCACATTGATTCATCGTGCGCGATTGGCTTGTCGAGCAGTCCTTCGACGATGGCTGAAATTGCGTTTTTGACGTCAACCGCCGACTGCGCCTCTGCCGATGTCTCCGACGCGAGCTCCAGCGCCGATCCCATCACTCGTTCGACCTCTTCCGCGAGCATTCGCAGCAAATCCATCGTTAACATTCCAGGAAGCGGATCGAGCTCCCACACATCGTCTTCGTGTTGCGTAAGCACGCGACTCGGAGTGTTCTTGTACCCAAACATAGACACCGGCGTCTTAGCGTCGAGCGTGGCGACAACTTTATACTTTCCGAGCGCACTCGATGCGTCTTTAGGAAAATACGGCGTTCGAGTCACGTGCGGATTTCCGCGTCCGCGCTCGATGGCGGCGAAGGCGTTTTCGCACATGATGTCGGCGCCCAACGCTCGGGCGACGGCGCCGACGAGCCGAAGCTCATCAACGCGACACGCTTGGCCGCCAATGTAAAACACAAACTCCCCTTGCGCGCATTCATGCGCGCGCGCGACGAGTTGCGCGAGAAACTCGCGAATCGGCGCGTCGTTGACTGGTTGCTTAGGTGTTCTAGATTTGATATCGCGCGCGCGCGCCGTCGCCGCCTCGACGGCGAGACGTTCGACAGTTTCCCAGCTCCTGTCGTGCGGCACCACGAGCGTCGCCACGCCGCGATTATTCGCCGCTGCCGCGATAGCGTCGACGACGTCGCCCGGTAACGCGTTCGGAACCACACTAGTGTGCACGTACTCCGCACTGACGACGCGCGCCAAGCTTTCAATGTCGGATTCGAGCAACGCGTCCGCGCCTCGATGAAAGGTCGACATGTCCCCGACGACGTTGACCACTGGTGATCTCGCGCGTTTTGCGTTGTGTAAATTACTCAAACCATTCATCAGCCCGGGACCCAAATGCAGAAGCGTCATAGGAACGCTATCGGGGCGAATTCGCGACCATCCATCGGCGGCGCCCGTGCAGACGTTTTCGTGGAGACACAGCGGCGCGCGAATGGGACATTCTTCAAACGCGCCGACGAGGTGCATTTCCGTCGTGCCTGGGTTACAAAAGCACACCTCAACGCCGCATTGTGCGGCGACGGTGACGAGAGCGGATGCACCAGTGTCTGGCATGTCCACGCGTCGTTGAATGCCGAATGAACGAAGCGTTTTCGTGAAAAACAGCCGCGTGGCGTTACCTATCATCCGCGTCTCGAGCCAAAGATTCGAGAAAAGAATCCCAAAGGAGGCGACGCGGCGTCTGCCACCGCCGAAGCGACCGCAGCTGCGTCCGCGTTTGCAGTGGGGTCATTCGTGGTTGTGGTCACAAACATGCCCTTGAACACCTTGGACGACGCCTTTTCACGCGCGCGCGTCTCAACGTCTAAATCCCGAAGCGCCTTGACGACGTTGGCGTCCCTCTCACCGGCATTCTCGGTGATCTTCTTCGCCTTTAAAAAATCTTCGCGTGCGGCATCGTCTTGACCTAAACTCGCTCGTGCTTTACCACGCCTGTAATATGCCTTGGCGTTATTAGCGTCAACCTTTAACACGTATCCCGCGTGCGCGACGACGTCTTCAAACGCGTCCAATTTCAAGTACGCGGCGCACAAATTCCCATGCAACGACGCATACTCCTTATTCGCCTCAACCTCATACTTGTCGAACAATTGCATCATAAAGTCTTCAGTCAAGTACGTCAACGCCATGGAATATTCTCGAATCGCACCCGCGGTATCACCCGTCGTGAACGACGCGTTTCCATTCGCTCGATGTCGCTTGACGCGCTCCACGCGCGCTTCGTACGTCATATCCGACTGCAACACATCCGGCGCATCCGCGCTCCCCAAAACCCCGAGCACTTCAATATCCAAACGCAACGCGCGGTTCTTCCCTACGGCTGGAAATGAAAAATTCCCCGCCTCGCCGTAGCACAGTTCCGCCGGAGCGTCAAACGTCGCGCGCTCGCCCGTCGCAAGCCCCGCCGCGCACACATCCAGCGCCGGTATATTCGACCCCGCGCCGCGACCAGCGATGCGGTCATCCAGTGCAAATCTATCGCTACATACAAACTGTATCGGCTCGGCATCCACGCGCGTGTCGCGTACGATTTCGCCCGTGTCGACGTCGGCGAGCGAAAAGTGCACTTTTGTTTGTACGCGAGACACCACTTACGCGTCAGTCACCGCGCGCGTTCGCGCGTTCGCGCCCGTCACGCATCGCGCATCCCACATCGCATCGCACATCGCGCGCACACGCACCGTAACACGTCGCGCCAATCTCGCACGCGCGCGCGCCGTCCACACCGCGCCTAAGCACTTTCTTGCTCGCTCTCGCGATACGCGCCGCATCGCTCGCGTGCGCTGACGCGCTCGCCGCGCCGCCGAACGCATCCATGCATTCGTTTGCGTCGTTCGCGCGCGCCATCGCACCGGCGGCGTCGATGACGGCGCGACCGCGACGCGGAGCTCGCGCGTCAGTGTTTGACGCTCCAATCGCGCTGGCGCACACATGGCGGCGTTCCCGCGCGCGGCGCAGCCCGACATCGTGCGCGCGGCGCAGAAAGATGCATCATACGCCTCGGTGCGTCGCTCGATGCGCAAAGGCGCGTCGTCGTCGACGCGAGACTGACGAAAACGTGTCGACATGCGCAGTTGGTTGAGGAACGATTTAACGATGTCGCCGCGCGCGCGCTCGGACCGGCGCTCGTAGTGAAGCACGCGCGCGCGCTGCGTGCGATTGGACGCGCGGTATACCCGGCGCTGACGTACGCGGGAGGCGCGCGTACGCTCGGGGAGGAATATTGCGACGCGACGTGCGTGGACGCGCGCTCGGGCGTCGCGCCGTCGCGAACGTCTCGCGCGATTCGGTTCGTGATCGACGTGCTCGGGGACGACGCGGTGCGCGCGTTGCGACAGGTGGTAAGACGGAATTACGAGCGAGGCGTGGGGTTGGATGAGAGCGGGGCGTCGGCGATGACGAGGGCGATGGATGGCGGAGCTCGAGTCGCGCTGGCGCTCGCGGGCGAACGAAGCCGCGACGCCGGCGAGGACGTTTCTCCTGGTATGCAGGCGATCGATGCGCGAGGAGGCGTGGCAAACGTGGCACATTTAGCGTTGTTTTATGTGTACGGGGATTATTACGAGTGGAGCGCGCGCGCGAGTGGGACGAGGCGGGTATTTACTGGGGCGTACGCGGGCGAAGAGCGGCCGAGTTACGCGTTGCTCGGCGTGTTTTTAGCGTTTCAGCTCGCCGTGGTGAGCGCCGAGGGCGCGGCAAAGGTGGTGGCGCGATATCAGCGGTCGATGCGTCAGGGTTTGTCGTCGTCGTCGTCGTCGTCCACGCGTCCTTCAGAGGCGGCGCCGCGCGTGCTCGAAGCCGACGGGACGCCCGCGCGCGACGTAGTTCCCACCGTCGCTGTTGCCGTCCATGACGCGCCGGCGACGCGTGATGTGTTCGGAAATATAGTCACCGAGTCGACGTCCGCAGTATCGACCACACCGACGTCGCCGCTTCTCTCGGTGAAGTGTGCGTTGTGCCTGTCGCGTCGTAAAGTTCCAACCGCCACCGCGTGCGGGCACGTCTTTTGCTGGCGATGCATCGCGTCGTGGACGTCGAAAAAACCTGAATGCCCGCTGTGTCGCGCGCCGGCGACCGCGCAGTCGCTCATGCCGCTGAGCAATTTGATGTAGCATCTAGTATATGAATAGCCGTAAGCCGTAAGCCGTAAGCCGTAAGCCGTAGTCCGAGGCTGGCGTCGCGTGGCCACCGCTCAAGGCGTGCGCGTACAAGCGCCGATAGCACGCGCGGCGATGCCTACTAGTTCGCGGTGCACCTCGATGGAATGACGCGCTCTATTGAAACGGATTAAAGACGTTACCTCGCACATTTCTACTAACGCCGATTCGGTGATATCGTCGCGCGCGCGACGGAACCGTGTGTAGGACTCGCCGAGAGCGTCGTTCGCATCGGGGCGCTCGACGCACTCGAACGACGCTCTCGGCGCGTCCCGTGCGGTTCTCGCCACATCGGGCGCTGGAATCGATGACGAACATCGTCGCGCGTCATGTGCCTATCGTCGCCGCGCCACTCCGCGCGTCGCCGCGCGTCGCGTGGCGAATCATTGGGTGAATTTCGCGACGCATTCAACACCCGTTTCAGCGAAAACAGCCGCATGGGCGCCGAGCGGTCGACGCGACGCCTGACGACGGCGTGAAATCGCTACAAACAGTGATTTCTCGCCATGGACCGCGCGGCTGCGTGCGCCGACGTCGGCGACACGCGTCGTCGAATGCGGGCGATGCTGACGTGTCGGTGCACCCGCGTTACGAAACCCGCATCAGCCGACGCGCGCGATGCCGCGCACGCCAAAGTGGCTGCGCGACAAGCGCATTCGCGCCGACCTTGCGCGACGTGCGTTCGCCGATCGCGCAACCGCGCCAACATCGCACGCCAGATGTGCGCGAGAGAGCGGCGTCGAGAGGTTGGCCAAGCGAAGACGATTCACGGCACCCGCGGAAGACGCGTCGACCGCAATAACACGCGTTTCGCGTGTCATTCGGTGTCTGTAAGATGAGTCCAACTGCATGGGCAGAAAGCTCACGATGCTGTCGTCCACGTCAGCTCTCGAATTTCTAGTTGCGTCTCGTGTGTGTGCGCGTGAGTGTGTTTGACTGTCCTTGGCAAACGTTTACCTGTCGATTCATGACATTTCATAAAGTGCTAGCGAGTGATGTCGCCGCGTGAGCGTGTATCGGACGAGTGATGCTTGACCTTGTCGTGTTGTTTCCTACTCTCGCGCCTCGACGCGCCAGTGAGTATGAATTTTGATTCCAGCACGTCATCGGTTTGCACGCGCGAGCCTGTATAGCATCTCAAGGCGTTCCTGTGTGGAACCATTCGTCGAGTTTGCCGCGCCATTGAAATTAAGGCGACGGCGAACGACCTGGTTGCGGTCAGGCGTTCCGTTTCCATTCGAAGCGGACCCGTT
>Ga0181597_10000516_pt1 | contig 42991 bp, 35 predicted proteins | sample 041ome_5_FD_148647 | JGI IMG/M metagenome (GOLD analysis project Ga0181597, IMG submission 148647) | Coastal salt marsh microbial communities from the Groves Creek Marsh, Skidaway Island, Georgia - 041403US metaG (spades assembly) | ecosystem: Environmental > Aquatic > Marine > Intertidal zone... | reverse complement strand
ATCGCCTTAGAATGAAAATCGGTATTGATCTTGGTGGAACCAAAACTGAAGGTATTTTGATAGATAACGAAGGTAAAGAATTAGCAAGAAATAGAATTAAAACTGAAAAAAATTATGATGGCACTACAAGGGGCATCATTTCAATAGTAAAAAAATTTGAAACTGATTTTGGAGAATCTGAATCTGTAGGAATAGGAATGCCAGGTTGTGTGTCTTCAGAAACGGCTTTGGTAAAGAATGCAAATTCAATATGGTTAAATGGCAAGCCTTTTAAGAAAGATTTAGAAAAAGAGCTTAGTAGGAGAGTAAATTTACAAAATGACGCAAATTGTTTTGCCTTATCTGAAGCAGTTGATGGGGCTGGACAAGGGTATGCGGTAGTTTTTGGTGTAATTATTGGAACTGGTACTGGTGGTGGAATTTCTGTAAACCAAAAAGTACTTGCTGGAAAAAATAATATAGCAGGAGAGTGGGGGCATGTTGGTCTTCCTAACAGATCTGATGATGAAAAAAAATTTGTTAAACAATGTTATTGCGAAAAAAGCGGTTGTATGGAGACATATGTTTCTGGTCCTGGATTTGCAAATTGTTTCAATTTAAAACATAATACGGATTATGACTCCCATGCAATTTTAGAAGAATTTAAAAATAATAAAAGTAGAGCTATTGAAGCATTAGATAATTATGTCGATCATCTAGCAAGAGGTTTATCTTTAGTCTGCAATATTTTAGATCCAGATATTATTGTTCTCGGTGGCGGTATGTCAAACATATCTTATATTTATGATCATATAAATAATTCTCTAAAAAAATATATTTTTAGTGATACATTTAATACAAAAGTTGTTAAAAATGTTCACGGTGACTCTGGAGGTGTTAGAGGAGCCGCTTGGCTTTCTTAAATCCCTGCCATTGAAATATATTTAATATTTAGATAATCATCCAAACCATACTTTGAACCTTCTCTTCCAAGTCCAGACTCTTTTACTCCCCCAAAAGGTATTTCAGCTTTTGTAGTAAGGCCAGTATTTACACCAACCATTCCATATTCTAGTGCTTCCGCAACTCTCCAAATTCTCCCAATATCTCTTGAGTAAAAATACGAAGCAAGACCGTATGGAGTATCATTTGCCATTTTAATAACTTCTTCATCAGAGCTAAATTTATAAAGAGGTGCTACTGGTCCAAAAGTTTCTTCATAAGTAATTTTTGCTTTAGTTGTAACATTAGATAGTACAGTTGGTTGATAGAAATTACCACCAAGCGAATGAACATCACCACCAACGGCAATTTTTGCACCCTGGTTGACAGCATCTTTTACTTGATCATGGACTTTCATTAAAGATGGTTGGTCAATAAGAGGGCCAGAAACAATACCTTCTTCTAAACCATTTCCAACTTTGATTTTATTTACTTCATTTATAAATTTATTCAAAAATTCATCATAAACTTTTTCATGCACAAAAATTCTATTTGCACAGATACATGTTTGCCCAGAATTTCTAAACTTACTTTGCATAGCACCTGTTACGGCTTGATCTAAATCTGCATCATCAAAAACTACAAAAGGGGCATGTCCACCAAGCTCCATAGAAACTTTTTTAACAGTAGAAGCACTTTGCTGTAATAGAATTTTTCCAACCTCTGTTGAACCAGTAAATGATATTTTTCTCACCAGAGGATTTTCAGTTAATTCTTTGCCGATTGCACTAGCTGATCCTGTAATGATATTCATTACACCATCAGGAAAACCTGCTTCTTTTGCCAGAACACCAAGAGCTAGGGCAGAGTAAGGAGTTTGACTAGCTGGCTTGATAACAACGGTACATCCAACAGCAAGAGCTGGTGCACATTTTCTTGTTATCATTGTGCTAGGGAAATTCCATGGTGTTATTGCACCAACTACCCCGACAGGTTGCTTTATAACGACTATTCTTCTATCAGGCATTGGATCAGGTATAATGTCCCCGTAAACTCTTTTTCCTTCTTCTGCATAAAAATCGATATAGGTGACTCCCATTAATATTTCTCCTTTAGCTTCAGCTAAAGGTTTTCCTTGTTCAATTGTCATTATTTTTGCTAAGTCATCAGCATTTGCTTCAATAAGCCTTGCCCATTTTTGGAGAATGATCGATCTCTCTTTAGCAGTTTTATCTCTCCAAGAGGGAAATACAGCTTGTGCTTCTTGAATTGCCTTTTGTGTTTCGGAAGTTGAACATTTAGGAACTTCACCAATAATTTCACCATTAGCGGGATTATCAACCTTGATTTTTTCACCGGAGTCACTTTCAATCCATTTTCCACCGATAAAACAAGTTTCCTTAAAAAGTGCATTATTTTTTAGTTCCATATTTACTTCCTATTATTTATGTATTTATTGAATTACTTAATTAACTTTTAATTTATAGAGATAAATATGACAATAGTTAACTCGTGGAATGAATGGGATCCCTTAAAACATGTAATTGTTGGTACTGTTGAACATTCGAATATACCACCAATGGAACCTGCTTTAGAACCCAAAATTAGTAAGGATAGTGGCATGGCTGGTTCTCACGGACCTCGCTCTAGTGAAGCAATAGACAAAGCAAATATACAGCTCAACAATTTTGTTAAAATTCTTGAGTCACATAATATTAAGGTAGATCGTCCAACACCTATAGATTTTACAAAAGCAATTCAAACACCTGACTGGACAAATGATGGGCAATTTGGATCTATGCCGCCAAGAGATGTTATTTTAACTGTTGGTAATGAGATGCTAGAAGCTCCCATGTCTTATCGTTGTAGATGGTTTGAATATCTTGCCTACAGACCTTTACTTGAAAAGTACTATGATGAAGATCCTAATATGCGTTGGGAGTCGGCACCAAAACCACGATTAACCAAGTCTACTTATAAATCAAATTATTTACCTGAAGGAATTTCTGAAGAAGAAAGATATAAAAAAATTGAAGACAGAGATATGATTTTAACTGAACAAGAGCCGTTATTTGATGCGGCTGAAATATTGCGTTTTGGAAAAGATTTATTTTATCACAATAATTTTACCTCTAACTTAAAAGGATTAAATTGGTTAAAAAGACATTTCCCAAATCACCGGGTTCATCAAGTGAATTTACCAGGGGAGTTAATTCCTACGCATATTGATGCTTGTTTTACACCCATTAAACCAGGAGTAATTATTATAAATCCAAATAGAAAGATTTCTAATGAGCAAAGAAAGATTTTTGATAATAATAAGTGGGACATTATTGATGCAGCTCCATCTGTTCATAATACACCACCTCCAATGTGCTACTCATCAATTTGGTTATCAATGAATGTTCTTATTTTAAACCCTTCAACTATATGTGTGGAGGCATCAGAAGAAAAGATGATTAAACAAATGGAAAATTTTGGTATGACTGTAGTCCCAGTTCCTTTTAGAGATGTATATGCCTTTGGTGGTAGCCTACATTGTGCAACCACTGATGTTTATAGAGAAGGAGAATGTGAAGATTATTTTCCTAATCAATCATGAATGATTTTAAGCAAAACGATTTAACTGCAAATATCGTCAAAACTAATAATCCTAAAATAGGGGTAATTGCTCTATCAACAGATTTTACTATTGAGCAAGATTACAGAAGTATTTGCCATCAATTACCAGTAGATATTTTTGTTAATCGCATACCTTTTGAAAACCCATTAAATCATGAAAATTATTTAAAAATGGCAGATCATATTAGTGAAGTTTCATCACAAATCTTACCATCTCAAGACTTAGATATAATTGCGTACGGATGCACATCTGGTACAATTGCGATTGGTTCCAGAAGAATAAAAGAAGAAATCAATAAAACAAAACCAACCGCTAAAGTTACCACTCCAATAACAGCAGCTTTAAAAGCTTTTAATTTTTTAGGTTTAAAAAATATTGCAGTCCTCACTCCCTATCCAAAAGATGTTAACATAACTGTTTACGAGTATTTGAGTGATAACAACATTAACATTGAGTCTTTTAGTTCTTTTAATTTAGAGTATGATTCTGACATTGCTCAAGTCAGTTTAGATAGTTTAGAGAAAGAAATTTCAAAAATAGATCTTAGCAATGTTGATGGATTATTTGTTTCTTGTACTGCACTTAAGATTGTAGATGTATTAGATAAAATTGAAAAGAAGCAAAATACTATAGTAATATCTAGTAATCAGGCTATTATATGGGATTGCTTAAGATCAGTTGGAGTGGACGCAAAAATTGAAGGTTATGGTAAATTATTTGTGAGCTAAAATATGAAATTTTTCAAATCAAATACAATTAAATTCACTTGATTAATTTAGAAAAAATTAAGAGAGCTCATGAAGCTATTTCTCCTTATATAAATAGAACGCCTTTAGTAGTATCAAATTACTTATCTAAAAATAGAATTGTTAAACTAAAGTTAGAGTCTCTTCAAATAACTAATTCCTTTAAACTTCGAGGTGCGACTAATAAATTATTGTCTTTAGATGAGGAGCAAAAACAAAAAGGTGTAATTGCGGTTTCTACGGGTAATCACGGTAAGGGTGTAGCTTATGCTGCCAGTGTACTAGGAATAAAATCAACTATCTATATGTCTTCAATGGTGCCTCAATATCGCAAAGAAGCAATTGAGGCCTTAGGAGCAAAAGTTGAAATAATTGGCAATAATAGTGATGAAGCAGATTTGTATGCTAAAAAACTATCTAAAGAACAAAATATTACTCTAGTGCATCCATTTGATGATGAAGACGTCATTGCTGGTCAAGGCACTGTTGGTTTAGAAATGTTAGAGGATTTTCCAGATGTAGACACTGTTATTATTCCAACATCAGGTGGGGGTTTAATTGGAGGTATTGCTTTAGCAATCAAATTACAAAAACCATCTGTTAAAATAATTGCTGTTTCAATGGAAAGAGGACCTTCTATGTTTGAAAGTTTAAAAAATGGTAAACCAACAGATGTTGAAGAATTAGAAACCTTAGCTGATTGTTTAGGGGGAAGTATTGGATTAGATAATCAATATACTTTTAAAATTGCTCAGGAAACAATTGATGATTTTATTCTTGTAAATGAAGATAAAATTGCCGAAGGTATAAAATTTAATTTTGTTGAACATAAATTAGTAACAGAGGGAGCGGCTGCTACAGGAGTAATGGTAGTTAAAGATAACATGTCAAATAAATTAGGTAACAACATTATTAGTTTAATTTGTGGGGGAAATATTGATGCTAAACTTTTTAATAAAATAATTTCATGACCCTTATTCTTAACTCGACTGAAATTAAAGATTGTGTAAAGTTTAATGCAGAACTTATTCCTATAATAGAAGATGCTTTTAAAAGTTTATCGCTAGGCAATACTGTTATGCCCCCAATACTAAGAGTTGATATTGAAAAATATCACGGAGAGTCAGATGTAAAAGCCGCATACATTGAGGGTTTAGATAGTTTTGCGGTGAAGGTCGCTTCAGGTTTTTTTAATAATCCAAAGTTAGGATTACCTTCCAGTAACGGACTGATGATATTGTTAGACTCACAAACAGGTGTAATAAAATCTGTTTTATTAGATAAAGGTTATTTAACTGATGTGAGGACTGCTATTGCGGGAGCTATAGCTTCAAAGTATTTATCTAATTCGAATTCCTCGACAGTTGCAATAATTGGGGCTGGAATACAGGCAAGAATGCAACTTGAAGCACTCACCTTGGTTAGAGATATTAAAAATGTAAATGTTTGGTCAAGGGATATCCAAAAAACTCAACATTACATTGAAGATATAAGAAAAAATTATGATATTAACTTTAAAGCATATGATCAAACGAGTGAAGTTGTGAAAAATGCTGATATACTAATTACTACTACTCCAAGTAAAAAACCTCTTATTGATTATTTTTCATTACCTAAAGGTATACACATAACCGCAATGGGCTCAGATGCAGAAGAAAAAAATGAGCTAGATCCTAATATAATAAAAAATTGTGATGTTTATGTTCCTGATAATCAGGCTCAAACTGCAATTTTGGGAGAATTAAATCATGCTATAAAACAAGATCTAATTCCAAAAGATATGATTTTTAATGATTTAGGTAAAATTATTATTAATTCTAAACTCGGAAGAAAAAATAAGGATGACATTACTGTTGCTGACTTAACTGGGACAGGCGTGCAAGATACTGCAATTGCTCGCTATGCATACGCAATTGCTGATCAAAAAAAATTAGGAACAGTTGTTCAATAAATTAATTAATGACTAAATTTGTTAGTACTCACTGGGGCACTTATGAAGTTTCGAAAAATAATAAACAAAAAATAAAAATTAATAAATGGTCTAAAGATCCAAATCCTTCTAAATTTGGTTACGGCTTGTTAAATGCAGCTACAAGTGATCTTAGAATTACTCAACCACATATAAGAAAACAATGGCTTACAGATAGAGATAATAAAAAAAAATTGAGAGGCCTTGATGACTTTGTCCCAGTATCATGGGAAGAAGCAATTAATATTACTGCCTATGAGTTAAAAAAAATAAAAAAAGAATTTGGAAATAATTCAATTTATGCAGGATCATATGGATGGGCAAGTGCTGGAAGATTTCATCACGCCAAAAGTCAATTGAATCGATTTTTTAACTTGTTTGGTGGTTTCGCATCGTCATTTCAAAGTTACTCTTATGCAGCCGCTCAAACATTGTTGCCACATATAGTAGGGCTTGATCTGTATTCTTTTTTAGATGAACACAATACATGGAATACCCTGGATAAAGAGTGTGAATTGATAGTTATGTTTGGAGGAATGCCTCTAAAAAATTCTCAAGTATCTTCAGGCGGGGTTGGTAAACATACAACAGAAATGGCATTAAGAAAATGTGTTGAGTCAGGCACTAAATTTATAAATATCAGTCCTCACACTAATGACTCAGCTAAATTTTTAAATGCTAAACAAATTTCTATTATTCCTAATACTGATACTGCCTTAATGTTAAGTTTAGCTTACATTTTAATCGTTTCAAAAAAATATGATCATCAATTTATAAGTAATTATACCCATGGTTTTGATGAATTTAAATCATATGTCTTAGGTGAAAAAAATAATAAACCATGCACACCTCAATGGGCTTCACAAATTACCTCAATACCAGTTGAGACAATTAATTGGCTTGCTGAAGAAATTTCAAAAAACAAAACAATGATATCTATTTCGTGGAGTCTTCAAAGAGCTTCTTCAGGAGAGCAGCCTTTGTGGATGGGTATTACTTTAGCTTCAATGTTGGGACATATTGGAACTGAAGGAGGAGGAATAGGCTTTGGCTATGCAAGTGTTAATAGTACTGGAGATGTATTTAAAAAAATACCTTGGAAAAGTCTGCCTCAAGGTAATAACCCTATTAAAGAATTTATACCTGTAGCCAGAATTACTGATATGTTGGAGAAACCAAATGAATTTTTTCAATATAATGGAAAAAAATTACAATATCCTGATATTAAATTAATTTATTGGGCTGGAGGAAATCCTTTTCATCATCATCAAGATTTAAATAGATTAGTTAAAGCCTGGCAATTGCCAAAAACTATAATTGTAAATGAAATTTGGTGGAACGCCCAAGCAAGACATGCTGATATTATTTTACCAGCAAATACAGCTTTAGAGAGAAATGATATTATGCTTAATCCAAGAGATCCTACTATCATTGCTAATAAAAAAACTATTTCTTCGATTGGTGAATCAAAATCTGATTTTGAAATATTTAGTGATCTTGCTAAAAAAATAGGATTTGAAAATTCTTTTACTGAAAATAAATCAGAATTAGATTGGCTTAAATATTTATGGAATGAAAGCAAAAAAGTTTCAGAAGAATTAAATCTAGAATTACCTGAGTTTGATAAATTTTGGGATAAAGGTGTATTTGAAGTGCCAATTGAAAAAACAAAAAAAATTATGTTTAGAGAGTTTAGAAATAATCCTAAAAAAAATCCACTTAATACTCCCTCAGGTAAAATAGAAATAACCTCAGATACAATTAAAAATTTTAATTTGAAAGATTGCAAAGGTCATCCTTTTTGGTTTGAGCCTTACGAATGGTTAGGAAAAAAGGATAGATATCCACTTCATCTCATATCAAACCAACCTGAATATAGATTGCATGGTCAGCTAGACAATGCTGAATATAGTTTAAAAAATAAAATAAAAGATAGAGAGCCAGTACTAATTAATTCAAAAGACGCTAAAGACAGAAGTATAAAGAATAATGATATTGTCTTAATACACAACAAACGTGGAAGAGTTCTTGCAGGAGCAAGGCTTTCTGATTCAATTATGAAGGGTGTTTTAATATTATCAACCGGTGCGTGGTTTGATCCTGATTATGAAATTAATCTAGATTTACATGGAAACCCAAATGTATTAACGAAAGACGTTGGAACTTCAGAACTGGCTCAGGGACCTACTTCTCATACTTGCCTTGTTGAAATTAGAAAAGCTAAGCAAAGTGAGATAAAAAAAGTTAAGATTTTCATAAAACCTAATATGCAAAAAAAAGCTTGAACAATAATATTAATCAATTAGAAATTATAATTCATGAATAATATAATTGAGTTTGATAAAGTATCTAAATCTTTTGGAGATTTAAAAGTTTTAGATCAGCTAAGTCTTGAAGTAAAAGATGGTGAAAAACTTGCATTAATAGGCCCTAGTGGTTCAGGAAAAACAACTATTTTAAGAATTTTAATGACGCTTGAAACTATAGATGATGGCTTTGTATCGGTTAATAATGAATACTTATGGCACGAAGAAAATGCTGGTAAAGTTATTAATGCTTCAGATAAACATTTACAAAAGATGCGTGATCAAATTGGAATGGTATTTCAGCAATTTAATTTATTCCCTCATTTAACTGCAATTGAGAATGTGCAGCAGCCTCAAATTCTTATTAAGAAAAAAAATAAAGCAGAAGCACAAGATAAAGCTTCTGAGTTATTTAATATGATTGGATTAAATGATAAGGTAAATCATTATCCGCATCAATTATCAGGAGGACAACAGCAAAGAGTTGCTATAGCTAGGGCACTTGCGATGGATCCAAAAATTATGCTATTTGATGAAGTGACATCTGCATTAGATCCCGAATTAGTGGATGAAGTTTTGCAAGTTTTGCATAAATTAGCATCAAACTCAGATACAACTATGTTAACAGTTACTCATGAAATGAATTTTGCAAGAGATTTTGCTGACAGAGTTTTATTTTTTGATAACGGTCAAATTGTTGAATCTGGTAAGCCGGCAGACATTTTTTCTAATCCAAAAGAAGATCGTACAAGATCATTCCTCAAAAAGTTTATTAGCAATATTAATTAAGAGGTACAGATAAATTTTCTTTAACACGATTCATTACTACCATTGAACTAAACCTTTTAATATTTGAATTATTTAAAAAATATTTTTTTGTAAATATCTCATACTCTTCCATATCTTTAAATGTCGCAATTAACACATAATCATAATCACCAGTTACATAATAACATTGCATCACTTCCGGAGCTTTAAGCATTGTTTTTTTAAATTCATCATCATACTCAATTCCTTCTTTGTCACTAAGAACTTGAACAACAATAGTAATTTTGCGACCAATAAAATTACGGTCTATTATGGATACGTCTTTTTGTATAATGCCCGCTTTACGCATTGAATTTATTCTTCTTTGACAAGCTGAAGAAGAAAGGCCGACTTCTTTTGCTAAAACTTCAGATGTTATTTTGTTATTTTCTTGAATTATCTGAAGAATTTTTAAATCAAATGCGTCTATTTTATCCATTTAGTATTATATCACATTAATTTTGCAAATTTTATTAAATTTTGCATAAATTATGCAAATAATACGTAATAAAAAGTAATACTTTTCACACAAGATAATGTTAACTTAATTTATAAAATAATAAGGAGGAAAATTATGAAAAAATTAATTTTATTTTTTGCTTCTTTTTTAATCGTTTTAGGTTCAGCTCAAGTGTCTTTTGCGGAGTCTGAAACATTAAAAAGGCTAAAGAAGCAAGGTTATGCTACTGTTGCTGTTGCAAATGAGCCACCATACAGTGATATCAAGACTGATGGATATGTAACAGGTGCTGCTCCAGATGTGGCAAGAGCAGTTTTAAATATATTAGGTGTACCTGAGTTAAAAGCTGAAGTTATTATGTATGGTGCAATGATACCTGCTCTGCAAGCGAGAAGAGTGGATATGGCTACATCAGGACTTTATATTAAACCTGATAGATGTGAATCCATTATTTATTCTGAACCTGATTTATGTGGTGCTGAAGCCTTCGCAGTTCCTGTGGGCAATCCAAATAACTTACTCACCTATGAAGATATTGCAGCTCAACCTGATTTGAAAATGGTTACTTGCGCTGGTTGTGCAGAAGAAAAATATGCTTTAGAGAGAGGTGTTTCTGCTGATCAAATTGTTTATTTTGATACACCTCCAAGTGGTATCAAAATGCTTCAACAAGGTAGAGTTGACGTGTTTGCTCTTTCAGGGTTAGGTACTCAAGACTTGTTAAACAAAACAAATGATCCAAATCTTGAATTAGTTATGCCTATTACAGGTGTTCCAATTGGTTGTGCTGGAGCAGCATTTAATATGGATGATAAAGAGTTCAGAGCAGAATATAATATGGCATTAGCAAAACTTAAAGCGACTGGAGAGTTTGCAGCTATTATTGAACCATATGGTTTTTCTGCAGAAGCTACTGCTGGTGAGTCATATTTAACAAGATGTCCAGACGGCAAATAAATTAAAATTTGAAATTATATTGCCCTGTATTATTACAGGGCAATTTTTTTTATTATGAAAGAAGTTTTAGCTTTTTATCCCATACTAATTGACGGTACAATTACGACAATTATTTTAACAGTTTTAAGCGCTATATTAGCACTTGGTATTTCTTTTGTTGTAGGTTTATCAAGAATTTCAAAATTTAAAATAGTTAGAGTTCTGGCAATAATTTATTTAGAATTTTTTCGTGGAAGCTCTGCTCTTGTTCAAATGTTTTTTATTTATTTTGTCTTGCCAATGTGGGGAATTTATTTTGATGCTTTAACTGCTGGTGTAATAGCAATTGGATGTAATTTAGGTGCATATGGATCAGAAGTAGTAAGAGGTGGAGTGCTCGCTGTAGGAAAAGAACAGCATGAAGCTTCATTGGCATTAAATTATTCTCCATACAAAAGATACAGATACGTTATTATTCCTCAGGCAATTCCAGTTATGATTCCTACTTTTGGAAATTTATTAATTGAACTTTTGAAATTAACTTCAGTTGCATCTCTGATCACTATTTCAGACTTAACATTTATGGCTCATATAATTAGAGTTCAAACTGCCTTAACGTTAGAACCTTTCTTAGTAATATTAGTAATTTATTTCATCATCGCATCAATATTAGTGAAGATTGTTGATATAATTGCCAAAAAATTTTCTAAGGGAAGAAATATTATGGTCGCAGGAGAGAATTAAAATGTATTGGAGTTGGGAAGTAGCTTTTGATGTATTACCACAACTAGGAAAAGGAGTTATTGTAACTATTCAAGCTACAATCGTTGCATCTATACTTGCTTATGTTTTAGGACTAGGGATAGCTATTTTAAAAATGTCTAAAAGCAAACTTTTGAGAGTTGTTTTATATTGGGTGACAGAATTTATTAGAAGAACGCCAATATTAGTTCAGCTGTATGTTGTTTTTTATGTTTTGCCTGATTACGGTATTTTTTTTGAAGCTTTTACTTGTGGAGTTTTGGTTCTTGGTATTCATTTTAGTACTTATACTGCGGAAGTTTTTAGAGCTGGAATTGATAATGTGCCTAAAGGTCAATGGGAAGCTGCAAAATCATTAAACTATAATCAATACCAAACCTGGAAAAATGTAATTTTACCTCAGGCCATTCCCCCTATGATTCCTCCTCTAGCAAACTACTTAATTACTATGTTTAAAGAAACCCCACTACTTGCAGCTATCACTGTCGTTGAATTGTTTAGAGCTGCAGATCAGTACAGTAATAGTCACTATAAATATCTGGAGCCCATGACTTTAGTTGGGGTGTTCTTCTTAATAGTATCTATTCCTTCTGCAATTATAGCCATGAAGTTAGAAAAACGTTTTAAACAAAGAAAGATATAATTATGCACACTAACGTGATTGAAAAAACGGCAAAATATTTTAAAGAAAAAGGCGTTGTTCTTCCTACAATATCTGAATTGAAAAACCCACATTTAATAAGTGAGGATATAAAAAATAAAGTTCTAAAACTTGATAAAGATGCAATGGATCCAGCAAATTTATTTAGAGTTCATTGGTTTAATAAAAAAGATCATAGTAATTTTTTAGATGTGCCGGAACATATTGTTTTACCAAGTGAGTTTACTGGAGTTGATGCAAAAATTATTGTTAATCTTGGACGTTATTTTCCACTTATCACTGCTCATAAAGTTTTAGCAGCCTATGGATGTTTACTTCCAAGAATATTAAATGGTACGTTTGACTACACGATACATAAAGCTGTTTGGCCATCTACAGGCAATTATTGCAGAGGTGGTGTAGCTATTTCTAAAATACTAGGTTTTAAAAGTGTGGCTATACTTCCTGAAGGAATGAGTAAGGAGAGATTTAATTGGCTTGAAAAATGGGTTGAGGATAAAAATGATATTATTAAAACTACTGGTACAGAAAGTAATGTTAAAGAAATATATGATGCATGTAATGAATTAGAAAAAGATCAAAATAATGATATTATTAACCAATTTGATGAATATTATAATTATGCAACTCATCGAGCAATAACTGGCTCATCTTTTGAAAAATCTTTTTTAAAAGTTAAGGGTGACTCTAATCTTCAAGCTAGGTTCTATGTTTCTGCATCTGGCTCAAGTGGAACATTAGCTGCAGGAGATTATTTAAAGGAACATCTTAATGCACAAATTGCAGTTGTTGAAGCAACAGAATGCCCAACTCTTTTATATAACGGTTACGGAGAACATAACATTCAAGGTATAGGTGATAAACATGTTCCTTTAATTCATAATGTAATGAATTCAGATTATGTTGTAGGCGTATCAGATGAATCTACCAATAATCTTAATTTATTATTTAATACAGATGAAGGAAGAGAATATCTAACTCTTAGAAGGGGGTTAAATTCAGAATTTGTTGGGAGACTCCCTGAATTTGGATTTTCTTCTATCGCAAATATTATTGCATCTATTAAACTTGCAAAAAAAATGAAACTTACAAAAGACGACGCAATCATTACTGTTGCAACTGATGGAGCTGATTTATATGAAACAGAATTAGCAAAAACAAAAAAACAATTTAGTAAAATTTATGATCAAATAACTTGCGCTGAAATATTTGCTAAAAATTTTGATGCAATTACAGTTGACCACACTTTAGAGTTAAGTCAAATTGATAAAGAGAGAATTTTCAATCTTGGTTATTATACTTGGGTTGAACAACAAGGAACGAGCTTGGAAGAATTTGAAAATAGAAGAAACCAATCTTTTTGGGATAACCACTATAAGGAGATGATTTCTCTTGATGAAAAAATTAAAGAGTTTAATTCTCTTTAGATAAATGAAAACTAAAAGCTTACATAATCAATTAGTTGACTGGAGACATGATTTACACATGAATCCGCAAATAAGTTTTGAAGAAGAATATGCTTCAAACAAAGTAGCTAATTTATTAAAAGAGTTTGGAATAGAAGTTCATCAAGGTATTGCTAAGACAGGTGTAGTAGGCGTGTTGAAAAAAGGAAGTAGTAATAAAAGCATTGGTATTAGAGCAGATATGGACGCATTACCGATAAATGAAATAAATACTTTTTCATATAAATCGACAATAGATAACAGAATGCATGCCTGTGGTCATGATGGACACACAACAATGTTGTTAGGTGCTGCAAAGTATTTAGCTGAACAAGGAAATTTTGATGGCACTGTATATTTTATTTTTCAACCAGATGAAGAAAATTGTTTTGGAGCAAAAACGATGATTGAGGAAGGTTTGTTTACTAAGTTTTCCATTGATGAAGTCTATGGCATGCATAATATTCCTGGCATGGAAGTTGGAACGTTTGGGACAAGAAAAGGAGGTATTACTACTAGTGAAAATTTATTTGAAATTTCAATAAATGGTAAAGGTGGTCATGCAGCCTTACCTCATATGACTAAAGACACGATTACAATTGGTAGTCAAATAATACTAGCTCTACAAACAATTGTTTCTCGTAAATTAGATCCTGTAGATGCGGGTGTTGTATCTGTTACTGAATTTATTACGGACGGAAAAAAAAATGTATTACCAGGTAATGGCTTAATAAAAGGAGATGCTAGGGCATTTTCCAAAAAAACTAGTATGATGATTGAAGAAAATATGCGTCAAATTGCAGAAGGTATTTGTGACTCTTTTGGAGTTTCTTGTGAAGTAAAATATGAAACAACTTGCCCTATGACTTTTAATCAACCTGATCAATCTGATGCGGCAACAAAAGCTGCAATGACATTATTAGGTGAAGATAACTGTGATGGTGATATTGATCCAAGACCTTTTTCGGAAGATTTTTCTATTATGTCAGAAAAAACGCCAGGATGTTTTGTATTAATGGGTAATGGAATTTCTGGATCACATGGACGACCATTGCATTCTGCAGATTATGATTTTAATGATGAGTTATTGGTCACAGGGTCTTCGTATTGGGTTGAGTTAGCAGAACAACAATTACAAAAATAATTTGTGAAGACAATTCAGGATGTTTAAAAAAAATCTTGAAAACTTAAAAGAACATCTTCAGAAGAACAATATTGATCTAGCTGTTATTACTGATGATGACTCTTTATATTATTTTACAGGTTACTATGATTTCTTACATATGTCTTTTGGACGACCAACTATATTATTAGTTCCAAAAGACTCGGAGACATTATTAATTACACCCTTGATCGACGTACATTTAGTAAACAAAAATTGTCCTGTTGATAAAATTACAACGTGGAATGATGGTGTTGATAATGAATGGAGAGAGCAACTTCCAAAATATATTAAACAAAATTTAAATGTGGCAATAGAAAAATTAAAGATTAGCTCCTTAGTTTTAAATTATATAACATCATTACTTGATGAAAATTTGTTAAAAAATATTACACCAACATTAGATTCTATTAGAATGATCAAAACTAAAGAAGAGCTTAAAATTGCTAAGTCAGCTGGAAAAGTTGCGGAAGCTATGATGTATGCTGGAAAGGAAGCTATCGGACATGATGTTCCTGAATATGAAGTAGCTTTAGCTACTTCCCAGGCAGGAACAAGAAAAGCGGCTGAAATATTAAAAAATGAATTTGAGGATAGTGATATGTCTCCTTTAATTCATTTTTTACAAATTATGGCTTCAGGTAAGGATTTGCCAAAAACGCACCACCGAGCTTCAACAAAGTTAATTAAAAAAGGTGACCCAGTTTTCCTATGTTTTTGTGGAATGACAAATTTTCATAAATTTAAACTAGGTTTTGATAGAACTTTTTGGTTATCAGAAATTAATGATAAATCACAAATTAAAACTTATGAGACTGCTGTGCAATCTCAAAAAGCAGCTTTAAGTGTTTTAGGGCCTGGTGTTAAAGCGGAAGATGTTCACGCAGCCTATGCAGATGCTATTCAAAGTGCAGGCTATCCATATCCAACTTTTAGATGTGGAAGAGCAACAGGTTTTAGTATGCTTGAAGAGCCTCAGCTTGTATCAGGAAATAAAACTATACTAAAACCAGGAATGGTATTTGCTGTTGATGGATCCGCCAACGAAGAAAATTTTCGCGCTCAAGTTGGTGATAGTTTTATAATTACAGAAAGTGGGTATGATCAAATTACTAATTTTTCAAAAAAAATTGAAGATTTAATAATCTAATGTCAAATATAAAAATTTATAATACCCATTGTTGTGGAGAGATAGGAGATGTCGTTGTTTCAGGTGATATTAAATTAGAAGGTGAAACAATATTTGAACAATCAAAATATTTATTTGAAAATAAAACATTAAGGAATTTTTTATTAAATGAACCAAGAGGAGGTGTTTTTAAACATTGTAACTTAATTGTTCCTCCAAGAAATAATAAAGCTTCAGCAGGCTTCATAATCATGGAACCTGAAGACAATCCTCCAATGAGTGGCTCAAATAGTATTTGTGTGGCAACAGTATTAATAGAAAAAAACTTTGTAGAAATTAATGAGCCATTAACCGAGTTTATTCTTGAAGCTCCTGGTGGTTTAATTTCAATAAAAGCTGAAGTAAAAAATAAAATCACAAAATCCGTTGAAATAGAAAATCTTCCATCCTTTGTTGATATGTTGGACGTTAAACTTAAAACCCAGAATTTTGGTGAAATTATTATTAGTACTGTTTTTGGCGGTGATACTTTTATAATATGTAATGCCAAAGATTTTAATCTAACAATTGAACCAAAGAACGCAAAAAAATTTGTTGAAATATCAAAAGAAATTATAAAAATTGCAAATCAAGAATTTGGTTTTTCTCATCCAACAATACCCTCTTTAGATTATATTTCTTTCTGTCAATTTATTGAACCTGTTAAAATAAATAATTTACAGCAAAAGGAAGGATGGAATACAGTTTGCATTAGACCTGGAAAATTAGATAGGTCACCATGTGGAACTGGAACATCAGCGAGACTAGCATTGATGAAACTAAAAAATGAAATTGATGTTAATGAAACATTCATTTCTAAATCAATTATTGGATCAACTTTTGAGACAAAAATTAAAGAAGAATTTGTTAGCAATGGTAAAAAAATGATTAGACCGTTAATTAAAGGATCTGCATTCATCACAGGGAAACAAGAACTTTATGTTTCCAAAGATGATCCTTTCCCTGAAGGTTATAGACTTAATGATACGTGGCCTAATCCTTAATTAAAATTATTCTGATAAAGCAATTATTTTATTTACTAAATCAGTATTAATACTTCTCGGACCAGTATCTAGACGATTTTTATGTCTTCTTTCACCAGGAAGTCTTACCCCTTCAAGTGATTTCATTTGCTCAAAGAATTTCTCAGCGTGATCATTCCAGTTTTTACCAGCAATTAATTCTGGAGATAAAGCCATTATAAACTCTCCACCTCTTGCAGGACCTCCATCATTATTATCAGCTTCTTTTGCCTCAAAACTAAATAAATCTCCAACTAATCCGGCAGCTAATAGCTCAATCATCATTGCAATGGCAGATCCTTTATAATTACCAAAGGTTAATAAAACGCCACCATTCGCAATCTCAGAAGGGTCGTCTGTTTTTTCACCATCTTTATTTAAACCTGTACCGTAAGGAACTTTATGACCATCTCTAGCAGCCACTTGAACTTCACCCATTGCCATTGTGGAAGTAGCCATATCATAAACTACCGGAGTATTATTTTTTCTAGGCCATGCAAATGAAATTGGATTAGTTCCAAACAGTGGTTTTTTTGCACCTGCAGGAGCAACGCTTGGTTTATAAGCTGTACAAGCAATACCAATTAATTCATTTTCTGCTAATGCTTCAGTTTCATGCCATAATGCAGCAAAGTGGTGAGTGTTTGTTATAGTTAAAACACCAACCCCATGTTTTTTTGTAACATCTACTAAAGCAGGAACACCAACACCTATCGCTGTCGGCGCGAAACCATAATCACCCTCAACTCTTATTGCATTTTGCGTTAAAAAATTATTTTTAGGTCTAGCATCTCCTTTTACTTTTTTACTTTTTAAAGCTGCAATATATCCAGGAATCCTAAAAAGACCATGAGATACACTACCATCTCTTTCAGCATTTGTTACCGTATGTGCAACTGCTTCTGCGTTTAGTTCATCACAGCCATTAAATTTTAATGTTTTTAAGGCTAGATCGTATATTTCTCTAAGAGATAGATCTGTCGTTGTCATAAATAATATTCCTTTTAAATTATAAGCTAATGTGTCTATTTATAGCGCATTTACAATAATGATTAAATGGCTAAAGATATATGTATATTTAAATTAGTTTCAAAATATGAAACTTATTATTTTGGTCTAAACATATGAGGATATAGGAATTTTATGACTCGTTTTAATGCATGGAATGTATTCAAAAATGGTTTTACTGGTCAAAAAAATTGGGATCGACAATGGCGCGATCCTGAACCAAAAAAAGAATATGACATCATAATAGTAGGAGGAGGTCTACATGGTTTAGCCACTGCTTACTATCTTGCAAAAAATCACAATAAAAAAAATATAGCAGTTTTAGAAAAAGGGTGGATTGGTGGTGGAAATGCTGGTCGTAATACAACGATAGTACGTTCAAATTATATGATGCCTGGTAACCATGAATTTTATGAACATTCATTAAAACTATGGGAAAATTTAAGTCATGATTTAAATTACAATGTGATGTTTAGTCAGAGAGCACATGTCTCATTATTTCATAGTCCAAGTGCAAGAGATGGTGCAGCTCGAAGATACAATATTATGCGTCTCCATGGAACAGATGGAGAGTTATGGGATTTAGATACTTTAAAAAATAATATTCCTCATTTGAATTATGATAATGCTCGCTTTCCTATTTTGGGTGCAGCTGTTCAAAAAAGAGCTGGTAATGCAAGACATGACTCTGCAGTATGGGGATACGCTAGAGCTGCCGATAGTTTAGGTGTAGATATATTGCAAAATTGTGAAGTTACTGGTGTTAAAAGATCACAAAGCAATATTGAAAGTTTAGAAACTTCAAGAGGGACAATTAAAGCTAAGAAAGTTGGCTTTGCAGTGGCCGGACATACTTCTGTCTTATGGCAAATGGCAGGGTTAGGAAATTTACCTATTGAGTCACACAAACTTCAAGCATTCGTAACAGAGTCCGTTAAACCTCTTTTAGATCATGTAGTTGTTTATGGTGTGGGAGGAGCACATTTTTATATCTCTCAATCTGATAAGGGTAGCATGGTTTTTGGAGGAGATTTAGATTGGTACAAGTCATATGCTCAGCGAGGAAATTTACCTATCGTTCAAGACTCTGCTGAAGCTGCGATGGCTATCATGCCTTGTTTGGGTAGGATACGTCTTTTACGTCACTGGGCAGGTGTAATGGATATGTCTATGGACGGCTCTTTTTTCATATGCAAAACGCCATTATCAAATTTATATCTTAATGCTGGATGGAATTATGGGGGCTTTAAAGCAAGCCCTGCCTCAGGTTGGTATTTTGCTGATCTAATAGCTAATGAGCAACCTCATAAACATGTTCAAAATCATAATTTAGAGAGATTTGAAAAAGGGATTAATATTGACGAGCGTGGTGCTGGTCCAGATCCAAAGTTGCACGGTTGATATGATTAGAATTAAATGTCCATATTGTGGGGAGAGAGATCATAGTGAATTCACTTATGGTAGTGATGCATCTATTAAATATCCAGCACTTGATGCACCAGAATCAGAATGGACTCAGGCTATTTTTTTTAGAGAGAATATAAGAGGTATGCAAAAAGAAACTTGGCATCACACAAATGGATGTAGACTTTGGCTAGAAGTAGAGCGGTCTACAATTACGCATGAAATTAAAAGTGTTAAAGCATGTCATCCACAAATTGAAAAAATTACAAAAAATAAGTTATGACATCAGTAAGAAAAGATAATTATGGTAAAATAAACAGAGATAAAGCTGTCAGTTTTACCTGGGATAATAAAGAGTATTCTGGTTATCAAGGGGACTCTTTAGCTTCTGCACTTCTAGCAAATGATATTAAAATTGTTGGTAGAAGTTTTAAATACCATCGTCCACGTGGTGTTATGTCTTGTGGAGTAGAAGAATCAGGTGCTCTCGTAACCATTGGGTCTGGAAGTAAGAGAGATCCCAATGTTCGCGCAACTACACAAGAGTTATATGAAGGATTAGATGCTAAAGGGCAAAATGCTTTTCCAAGTGTCAATTTTGATTTCGGCGGTATTAATAATTATCTAGGCCGTTTTTTTGCTGCAGGTTTTTATTATAAAACGTTTATGGGTTTACCCCCCTTTGAATGGGGTAAGGGTACTGGTATCTGGATGGTTTTTGAAAAAATTATTCGAAAAGCTGCAGGAATGGGTAAGGCCTCAAGAGAGCCTGATCCAGATAGTTATGAACATGCTAATGATTTTTGTGATATACTTGTTGTTGGATCTGGTCCTGCAGGTGTTGCTGCTGCAAAAGAAGCAGCTAATCAAAATTTGAATGTTATTTTAATTGAACAAGATTCATTGCTAGGAGGAAATAAGTTAGCTGAAAAAGAATTTGATCCAAGTCTTTTGCACAAACAATTAGAGAGTAACAACATAAGAATTATGTCTAGAACAACAGCATTTGGTGTTTACGATAACACTGTCGTTGGGGCATTAGAAAGAGTTACTGATCATATATCTAATCCAAATACTTCCTTACCGCGTCAACGTTTTAGAACTATTAGAGCAAAGCATATTATTTTAGCAAGTGGAGCTCTAGAGCGTCATATTGCTTTCAACAATAATGATATTCCAGGCGTGATGACAGCAAATGCTGCAAGACATTATTTAAATAGATACGGAGTTTTAACTGGAAAAAATATTGTTATTACAACAAATAATGACTCTGTTTATCAAACAGCAATTGAACTTCATGTAGCTGGATCAAAAGTCACTATTTTAGACTCAAGAAAAGACATAAGCATCGACTTACCTAAAGAGATAGAACTTCATTTAGAAACTTTACCTTTTAGTATTAATGGTAGTAAAAAAATTGAGAGTCTAGATGTTTGTAAGGCTAAAGATAAAAAAAATAAATATACAATTATTTGCGATCAAGTTTTGGTTTCTGGTGGTTGGTCACCTATAGTCAATTTAGTTTCACACCGAGGAATAAAACCAGTATGGAATAAAGAAAATCTCTGTTTTGTTCCTGGAGATATTAAAGAAAATATTACAGTTGTGGGTTCGGCGAGAGGTATTTGGAATACCGATGATTGTGTAGAGTCTGGTATTGTTGGAGCTAATGAAGCAATGAATACTCTTGGTATTGATAGAAAAGAAATTTCTTTTCCATCAGTTGGTGGTTGGTCAAATTCTATAGATGCTCTTTATGAAGTTAAATCAAATAAATTCCCATCTAAAAGTTTTATTGATTTTCAACATGATGTAACTGCTGAAGATGTAAGGTTAGCCCACAGAGAAGGCTTTGTTTCTGTTGAGCATTTAAAACGTTATACAACCCTAGGTATGGCTAATGATCAAGGGAAGATGGGCAATATAATTGGCCTATCATTGATGGCTGAACAACTAGATAAAACTATACCAGAAGTTGGAACGACAGTTTTTCGACCACCGTATACTCCGGTGCCAATAGGTGCCTTAACTGGTAGAAATGTTGATAAACATTTTAGACCGTTAAGAGTTACACCAATGCATCAATGGAATATTGATCACGGAGCTAAAATGATTGACGTTGGTTTGTACCAAAGACCTTGGTACTATCCAGAAAATAATGAAACATTAAGCGAATCTTACATAAGAGAAGCTACAATTGTTAGAAAAACGGTTGGTATTTGTGATGTAACTTCATTGGGCAAGATTGCTATTCAAGGACCTGATGCCACTGAATTTGTAAACCGCATTTACACAAATCCGTTTGCTAAACTTCCTATAGGTAAAGCTCGTTATGGTATTATGCTAAGAGATGATGGCATTGTAATGGATGATGGTACTTCATGGCGACTTGGTGAAAATGAATACTTTATGACAACCTCAACTGCAGCAGCAGCCAAAGTGATGTCGTGGCTAGAAGAACTACTGCAAACAAGATGGACAGATCTTAAAGTGAATGTAACAAGTGTATCAGAACAATGGGCAGGGGCAGCTATAGCAGGTCCTAAATCACGTGATGTTTTAAATGAGTGTGTTTTTGATCCGAATGAAATCACAAATGAAAATTTACCTTTCATGGGCGTATTACAAACTAAACTTAAAGATGGTACACCTTGTAGAGTTGTTAGAATAAGTTTTTCAGGTGAGTTAGCGTATGAGATGTATATTGAGTCAGATTATGCCCATGGCATGATGGATATATTATGGGAAAATGCACAAAAGTATGATGGCTGTTTATACGGTTTAGAAGCTCTCGGCGCATTAAGAGTTGAAAAAGGTCATGTAACTGGAGCTGAACTTGATGGAAGAGTAACGATTGATGATGCTGGGTTAGGGAAAATGGCATCAACAAAAAAATCCTACATTGGAAGTGCAATGCGTAAAAGAGGCGTATTAAGCGCAGATGATAGAGAAATGTTAGTCGGTTTTTTTCCTATTAATGAAAATGAAACGTTCAATGCAGGAACAATTGTTTGTGAAAAAAATAATATCAAAGGGCAGGGTGTGGGCCGTATTACATCTGTTACTCACTCTCCAGAATTAGGTCATTGGATTGGTATTGGATTTGTTAAAGGCGGTCTTGCGAAATGGAAAGATATAACATTAGTAGGTGCTGATCCTGTAAGAAACAAACAAATGGAAATCAAAGTTGTTTCACCTCATATGATCGATCCAGAAGGTAAAAGAATGTATGCTTAATAGAAATTCAGCCATCATAGAAAAATATAAAATTGGAAAATATCCTTTTGAAGAGAATATTGAAATTATATTTTCTGAAAACCGAAATCTTAAAATACAACAAATTGCTGCTTGGCCTGATGAAATTTCAAATTTAGAAAAACTTTTTGCTGATCAATTAGGTGCTCAGCAAGTTGATTTTAATCGAGGAGAAAATTTTAAAAAAAATTCATTATGGAGAATGGAACCTTCAAAGTGGTGGTTGATAGGCAGCACAATTGAAGTTCCAGAAAATGTAGGCACATCTCTTGAACTATCCCATGCCTTTACGTCTATTACAATTCAGGGTGAAAAAAGTGATGTTTTGCTAAATAGACACTTACCCCTTGATCTCCGATTAGATAATTTTCCCATAAATTCTTCTGCAAGTTCGGCAATTCATCATGTTAGTGTTAAGCTCCTTAGAATAAATAATAAAGAATTCAGACTTTTAATTCCAAGAGGATTTGCTTTGTCTATCTGGGAAATCTTACTAGAGTCAGCTTCTCAGTTTGGGTACGAAATAAAAAATAGCTAGTTAAAATTTTATAATATTTCTTTATAAAATATTCCGTGTATTGGATCGTTTTTGTTTATTTGTTTTTTTTAAGCTTTTATGTATTTGGAGAACAATTAACAAATCAAGATGTTGATATATCCTCAGGTTCAACTCTTTCAAATGACTCTGGTTTAACCATAAGAGAACTTAGCGGTGGCCCTTATACAATTGATAACAGGGGTACAATTGAAGCAACAAATATTACATCTAATAGTAATCCTAATATCAGATTAGAGGTTGGGACATCCGTTGATAACTCAGGGTTAATTGACACTAGTGGAAGTGCAAATTTGAATAGTATTTCATTTATTGATAATTCAGAAACTAATTCTCTTATCAACAGCGGAACTATCCAAACAGAAACAACTGGTCAGTATGGTCAGGCTATACATGTTGAAAATGCAAGTCTCACTGAAATTACTAATTCTTCAGGAGGTACAATCAAAGTTACCGACTCTTCATTAAATTCAGGAGCTATAAGAATAAATACTGGTGGTTCTGTTAATACAATTACAAATAATGCAACAATAACAGCTACAGGAACAACTCATTCTCGAGGAATTATTTCTATCAATACAGGAACTATCGACAGGATAGACAATACAGGAACTATTCAGGCTCAAGGGGGAAGTGACTCAAATTATGGTATAGTCTTTTGGAATAATAGCGGAACAACAGTAACAAATTCAGGAACCATTCAGGGTACAGAAGGAAATTATAGCTATGGTATCAGATTAGGTAGCAATGGCAGTATTACAAAAATAACAAATACAGGAACAATCAAAGGAGGCAAAGATGGTATTTCAAACTCTGGTAATATAACAAATATTGTTAACACAGGAACTATCACAGGAACCTCAGGTTATGGAATTCACAATGGTGATGGCAGTATAACGAACCTTACTAATTCACAAAATAATCTTACTTATATTGCAAATTTACCAACAAATTATTACGTCAAAGTTAATAGTAGTTCTAACTACGGTAAGATTACCTTTTCTAATCCTCAAGGATCAATGAATGTAGGTATTGGTGATGACTCAACTCTTTCTGAAGGCACCTATGAAACAGTTATTGACGGTGTTACCTCAAGCAACATTTCTGATAGCTCAGGAACTTATATAAGTAATGCTAATCACTATAAATATAGTTTAACTAATTCATCAGGAAATCAATGGGATTTAGTTGTTAATGATTTAACAGAAGATGTTCAGTGTTCTATCAACTCAAATGATAGTAATTGTACGAAAACGACATGCATGACTAGTGCAATAGAGGAGGGTATGAACAATGTATCAAATTCAAATTTTGCGCATTTAAATACTTATGATTGTGATACATTTGGAGAATCAGGACAGTGTTTATCTTTAGGAGGAAGATATATATCTGTAAATGATCCTAAATCTGAAATTAATGGATTAGTTTTAGTCTATGGTAAAAAACATTCGGATCATTTCAGATGGGGCTCATTCCTACACTCTAATTTATCTCACAATACACCATCAAGCTACACTCTATCGGATAAAACACCGATGGTAGGTCTTTACGGCGTGTGGAATGAAAAGTCAGATCATTCAGGTTTGCAATTTAAATTAGGTAATTCCTATCAAGCTAAAAATGCAACTTTTACAAGACCAGTTGTAGGTGTATCGGATGAAGCAAGAGGAGAGACTACACTTTACAGTAATCAAGTTGTGCTAGAAATAAGAAACAATAAAAAAATATCTTCCTCTCTTACGTATTCTCCTTATGTGGCAATGCTTTTTTCTGAAAAATATCAAAAAGGATATACAGAGACAGGAGTAGATTTACCACTTACTTATAATAACATTATAGATACATCGTGGACTGCTATTACAGGACTAAAATTTAAAAAAAAAATTAATCAAAATAATAATTTTTTTGGAACAGTCGGAATAGAGCAAGATATTTCCCATAATGTTTCTGCATTATCACCAACGGGCGTTTCAGGTTTAACTACTGTAGACTTAAATAAAAACCATAATTCTACACGACCTGTTATTTCGATAGGGTATGAATACCAATTATCAAAAAATCAATTATTGCAAATTAAAGGTCAATATCAAGAATTGCCTTATCAAGAAATGACTGAAGCCAACTTATATTCAAGTTATAATTTTCTTTTTTAAGATTTATAAGAATACATTTAGACAATTATTTTTTTTCATATTACACAATAAATTATGATTTTTTCTAAAACTGAATACGTATCAAGATTATCAAAAGTTAAAAGAGTAATGGATCAAAAAAATATGGATATTCTTATCCTAACAGATCCCTCCAATATGAATTATTTAACTGGATACGATGGTTGGTCATTTTATGTTCCACAAGGAGTAATTATATCTCTTGATAGAGAACAACCTATTTGGTTTGGAAGAAAGCAAGACTCTAATGGTGCAAAAGTAACAACATATTTAGATCATGAAAATATTATTTTTTATCCTGAAGAGTTGATTCAAGCACCGCCAACGCATCCCTATGATTTTGTATCTTCTTATTTACATGAAAATAATTGGGCTTCAAAAAATATAGGTGTTGAAATGGATGCATACTATTACACTGCAGAAAATCATTATCGATTAACTTCCACCTGCCCTAATGCTAACTTTCATGATGCCACTTGTTTAGTAAATTGGGTGCGATTGATAAAATCAGATACAGAAGTTGCATACATGAAAGAGGGAGCCAAACTTGTTCAAGCTGGAATGAGAACTGCCTTTGATAGTATTAAACCAGGTGTAAAACAAAGTTTTGTTGCAGGACAAATTTTAAACAGTTTGATTGCTGGCAATGAAGAAATAAAAATTGGGGGAGAATATTCTGGATTAACACCTATATTAGCTAGTGGTATTTCTGCTTCTGCTTCGCATCTCACTCCAAAAGATAATATATTTAATAAAAATGAAGGAACGATTATTGAGTTAGCTGGAGTAAAACATCGTTATCATTGTCCATTATCAAGAACTGTTTATTGCGGAAAACCAGACTCAAAAACTTCAGATACGATGAAGATTACAAATGAGGGTGTTGAAAATGCTATTTCAATAATTAAACCAGGAAAAACAGCTCATGATGTCGCTGTTGCTTTTTGGTCAGTGTTGGAAAAATACGGAATTGAAAAAGACTCCCGTCTTGGCTATGCCACTGGTCTAGGTTATCCTCCTGATTGGGGAGAACATACGATGAGCATTAGAAAAAATGATATGACTGTTTTAGAACCAAACGTTACCTTTCATATGATTGCAGGGATGTGGATGGATACTTGGGGATTAGAAATTAGTGAAACAATTAATGTAACTGAAAATGGATGTGAACTGTTGTGTGATCTTTCAAGAGACTTACATTTAGTTTAAAATTAATCATTTGCATCTCCGCCGCCAGCTCCCTTTTGTCTAGAAGTTTCTGACTCAGGAACATAGGTTCTAAATGCCAACGCTGAAATATTATCCCAACTGGATTGATGCGGATTTAATCCATTAGATAGATTTTGATTAATAATGTCATAAGTCGAAAAATCTTGCTCATCTGGTATCTGGAATTCCCTTTTAGAGAGATTTAGAGAAAAATTCGGGCAATTGTTATTTTTTATATCATCGTGAATAAAAATTTTATTTTTAGCTAAAATTGCAAGTGTTTTATTTTGATTACTTATTTTTGAATAAATATTTTTTTGCACACTTCTGTAGAGAAGTGGAATTAGAAAGAGGGGATCTATACATTGTTGAATTTCTAACTGAACTTCATTATTTTTTAAAGTTTGAAAATTTAAAAAATCTATTAAACCTGGGCCAATCATGAGACATGTTTTTTTTTCTAAATTAATTTCATTAGCAAAATCTTTATTGGTTAAAGTTCCATTAAAATTATTATCAATTTTGTTTTGAGTATTAGCAAATAATTGGATACCACTTAATTCAAAGGCTTCTAGCCAGCTTATAATGAATGCTGCATCTTCATCTGCGCCATATGGAAATCCAAGACCAGAAAAAGCTCGCTGAGCATTAGTGTAAACCTCGTAATAAGAATAACTCACAAATTAATTATAAGAGTTCATAGTTGCAAAACCCCAACTATCAACGTTTTCTGCATTTAAGTTTGACAGAAACGGTGCTCCCGAAAAAAAACTTACACGTAGCCATCTATCTGATTTTGGATCGTATCTATTTGCTCCAAAAAAAGATAATTTAAATCGAAGCATATTAATTGGGATAGTGTCTTTTGATAAGATATTGTCCTGCACTTCTGCATAAGGATACTGCTGAAGAGATTGTATTCTTCTTATAATACCTCTTAATTCTGGATTAAGAATTAAATATTCAGCTACTGATTTATCTAAATTTTCTTTTTGCATTTTTGTGTGCAGATTTTGAACCATTTTAGCAATACCAAGATGTTGTTCAAGTTCACTACCTTCTTCATTATATCTTTCACCAAGTCTTGGCTCTAGTTTTGCTGCCGATATATACCAGAAAAGATAATCATTATTTTTATCAGAAAAATCAATTTTTAATGCCCACTTATAATCTTTTTCGATAATTGAATTTAATTGTTTTAAAGTTTGAGATTCATTAATTTTCATTTCTTCAATATCAGACATGTCCTCCGCTAACTCTTCAGAAATTTCAGGATAAAGTTCTAATAATTGAACATTGGCAATTTCCTGGGTATCAAAATTACAATTATTAATTGTGAATTTAATTAGATCAATCCATTGTAAATCATTTACATTTTCTTTTTGAAATTTATTGAGATAACTTATAAATTTTTCTAAATCTTTAACTGTATTTGAGTTTTTTGTAATTTGATATTCATCAAAAGTTGTCACCTCTTTTAAGTAAAGAAGAGCTTTTTTAAGTAGCTTGAAATATGCAGTCAGTTTTTCTGAGTCAATTTTTAGATTGATGATATTATCTAGAGACTCAGTATACTGTTTCATCCATTTATTAATCAGCTTTGGATGTTTAATAATGAAAGGCGCCATACCTAAACCTGTTGAATTACCAATACCTAGGTGTTGTTTAATTTTATCCTCAAGCTTTACTGCTTTAGTTGAATTTTGTTTTTTTGCTACATGCTCAACTAATTCAACACTGAATTCTCTTATTATATAGACGGAAAGCATTTCCGCTCTAAATGGTTGATTAAAATCTGTAACTTCTTTTGTGTTTACAAAATCAGATAATCCAAATTTCCCACTACCATAAACTGCAGTTGTTCTTAAAAGGTAGCCGACTTTATTTATTTCATTAATATCGGGTTGCAGGCCATTCGATAAACAATTAGCAACATACTCGAATAATCTAACACTTTTATTTGCTCTACTTAAAATTAATTCTTTGGAAGAGTTGCGTCCAGACTCTTGAAGGGGTACATTTTTTTTTAATCTATCAAGCTCTTGATCATCTAATTTTCCATTTATTAATGAATAGGCGGTATCCCATTTCTCAGCAATAACTCTATCACTTCTATCTGCATTATCTAAATGCTGTGAAAAACAAACTAATGAGTAGATATTTTGATTAATAGTGATTTCATAAACTGCTGTTCCATAACCATTATCATCAAGATCAAACTTTGATTTTGAAATTTTCCAATTATCAAATAATAACCTTCTCAGCATACTTCTAGAAAAACTCAATCTAGATGGATATCTTGATCCCATTTTATCAAGCGTCATGATGTCTGAGAAATTTAAGCTTTGTTGCAACATATACAAATATATATAGTGGATTATCGTTTTTTTCACTATTAGAAGTTAAATAATATGGATAATGACACAATACTCATAGATGGTCTCGAATATGTTAACTGGAACAGAGACCTGTTTGAAAAGGCACATGCCGGGGGCTTAACAGCTATTCATGCTACTTTAGTATATTGGGAAGATACCAAAGAGTCATTTGAGAAGATGGATTACTGGGATAATATTATTCAATCAAATAGCGATATATTAGTTCACGTTAAAAAATCTTCAGACATTATGGAAGCTAAAAAATCAAATAAAATTGGTATCATTTATGGTTTTCAAAATTCCGCTCCTATTGCCAATGATATTTTTTTAGTAGAACGGTTTTTTAATAAGGGTCTGCGTTTTATGCAACTAACATATAATAATCAAACTCCTCTCGCAGGTGGGTGCTATGAAAAAAATGACTCTGGAGTATCAAGGTTTGGTGAACAAGTAATTGAAGAGATGAATCGTTTAGGCATGATTGTCGATTTAAGTCATGCAGGAAGGCAAACTTGTTTGGATGCAATAAATTTTTCAAAAAAACCTGTTACAATCTCCCACGCTAACCCAAATTTTTTTCATCAATCAATTAGAAACATTGATGATGAAGTTTTAGTGAAACTTGCAAATAAAAATGGTTTTATAGGGTTAAGTCTTTATCCTTATCATTTACAAAATCATTGTGATTGTAAGTTAGAGGATTTTTGCGCAATGATTAAGCAATTAGTAAATATGATAGGTGAAGATAGTATCGGTATTGGTTCTGATCTATGCGTTAATTGGCCAGATAGTGTTGTTATGTGGATGCGTAATGGAAAGTGGACAAAAAAAATTGATTACGGAGAGTCTAAAGATAAAAATGTAAACTGGCCAAAACCAGTATCATGGTATTCAAAACCTGAAGACTTATCATCTCTTTTATCGGCGATGATTTCTAATGGTATAAATGAAAAAATTGCACATAAAATTGCCGGAAGAAATTGGTTAAATTTTATGGCTTCGCATTTTTAAGTTTGTCTTGTCACAAAGGTTGATGAAGCGAGACTAAGTAATACAATTACAGTTCCCAATAATTGAATTGGAGATAAATTTTCATTAAGAATTATTACAGCACCAAATATTCCAGTAATTGGCTCCAAATATAAAAATAGAGCGGTATTTGTCTGTCCTATTCTTGGAATTGCTAGCAATTGAAGAAATAGAGCTATTGCATAAGAGAAAGATGGAATAAGCAAAATTAAAAAGGCATTCAGACTAATATTAGTATCAATTTTATAAAACAAACTTAAGATAATAAAAAAGAAAATTGTATTAAAAAAATTAATAAAAATATTTATTTGAATTGGTGAAATATTTTTTTTAGACATAGTCTGATTGGTAACAATCATTATTGCGGCCCCCAATGATGCAATTAAGGCAAAAACAATTCCCTGAATTTTTAAATCATCAGTTGAAGGACTTAATGCAAGGAAAAGACCTATAAAAGTTGTAAAAAATAAAATTTTAATAATGTTTTTAATTTTTTCTTTAGTTACAAATATTGAAATTGTTAAAACTATTATTGGGTAGGTGCAAAATATAATTATGGTCAGACTGACATTAATATAAGTAACAGATATTAGCAGACCAGTTGTCAGCATTATCGATGCAACAGTTATTAATAAAAAATTACCAAAATTATTCTTATATGTCTTTATAAGATTTCGTTGACTGGGGATTAATGGTGAAACAACTAATAAAGCGACAATATAACGTAAAAAAATTGCAAGTCCTATTCCTGCCCCAAGATTGTATGCAGTTTTAGTCACAGGTCCAATAATTCCAAAAAAGACTCCTGCTGCTAAAGCAAAAATAATGCCTAAAATATTCATATAGCTTCAATTTTTTTTTGACTATTGCTCTTATGACAGGTATTCACTCTACAACAACTAAAAAGTACTTAAAAATATGAGTTCAGAAAATGAGAAAGCTTTTGTAAAATTTGAAAAAATTGACAAAAGTTATGATGGTGAAGTTCTTGTAGTTAAAAATTTAAATTTAGATATTGCAAAAGGTGAGTTTGTTACGATGCTTGGTCCATCTGGGTCAGGTAAAACCACAACACTCATGATGCTAGCAGGATTTGAAACTCCAACAAATGGGGAGATTTTCCTTGGTGGAATGCCTATTAGTAAAATACCCCCTTATGAAAGAGAGATAGGAATGGTGTTCCAGAATTATGCTCTTTTTCCTCATATGACAGTCCAGGAAAATTTAGCTTTTCCTCTTGAAGTAAGAAAGATGTCTAAAGAAGAAACAAAATCTAAAGTTCAAAAAGCTCTCGATATGGTTGAGCTTGGTGATTTTGGAACTCGTTTTCCTGCTCAATTATCTGGAGGGCAACAACAAAGAGTAGCGCTAGCAAGAGCTTTAGTATTCGAGCCAAGACTTGTTTTAATGGATGAGCCTCTAGGAGCTTTAGATAAAAATTTAAGAGAACAAATGCAATACGAGATAAAACACATCCACGATAGAATAGGTATTACAGTTGTTTACGTAACTCATGATCAAAGTGAAGCATTAACAATGTCAAATAGAATAGCAGTATTCAATGATGGGTTAGTTCAACAATTATCTACACCAGATATTTTATATGAAAAACCAGAAAATTCTTTTGTTGCTCAGTTTATAGGTGAAAATAATAGAATGACTGGAACGATAAAAAGTATGGAAAATAATTATTGTTCTGTTGATCTTGAAAATGGCGCAGGAACAGTAAAAGCATTAAAGGTAAACGTTGGCAATGTTGGTGATAAAACACAACTCTCTGTTAGGCCAGAAAGAGTTTCTTTGGGATCAGAGGGTAATGGAGAAAATGTATTTACTGGCAAGGTTGAAGAGCTCATTTATTTAGGTGATCACATTAGGGTACGACTTGATGTTTGTGGTAATAATGAGTTTATCGTTAAGGTGCCAAATGAGGGTTCTTTTAACTATAATGAAGGTGATTCTATAAAATTAAATTGGAATCCTGATGATATAAGAGCATTAGACATCCCAGATCAATAAAAACCTTATTTTCTGCGACTTATTTCCCCTTTTTTTTAGTTTTTCTACGTGTTAAGAGGAACCTATATATCGACATATATGATCTTAAGATTAATTAATTAAAACAGGAGGAAACATATGTCAAAATTATTAAAAATTTTCTTGATAGCATCTTTCGTTGTTGCATCTTTTTCTGCTAAAGCAGTTACAGTTGCATCATGGGGTGGCGCTTATACAGAAAGTCAACAAAAAGCATACGCTGATACTTATACAGATCCTAGCTCAATTCAATTTGAAAACTACAATGGTGGTTTAGGTGAAGTTAGAGCTCAGGTTGAAAGTGGTAGTGTAACTTGGGATTTAGTAGACGTACTTCCAAGTGATGCAATCACTGGTTGCGATGAAGGTCTATTTGAAGACATCTCAACAGAGATTGCTGATCTAGCAGCTCCAGGACCTGACGGTGAATCAATGTTAGAAGATATGGAAAATAACGGACTTGAATATCACTCAGGTTGGGATTGTTGTGTTCCACAAATTTTCTGGACTTATGTTGTATTCTACGATCCGGATGCATTTCCAGGTGAAAAACCAGCTACTATGGCTGACTTCTTTGATACTGAAAAATTTCCTGGAAAAAGAGGTGTTCACACTTGGGCTACTGGTATAGTTGAAAAAGCTATGGTTGCAGATGGTGTTAAGCCAAGCGCAGTTACAACAGTTTTAGAAAAACAAACTGGTGCACTAGATAGAGCATTTGCAAAACTAGATACAATTAAAGATGATATCGTATTTTGGTCTGCAGGTTCTCAGCCACTTGAGCTAGTAAAAAGTGGAGAAGTTGTTATGGCTATTGCATACAACGGTCGTGTAGGTGCTGCTAACCTTGCTGAAGGTGAAAACTTTGAATATATTTGGGAAGGTCAAGTTCTTGATCAAGAATATCTATGTTTAATGTCTGGTGCTCCTAATAGAGATGCAGCTATTGACTTCATGATGCACGCATCAACTCCAGAAGCGCAAGCTGAACAAGCTAAATATATTACTTATGGACCTATGAGAGCGTCTGGTATTCCAATTATTCAAAATAATGAGCCTTGGGGACCAGGAGGAGTAGATATTATGCCTCATATGCCTAACACGCCTGAGCGTTTAAAAGTTTCAATCGTAAGTGACCCACAATGGTGGTCTGATAACGGTGCTGAGATTAATGAACGTTATGCAGCTTGGATGGGTAACTAAGGTTGCTTAAGTAATTAAAATAATTTATTTTAAAGGCGAGATTTATCTCGCCTTTTTAATTGGGAGGTTTCTATTACTACTGCAGAATTACTAACTACTGATGGCGTTCCATTAAAGCAAAGCTTAAAAAAAGCTGAACGTAAAAATAAAATAAGAGCGTTTCTTTTAGTTTTCCCTTTATTGCTATTTATTATTGTTACGTTTGTAATGCCAATTGGTGACATGTTATTAAGAAGTGTTGATGACTCTCAAATCAATACTGTCTTCCCCAAAACTTTTGAAGAATATAAAAAATGGGATAAAGAAAAAGATGAACTTCCACCAGAGCCAGTGTTCAAAGCATTATTTGAAGAATTGGCCTATGGAGAAAAAGTAAAAGTTGGAAGAGCTCTAACAAGAATGAATTATTCCAAGTCTGGTTGGAAAAGTCTTATTAAAAAAACATCAAGAGAAATAAAAAAAGTTATTCGAAAAGATGAATTTCCAGAATCATATAAAAGTTTTTTAATTGAAACAAATGAAAAGTGGGCTGATCCTACATATTGGTACGCTGTTGGCCAAATGGTTAACAACCAAACACCTATTTACTACTATAATGCGGTTGATAGAACTTATGATGAAAATCAAAAAGTAGTTCAGCAAGATGAAGATAGAAGAGTTTATGTTAAAACATGGATTAAAACATTTAAGGTTAGTATTTATGTTACATTCTTTTGTATAATATTAGGATTTCCAGTTGCTCACCTGCTTGCTAATCTTCCTTTAAGGTACAGCAATCTATTAATGATTTTTGTACTTCTTCCATTTTGGACTTCTTTACTTGTAAGGACAACAGCTTGGATTATCATGCTTCAACAAAACGGAGTTATAAATGGCGTTCTCGTATGGCTAGGTATTATAAGTGAAGATGGCAGAATACAAATGGTTTACAATGAAACAGGAACACTTATTGCAATGACGCAGATATTACTCCCTTTTATGATATTGCCTCTTTATAGTGTTATGAGAGTAATTCCAAAAAGTCATATGCGGGCAGCACAAAATTTAGGTGCAAAGCCGGCTCTAGCATTCTGGAAAGTGTATTTACCACAAACAATCCCAGGGATGAGTGCTGGAGGATTGTTAGTTTTTGTTTTAGCAATAGGTTACTTTATCACACCTGAACTAGTAGGTGGAAAAGATGGTAAATTGATTGGTAGTTGGATTGCTTATCATCTTAAAACAACTTTGAATTGGGGATTATGTGCTGCACTTGGCGCAATTCTTTTAGGTATAATGTTGGTTTTTTATTGGCTTTATAATAAAATTGTTGGCATTGATAATATTAAATTAGGATAAATATGGCATTACCAAGTTACGCAACACCAGTACAACGAACATACTATTATTCATATTTATTTTTTTGTGCTGTGGTTTTCTTTTTTTTGGTGGCACCACTAATAGCAATCATTCCAATTTCATTTAGCGTATCACCTTTTATGGTGTTTACAGATGAGATGCTTTCTTGGCCTCCAGATCCTGATGCATGGTCTCTTAGATGGTATAAAAATATGATCGGTAATTGCAGTGCTGATGTAGTCTCTTCAACAGTTCCCTGTTCAAATAAATGGATGATAGGTACAGTCAATAGTTTCTTTATTGGTTTTATTGCAACGTTCATTGCAACCACTCTTGGAACATTAGCTGCTCTAGGTTTAAGCAGACCTCATATGCCTTACAAAGGTTTAATAATGGCAATACTAATTTCACCAATGATAGTTCCATTAATTATTACAGCAGCAGGTATGTTCTTTTTCTATGCAAGAATAAATCTTGTATATTCATTTACGGGTATCATTTTAGCGCATGTAGCATTAGCAACTCCGTTTGTAGTAATTACTGTAACAGCAACTCTAGTAGGCTTTGATATGAATATGGTAAAAGCCTCACAAAGTTTAGGTGCAAGACCAGTAAGAACTTTTTTCAAAGTAATTATGCCTTTAATTTTACCTGGAGTTATATCAGGCGCTTTATTTGCATTTATTACTTCTTTTGATGAAGTTGTCATAGTTATGTTTATGGCAAGCTTAGATCAATTAACCATTCCAAAACAAATGTGGGCGGGTATTCGACAAGAAATTAGTCCAGTAATTTTATGTATGGCAACATGCTTAGTTGTATTATCGATATTATTGTTAACTACAGTAGAATTATTAAGAAGACGTTCAGAAAAACTTCGCGGAATTACTTCAAGATAAATTAATGCAATCAAAACCACATATTGCAGTGGTAGGTGCAGGCATAGTTGGAATTTGTTCAGCGTATTTTTTACAAAAAACTGGTTTTCAAGTTACCTTAGTAGATAAGAATGAACCTGGTTCTATGACTAGCTACGGACATGCGTGCACGTTTGCTGACTATGCATGTGTGCCGGTAAATTCACCTGATTTATTCAAAAATATCCCCTCTATGTTATTAAAAAGTAATGGTCCTCTAGCTATTGATTTTTTTCATGTACTTAAAAATCTTAATTGGGCGACAAAATTCTTACAAAATTGTACGAGTAAAAAAGTTGAATACATTTCTAATTCTTTAGGCAATCTTCTTAATAATGCGAGTATTAGTTATGATGAGATCTTTACGGATATAAATGTTTCAGAATATATAAAAAATGAAGAGGCTCTATATTTATATCAAAATGAAAGTGAGTTTTTAAAGGCAAAAATAACTAATGATTTAAGGCAAAAAAATGGAGTAAAAATAAAAACTTTATCCAAAACTGAAATATTAGAATTAGAGCCAAGTCTTGCTCCTATATTTTATAATGGTCAAATTTTCATTGGTTCTCGTCACACAACTAATCCTTCAATAATTAGTAAAAAAATATTTGAAAACTTTATTAATAATGGAGGAAATTTTATTCAATGTGAAGTTAATGATATAATATCTGAAAATAATTTAATTACATTGAATTATAATAACAACAAACATAATTATGAAAAAGTAATTATATGTGCTGGTGCATGGTCAAATAATTTATCAAAAAAAATTGGTGATAATTTTCCCTTAGATACAGAAAGAGGGTACCATGTGATGTTTGATAATCACGGATTAATTAATAGACCAATAGGATGGTCTCAAACTGGTTTCTATCTGGTTCAATTAGAAGAAGGTTTAAGAGCTGCGGGGACCGTAGAAATTGCAGGCTTAAGCAAACCTGCAAATAAAAAAAGAACAAAAATGATTGAAAATCAAGCCAGAAAATTATTACCAAACCTTAATAATGTAAAAAGCACCTGGTTGGGTTTCAGACCAACATTACCTGACTCTTTGCCGGTTATTGGTCCATCCAAAAAAAATAAAAACATTATTTATGCTTTTGGACATCAGCATATTGGCTGGACACTCGGTGCAGTTACAGGAAAAATAATTAATTCAATATGTAATGAAAGAGTTCCTAATATTGATATAGAGCCTTTTAACCCAAGTCGTTTTAATTAATCTAAGCTTATCCCAACGTTTTTAACTTGAAGATAAGACTTTAGAGCATCTACACCTTTTTCTCTACTATAACCTGATTGTTTATAACCTCCAAAAGGAGTTGCGTGATTGCCAGCAAACCATTTATTAACATAAACTTGTCCTGACTCTAATTTACTTGCAGTCCATGATGCTTTTTTCAAATCTTTAGTAAATACTCCTGCTCCTAATCCAAAGTCAGTATCATTAGCAATATGAATTGCTTCATCTTGATCTTCATATTCAAGAACAGATAAAACAGGACCAAAAATTTCTTCTCGAGCTACAGATGAATCTTGTTTAACATTGTTTAATACTGTTGCTTCCATAAAATACCCTTCACGGTCAGCTCTTTTACCACCATGAACTGCTTCAGCACCTTGTTGAACTCCTGATCTTGCATAACCCTCTACTTTTTCCAATTGTTTTTCTGAAATAATAGGTGTTAGTCCTGTGTCTGCTTCATATCCTGGACCAACTTTAAGAGATTTGCTTAAGTCTACTAATTTACTGATTAATTCATCTTTCACTGATTTATGAACAACTAATCGAGACATAGCTGTACAAATCTGTCCAGCAACACCAAATATTCCGTGACGAGCACTCTCAATTACTTGATCAAGATCAGCATCTTCATAAACTATGCCTGCTGATTTTCCTCCAAGTTCAATAACCGCAGGTATTGCTTTATCAGCACATGAATGTAATATTTTTTTTCCTGTTGCAACAGAGCCAGTAAATACGACGTGATTCACATCAGGATGAGAAACTAAATAGGATCCTGCTTCATTTCCATATCCGCATATAATATTTACAACTCCATTTGGTACGCCAGCATTTTCTATTGCTTTAGCAAGGAAAGTAGCAGAAAGAGGAGTTAGTTCTGCTGTTTTTACAATAGTCGAGTTTCCTGTTGCAAAAGAACATGCAAGAGATCTACCTACCATTGATATCGGAAAATTCCATGGAACAATATGAGCAGAAACACCAAAAGGTTCCAACACAGTATAGTCAAAAATTGTTGGTGATACAGGTATTGTTTTTCCTTCTAGCTTATCAGTAAGACCAGCATAGTAATCAAACATATCAGCAACGTCGTTAAATTCTTTTATAGCGGAACCAAGCATTTTACCATTTTCATAGCAAAGCATTTTACCACCCTCATCGGCAATTTTTCTTGTTTCATCAGCAATGCGATGCATTAATTTAGCTCTCTCAAGTAATGGCATATCAACTAAAACTCTTGATTTAAAAGCTGCCTTTGCTGAGGATACAGCAAGATCTACTTCATTTTTTTTTGCACATGATATTTCGCCTATTACTTTTCCAGTTGCAGGATCATCGACTTGTATTATGTCTTTTGACTCACTTGCCAACCATTTGCCATCAATATAATTTTTATAAAGTTCCATAATTTTTTATTTGTAAATATTTTGTTGATGAATATTTTATATCACATAAAACACGTTAAATATAATCAAAAGTTACATTAAAATTATTGATTTCATATCTTAAAATCACTAAACCATAAGCATGCTTAAAACTATTTCGCCCATAGATAATTCTATTTATGTTGAAAGACCATATGCAAATTTGAGTGAAATTGAAAATACTCTCAAATTATCTGAGCATTCCAGAATAATATGGAAGAATACAAATTTAGAAGAAAGAAAAAAATTAGTTTCTAAATTTGTAGAATGTTTTTTGTCTAACAATAAAGAAATTGAAGAAGAATTATGTAAACAGATGGGAAGACCTTTATCGCAATGCGCAGGAGAAATGCGTGGTTTTGAGGAAAGAGCTAATTATATGATCGAAAATGCTGATAGAGCATTACAAAAAGTTGTTTCTAAAAATAATGATGAGTTTGACAATTATATTCTCAAAGAGCCATTAGGTTTAATATTTATAATTGCGCCTTGGAATTATCCATATAATACCTCTGTTAATTCTATCGTTCCAAGTTTACTTGCTGGCAATTGCATAATACTAAAGCATTCATCACAAACGCCACTTTGTGCAGAGCAATTATTGAAAGCATCAGAAAAGGCTGGTATTCCTAAAGGTGTTTTTCAAATTTTACACTTAGATCACTCATCTACTGCTAAAGTAATAGAAGATTATCGTATAAATCATGTTTTATTCACTGGCTCTGTTTCTGGAGGCATTGAAGTTAAAAAAGCAATAGGAACAAGGTTTATTGGGGCTGGTTTAGAATTAGGGGGTAAAGATCCCGCATATGTAAGAGCTGATTGTAATTTTGATCATGCTGTTGAAAATTTAGTTGATGGATCTTATTATAATTCAGGTCAATCTTGTTGTGGAATAGAGAGAATATATGTTGATGAAAATATTTTTGATAACTTTGTAGATGCTTTTAAAGCACAAACTGAAAAATATATTTTAAATAATCCCCTTGATGACTCAACAAACCTTGGGCCAGTTGTGAAATTAAATGCAGCAACTAGTATTCGTAATCAAGTGTCTAAGGCTATTAGCAATGGAGCCAAAAATATTATTGATCAAGCTAAATTTAAAATTGATAATTCTAATAATTGCTATGTATCACCGTCTGCTCTTATCAATGTAGATCATGGTATGGATTTTATGAGAGAAGAAACTTTTGGTCCAACAGTAGGGATTATGAAAGTTACAAATGAGGAGCAAGCAAAGACTTTAATGAATGATAGTCCTTATGGTTTAACAGCAAGTATATGGACATCTGATAAAGAATTTGCATCAAAGTTTGGAAACCAAATTGAAACAGGAACTTTTTTTATGAACAGATGTGATTATCTTGATCCGGGCTTGGCATGGACCGGTGTTAAAGATACAGGGATGGGTGTAACTCTATCAGTATTAGGGTTTGATCATTTAACAAGAGCTAAAAGTTATCATTTAAGGAAAGTGTAATTTTATGATGTCAATGAATTGGAATTACCCAACCAGTATTTGGTTTGGTGAAAAAAGAATTAATGAAATACAAAAAGCTTGTGATGATTTAAATATAAAAAAACCTTTAATTGTTACTGATCCAGGTATTTTAAAAACTAACATTGTAGAAAAAATTAATGAAGCGCTATCAACTAGAGCAAATATTTTTAGTGATGTACAATCAAACCCAACTGGACAAAATGTGGTAAATGGAGTTTTAAATTTTAATGCCAATATGCATGACGGTGTTATCGCTGTTGGCGGAGGCTCTGGTATGGATGTTGGTAAAGGGATAGCATTTATGGCTGGACAAAATAGGCCTTTATGGGACTTTGAAGATATAGGGGACTATTGGACAAGAGCTAATAGCGCAGTAATCAAACCTATAATAGCAGTTCCAACTACTGCGGGCACTGGGTCTGAAACTGGAAGGGCTGGAGTCTACACAAACGAAGAAACACACGAAAAGAAAATAATCTTTCATCCAAAAATGCTACCAGCAATTGTAATTCTAGATCCTGAATTAACAATTCCTCTTCCTAAATCTTTAACAGCATTTACAGGTATGGATGCTTTGGCTCACTGTATAGAAGCGTACTCTTCTAATTTTTTTCACCCTTTGTCCCAAGGTATAGCTCTTGAAGGGATATTTCTAATAAATAAATATTTAATTAAAGCCTATGAAGATGGTTCTGATTTAGAGGCACGAGGAAATATGTTAGCAACTTCATCCATGGGCTCGATTGCTTTTCAAAAAGGTCTTGGAGCTATTCACTCACTGAGTCATCCAGTAGGCGCTTTGTATAATACTCATCATGGATTAACAAATGCTGTATTTATGCCTTACGTTTTAAAAAAAAATAGAGAAGTTATTGAGGACAAAATAGTTGCTTTATCAAGATATATGAATTTAGATGATCAAACTTTTGATGGTTTTATGAATTGGGTACTAGATCTAAGGAAGAAATTATCTATACCGCATACATTAAAAGAATTAATCATAGATGACTCAAAGTTTGAAGAAATGAGTCAGATGGCAAAAGATGATCCTTCTACTGGCGGCAATCCTATCTCTTTAGAGATAAGTGATTTTTATAATTTATATAAAGACTCTTATTTAGGAAACTTATAAAATAAATTATAGAGTTGGATCTATAATCCAGGGATTAAATTCATCATCTCCGTAGCCATTAATTTCACTTTTTGATTTTTCTCCAGATGCAACAGCTATGATTTTTTCAAATATCTCTTCTCCAATTTGTTCTATTGTTTTTTCACTATCCATTATTGTTCCTGCATTAATATCCATATCTTCTTCAAGTTTATTAAACATATTTGTGTTTGTTGCTATTTTAATACTTGGAGAAGGCTTAAATCCAAAACAAGAACCTCTACCTGTAGTAAAACAAATGATGTTCGCTCCTGATGCAACTTGGCCTGTAACTGATACTGGGTCATATCCAGGGCTATTCATAAAATTAAAACCTTTTGTCTTTAAAGGCTCAGCATAATCAAGCACATCTACCATAGGTGAATTACCACTTTTAGCTACTGCACCTAGGGATTTTTCTAATATAGTTGTAAGGCCACCTCTTTTATTTCCTGGGGAGGGATTGTTATCTAAAGTACTATTGTTTTTAGTAAGATGTTTTTTCCACCAATCAATTTGTTTTTCAATTTTTTCAATATTTATTTTATTAATTGATCTCTCGTATAGCAAGTGTTCCGCTCCATAAATTTCAGTTGTTTCCGATAGGATGGACGAACCTCCATGATCTACAATCATATCAGATGCAATCCCTAGCGCTGGATTTGCTGTAATACCAGAATAAGAGTCAGATCCTCCACATTGCAAGGCAACATTTAGTTCAGATATTGGTAATTTTGTTCTTTTAATATTATTAATAGATTCAAGTTCGTTAATTATTTTACTACTTACTTTATTTATGATTTCTTTTGTTCCACCTTCGTCTTGAATGTTCAAATACTCAATGTTTTTATCTAGTTGATTTTTATTGTATAGAGAAATCTGCGCACACTCACATCCTAAACCAACAACATACACTTTCCCAAAATTTGGATGAATTTTAAACCCTTCGATAGTTCTATTAAAGGTGCTCATCCCATACCCTGTAGTGTTCATTCCACAACCAGAGGAATGTTTTAAGCAAACGGCACCATCAATATTAATAAAATTTTTTTTTGATAAGTATGCATTAATATTATCAGCAATTTTTTTAACAACTGTTGCTGAACAATTTACAGTACTTATTAGGCCAATGTAATTTCTAGTTCCTGAAGAACCATTAGCTCTTTTATAACCCTGAAAGAATTTCTTTTGATTATTTTTCTTTTCCTTTTTTATGGAAAACTCGTTACGATATTTTCTATTAAATTCCGAAAATTTTAAGTTATGTGAGTGAACATGCTTTCCTTTGTCAATTTCATGTTGAGCAATTCCAATGATTTGACCATATCTATAAACATATTCTCCTGTGTTAATTTTTTTTAGTGCTATTTTATGGCCATAAGGGATTCTATCTTTTGATTTAAAATTGAGGTTAGTGTCTACATTCTCAGGAATATCCATTGAAGCTATTCCAATATTATCTTTTTCATTTAATTTGATTATGTTAAACATTTATTATTATATAAATTATATTTAAAATAAATCATGAATGAAATTGCAATATATCCCTCATTAAAAAATAAAGTGGTTTTAATAACAGGTGGGGCGCAAGGTATAGGAGAGAGTATTGTTGAGCAATTTGTAAAGCAAGAATCTAAAGTGGCTTTTTTGGATATTGATGAGAAAGCTGCAGAGAATTTAGTTAACAAAATAAGTCTAGAATACAAACAAACTCCTTTATTTGTTAAATGTGATCTTAAGGATATCGATGAACTTAAAAATTCTATTTCATTAGTCAGAGAGAGATTGGGAAGTATATCTGTTTTAGTTAATAATGCAGCGAATGATGAAAGACATGATATCGATTCAGTAACACCAGAATTTTGGGATGATAGAATGAATATTAATTTAAGACATTATTTTTTTGCAGCCCAGTCTGTTTATAAAGATATGAAAGAATTGGGTTGGGGAACTATAGTAAATATTGGAAGTTTTTCATGGATGATTGCTCAAGGAGGAATGCCAGGTTATACAACAGCTAAATCTGCTGTTATGGGACTTACAAGAACATTAGCAAGGGATCTTGGCGTATATAATGTAAGAGTAAATTGTATTGTCCCTGGTTGGATTATTACTGAAAGACAAAAAAGACTTTGGCTAACAGATGAAATTAAAAAAACACAATTAGAACG
>Ga0181597_10000498_pt1 | contig 43808 bp, 48 predicted proteins | sample 041ome_5_FD_148647 | JGI IMG/M metagenome (GOLD analysis project Ga0181597, IMG submission 148647) | Coastal salt marsh microbial communities from the Groves Creek Marsh, Skidaway Island, Georgia - 041403US metaG (spades assembly) | ecosystem: Environmental > Aquatic > Marine > Intertidal zone... | reverse complement strand
CGACATTGGTCAGCCCCAGCAATTGAGCGGTCACTTCTCCGGCCGGATAGTAGCGACGATACTCACGCTCACCTTTCACGCCCGGGAACTGACGCTGCAAAATCTGGCGAGCAAAATCGGGCGTTTGATGCCGCGCAAGGTACATAAACTGCTTGTCGCCGTAGAACGCGAGCTTCGCCTGAAGCTCGTCAGGATCAATGGAAAGCAGCGCAGCGAGCTCTCCTAGCCGCGGACTGTCTTTGAGTAACTGAGGATTTGTCCACAGCGATACGACGGGCGAGCTCACTGCCAGCGGCGTTCCGTTTCGATCCTCAATTAACCCGCGATATACCGGTATCTCTGCAGTTCGGATAGTGCGGAGAGCACCTTGCTCTCGCAGAAAGACCGCACCGCCGCCGCCATCAGTGAGCTGCAGCATAATCAGCCGCGCAGCCAGCAAGGCAGCCAAACCGGTGAGGACCAAGCAAACAAGGGCATAACGCCACTTCGAAAGCGCCGACGGCGATGCGACCTTCATGGCTCAATCACCCTAGATAGACTGAGCTCTGGCGGCAACATAGAAAGCTTGTCGGCGGCAATCTGGTTAATACGATGCGGTGCGGCCCATGTGTTGCTTTCAAGCAGCAGGCGCGTGTATTCCTCCTGCAACTGCCACCGCTGCAACTCAAGCACCTGAAGTCGCGCATAGCCCGCCCTGACCTGGTGCGTGCTCCATACCAAAGCGAGTCCGGATGCCACTAGTGCGAGCACAAGAAGCAAGTTCAGTACCGACGGGGAGACTGGCAGCGCGCGCATTACAAACGCTCCGCAATCCGCATGATGGCGGACCGAGAACGGGGATTACGGGCGATTTCGTCAGAGCCGGGAAGAATCGCCTTGCCGACCGCACGCATGAGACCCGATGGCGGTTCATACCGCACGGGGACACCTGGCGGTAGCCGCTCCCCTCGGGTTTTATCTCTGATAAATCGCTTGACGATGCGATCCTCCAAAGAATGAAAACTGATGACAACCAGGCGACCGCCCGGCGCCAGCGCGTCCACAATCTGCTCTAGAACAGACTGCAACACCTCCAACTCACGATTAACGTGTAGACGAATGGCTTGGAAACTTCGGGTTGCGGGGTGCTTGTGATGCTCCCATCGCGGATTAGCAGCCGCGACAATTTCCGCCAACTGCCCAGTGCGCTCGATCGGCCCCTGGTTTCTGGCCGCGGCAATAGCGGCGGCAATTCTTCGAGCAAATCGCTCCTCACCCAAAGTTCTTAGCACCCGGGCAATCTCTGACTCACTGGCCGTCGAAAGCCAGCTGGCCGCTGACTCCCCCTCGCTCGGATTCATGCGCATGTCGAGCGGCCCATCGTGGGAAAAGCTAAAGCCGCGCGAAGGCTCGTCTAACTGCGGCGAGGACACACCGAGATCCAGTAGAACACCACTGAGACTCGCCGCCTCAACCCAATTACCCAAGGCCTGAAAATTAACTGCATGAAAATGAAAGCGAGGGTCGCGCTGCGCGAGCTCGCCTGCGGCTTCAACCGCTGCCGGATCCTGATCAAAGCCAATCAGCGTCCCGCTGGGCGACAGTGCGTCGAGGATACGAGCGCTGTGCCCGCCCCGACCAAAAGTGCCATCCAGGTATACGCCGTCAGCTGATACCATCAACGCTGCGATTGCCTCCTCCAGTAATACCGGTTGATGCGCCCGGTCCATTAAAGGTTGAGCTGCATGAGCTCTGCAGGTAGCTCACCCGTCGAGTCAACGTCCAGAGCGACCTCGCACTCTTTGTGCCAGAGCTCCTCCGACCACAGTTCCAGCTTGTTGCCCTGCCCCACCAGAACCGCGCGCTTTTCCAGCTGCGCGTACTCTCTGAGCGCAGGGGGCACAAGCACGCGCCCGTTCCCATCTAACTGGAGATCACTGGCATACCCCAGTACCAGTCGCTGAAAGCGTTTGATGGCCGGATTTAGTGCGGGCAAAGCCTGCACATCACGCTCGATGCGCTCCCATTCCGTTAGCGGATAAAGGGCAAGGCAGTTGGACTGTGTATCCACAGTCACGACCAAGTGACCGTCGCAAATCACAGACAGCAACTCACGCTGACGCGCGGGCACGGCCATCCTGCCCTTGGCGTCGAGATTAATGTGCTGCACCCCTCGGAACATGACGTCGCGCCCACCAGCTTCCTATATTTCCCACAAAATGGGTTTTTAACCCACTTTTCTCCACATTTCGCCACTATACGCGCTTTGAAAGCGTCTGGTCAACGACGACTGAGCGAAAAAACGTGGATTTTCAGTGATTTAGGGGCACAGGGGCGCGAGAACTTGCGGCAAATCGAGGCTTGGAAACCTGCTACAAAACAGGTTTTTATCCAATACTCGCAGGTTTAACCTTAAATGATATATTTATTTAAAGTTATACCGGTGGTTTTAAATTCTAATTGATATAAAAAGACCCTGTTCCCGGCAAAAGGGGCGGCGAAGGCTAGCAGAAAGAAGGGGCCCCCCTCGCGGGGGGCAGAGCGAGTCGGTCGATAAGCCGGGTTCTGTCTTGGACGATCATTCATCTGCGACGAACGTCACCGTTCGCCTGTAGCGACCTACCCGAATCCGCCGAGGGTCACGGCATAGGATTCCTATTTGGTCTTGCTCCGGGCGGGGTTTACCATCGCCACGGTTGTTACCAACCGCGCGGTGCGCTCTTACCGCACCTTTTCACCCTTGCCTGCGAACAGGCGGTTTCCTTTCTGCTGCACTTTCCGTGGACTCGCGTCCCCCAGGCGTTACCTGGCGCCCTGACCCGTTGGAGCCCGGACTTTCCTCTGCCGCATAACGACAGCGATCGTCTGACCAACTCGCGGAACAGGCTATCGACAATCGAAGGTAGTCGCAAGCTCAACTGTCCTGCTTTTTTTCCAGCAACCATTGATATAAGACCTTGGCTGATCCGTCGGTAAAATCAGCGGCGACTGCCGCAGCACGACGCGGCGGCAACTCCTGCGCCAGGCGCTCAACCAGTCGCATCGCTTCAGGTTTGAGGGCATCACGTTGCGGTTCGAAACCGCGGACAACCAACACCGCCTCGCCCTTCAATTGCTGCGCGTCCGCCTTCACAAAACCATGCAATCCGTGCAGGGAATCACGTCGAATGGTCTCATGCGCTTTCGTGATTTCGCGACAAAGCGTGGCCTCCCGGTTACCCAGCACCTCATGCAATGCGAGCAGGGATTCGGGCAATCGACGCGGAGATTCAAACAACACCAAGGTCGACTCCAGATGTTGAATGGCCTTAATGCGCGCGATGCGCTGTCCGGCTTTAGCAGGCAAAAAACCTTCAAAATGAAAGCGATCTGTTGGCAACCCGGAGGCACTCAGCGCTGCCGTCATTGCACTCGCCCCAGGAATTGGCACAACGGGAATATTCTCGGCGTGGCAAGCGGCGACTAATCGGTAACCGGGGTCAGACACCAGAGGGGTTCCCGCGTCCGAAACCAGTGCCAGAGAACGGCCCGATCTCATGTGCTCGAGAAGCTGAATTAAATCTGCCTCTTTACTGTGATCGTGATAACTCACAAGTGGCGTCGCAATACTGAAGTGTCGCATCAGCAGAGCCGAATGTCTCGTATCCTCGGCAGCGATGAGGTCAACGTCACGTAGCGTGGACAGCGCACGCGACGTAATATCGCCGAGATTGCCAATCGGCGTGGCAATAATAAAAAGACGGGCATTCACTTCAAGCACTCCACAGCGGGCCATATTTAACCGGTTACGGCTATACTGCCGTGATGCAGCCTTTAGGTCATCTTCTTCCATCTTTTCGGTATCTCAGGCAGGGTCGGCACCCCACCCTCGTCGGCATTTGGGCATTGAGCCTCTCGCTGTTAATCACCAGTTGCGCAACGCCTCCTAATGACGCCGAGATCGAAGCCGTCTCCGCTGTTGCTCCAGGTAGCCCACCTGCGCCACTCGAGGGAGAGCAGCTTGATTTAACGACGATAGCGCAGCTATCGAACATTGCTCGCGATCAATCGCTCCTGCTCGCTCGCCATTATCGGAATCAGGCGGTAGCCACCGGTATCGATGCGTCGACACTGAGGGCGATGGATAGCCGCTTGGCCTGGTACTCGGGCGATATCGACACAGCGGCCACACTGCTCGATGCACTCGGCACCGACAATACGGCCTCTCTGGCCTTTGTTCGCGGGGAGCGCGAGTACCGAGCGGCGGCCTCGGGAGATTGGCTCGCAGCCGCGAGGGCGGTCTATCAACAGGCAAAGACCCACGGCCCTTCCGGCAATCATGAGGACCTCGGCGAGAGACTATTCCAATATCTGTTGCGCCTGCCGGACACTACCGTTAACGAACAACTCAAAGCGTCAAAGGGGGATCCCGTCTGGCGGGCCTGGCTGGAAATGCAAAAAGCTTACCGGGCAGATCAAACCCGGTTCTCAGAATGGCTCGACCGCAATACCGGACGGATGTCGCATCCACCGCTACCCCGCCACCTTCTGGCGTGGGCAGAGAGCCGTGATTTAGAACGTTTGGCCATCATCCTGCCCCTGGATGGCAGCCTCGCCGCGGCGGGAGAAGCTGTTTTAGCCGGTGCCGTTGAGCAACTCTATGCGCAATACCCGAACCCTGCCAAACGGCCAAAACTCACCACTATCAATTCTGCGCAATACGAGAGCGCAAGCGCAGCCTATCAGCGCGCAGCGCGGGATGATCCAGATCTGATCATGGGCCCGCTTACCAAAAATGAGGTCGCTAACTTGATTAATTTTGGCCCCTTACCCATCCCAACCATTCTGCTTAATCAAATTGACGAAGACCCCGAATCAAAACAGAAAAACAGACTCAATTTTAGCCTCGCGCCGGAGGACGAGGCGCATCAAATAGCAGACATTGCGTTTGGTCGAGGCTGCAGAAATGCCATGGTCATCGCTGCTGCGGGCGATCGTGGAACTCGGCTACTCCGGGCTTTCGCACCTCGATGGACCCAGATCGGCGGCAAAATCCGTGACAGTCTTGTTATCGTCCAAGCTTCCGATGCAAACAAAGCGTTAGGGGAATTGTTGGGATCGGGCTCGAGTGACGATCGAATCCGCGCAATCGAAACCGCCTTTGATCTGCCGGTCGATGCCAGGGGTCGTGGCCGAAGTGATTTCGAATGCATCTTTATGCTGGCGCCCGACCCAACAACAGCGCGCGCCTGGCGACCCCTATTGGTATTCCACATGTCCGGCGACACACCAGTTTATGCCACATCGGCAATCAACGATGGCGTCAGGGACTCCCGAAACGGGGACCTCAATGGCGTGCTCTTCGTTGAGATTCCGGCAATGCTCCCACCCCATGTCAGCGATAGACTGAGTCGACTCCGCGCATTGGGTCGAGACGCGCTGGCGCTGGCGCAGCATTGGCACCAAGCGACCGTCACAGACGATTGGATCATTCGCGGAGATACCGGAATACTGCGCAGAAAACACAACGGGCTGATCGAAAGAGCGTCGGAATTGGCAACTTTTGATGGCGCGGAGCCCCGATACAGCGCGCTACCCTGAGACCCTTAAATTCAGGATGCAAACGGCATGCGCCGAGTGGGCACTTATTGGGAACAACGAGCGGAAGTGTACCTGCAAGACCGGGGTCTGACTTTGGTGACCCGCAATTTTCTGACCCAACTGGGTGAGATCGATCTCATCATGCGCGACAATTTTCACTTGGTATTTGTGGAGGTTCGCTATCGGCGGAACTCAAGGTTTGCGTCGGCTGCGCACAGCGTTACGCCGCAAAAACGAGAACGGCTAACCAATTGCGCCAACTTGTTTCGCAAACAACACCCAATTTGGTCCGAATACCCTTGTCGCTTCGACGTAATTGCTTATGATGCAAACGTCTCACTGCCCGACGCCATCTGGCTTCGAGGCGCATTTGAAGCAACAACATGGTAATCGGCACTGATAAGATCGTGGACGCCTATCCGCTCATAGCTAGCTTTTTTCATCGCCACATAGAGAGCACGAGTCTCGCCGTTGATGACGTAGCAGAAATAGCAGGCATAGCAGCCGACATCGCGTCCAGTGCCATTCTTTCGGAAAAAAAACTGTTCAGCATTGGCCTTGGCGCAGATGCTGCCAGCGCGATCATGCTGGCTAGCTTACTGCAAAATGGCATACTGAGAGATCGGCCGAGCCTCCCCGTTCTTGAGTTAGCAGAGTATCGAGTTGACTCTGCGCAAACGGGTATCAACTGGGTGAGTCAGCAATTGCAGGCACTTGGTCAATCGGGGGACGTCGGCATCATCTTTGCCGCTAACCTGTCAGAGTCTGAGATTGAGCGAATTCAGATCATTACCGAACAACGGCAGATTATCCCCGTATGGCTCGGAAAAGGGGGCCAGGGACTGAGCCTGATATCAGTCGATGACTCTGTGGAATCCAGACTGACCCTGAATCACGCAATTGCCATATGCTTGGCCAGATTGATTGAAACCAACACCTTTGGTCCAGTGGAGGACTGAATCATGTATCGATACTTCCCCTTATTAGTCGCTGCAGTGCTTTACGCATGCTTGCAAGGGTGCGGCAGCATTATGGCCAGCGCTGGCGCCGGCCCGATTGAAGAGGATATCAGCGAACGCACCTTCGCCCAGCAGCTGGAGGACGAGAGCATTGAGACCAAAGCCAAGGTCAATATCAATGCCGCCTCGGTAGGTTATGAGGCCGCACACCTCAGTATCGTTTCGTTTAACGGATTTGTTCTTCTGGCAGGTCAGGTGCCGTCAGAAGACCTCAAGACATTGGCCACTGAAGTAGTTCGTAAGATCGACGGAGTGCGCCGAATTTATAACGAGCTGGAAATCGGACCAGAAACCAGCGCCGGCACTCGCACCAACGATGCCTGGATCACGACTCAGGTAAAGACAAAGCTGCTCGCAAGCTCAGACACTCCAGGCTCAAGAGTCAAAGTCGTCACTGAAAACAGCGTTGTTTACCTTATGGGACTGCTCACTACGGAAGAAGCGGATCGCGTGGCTCTGGAAGCGGCCGAGGTCAACAGCGCGTCGAGGGTCGTCAAACTCTTCGAGATCATTTCCGCCCCCGCTACTTCACCACCTTCAAGCTAGGGCGACCTCGCCCGGATGGCGGCTCCGGGGGTTCTTCCGGGGCGGCCGCATCAAAGATCATGCCCTGCCCATTCTCGCGCGCATAGATTCCGAGGATGCCGCCGATTGGCACCAGAATGTCAGTCGCAACTCCGCCAAAGCGTCCGTTGAAAAAAACCGCCTCGTTAGTCATCTCCAGACCAACGACAGCGCTGGGGGAAATATTCAGGACAATCTGGCCATCTGACACGTAGGCTTGCGGCACATCCACGCCGTCGATGAAAGCATCCACCAAAAGGTGAGGCGTGCAACCGTTATCGACAATCCATTCGTAAATGGCACGAATGATATAGGGCCGACTGGAGTTCAAAAAAAAATGCGTCCCTAGGGGCGCATCTCCCGCTCCTGCACGGACAAGCTCTCGCGGAAAGCCTCTCGATTGAACAACCGGTCCATGTAATCAAAAAGTGGTTTCGACTGTTTGCTCGGCCGAATGTCGACACCGAGGGAAGGCAAACGCCACAGAATGGGGGCCACACAGCAATCGACCAGCGAGAATTCCTCGCTCATAAAGAAGGGCTTCTCGGCGAAGATCGGCGCCACCGCAACCAGGCTCTCACGCAGCTCTTTACAGGACTTCGACACTACGTTGTCGCTGCGAGAGGACTGGATAGCGTCTACCAGCGTGGCCCAGTCGCGCTCAATACGGTACACGAATAACCGACTCTCAGCCCGGGCCACTGGATAGACGGGCAACAGGGGTGGATGCGGGAAGCGCTCGTCGAGATATTCCATCATCACCTTGGATTCATAGAGCACCAGTTCGCGGTCTACCAACGTAGGCATGCTGTTGTAGGGGTTGAGATCACCGAGTTCATGAGGCGTCGCCCCCGTCTCGGATTCCACCAACTCGACCGTGACGCCTTTTTCCGCTAATACGAGGCGCACGCGGTGGCTATAGTGACTGGTGTTATCGGAGAACAGGGTCATGGAGGATCGCTTGGAAACGATCCCGGAAACATCATCAGACATAGATTTTCTTCTGGCAGTTGGGAGAGATAGTCTACCACTCAAAAGGGGGGACTGGATGTCCCCTCCGTATTAACCCTCTCTAATGAACGTCTTTCCAGTACTCTCGGTTCAAAAGCCAAGCGAAAATGAAGAAGATCACGAGAAACAATAGCACGTATGTGCCAATCCGCAGACGATCTGCCTTATAAGGTTCAGCCGTGTACGCGAGGAAGTTCACCAAATCATAGATTGCGCCATCGAACTGATCCGGTGACATTGCGCCACCCGTCGCAATTTCGAGCTTTTGACAGTCCGTAGCTTTCGCTGCCATCTCACCCGATCCGTCGTAACACGTAGGAAGGCCCTGAAGCTCCATCAATACGTGTGGCATTCCCACATTCGGATACACCCGATTGTTCACGCCATAGGGCCGCAGATCGTCTTGATAAAAAGCCCGCAGATAGGTGTAGAGCCACTCCGGCTGGCGCGCCCGTGAAATCAACGTGAGGTCAGGAGGCGTGGCACCAAACCAGATCTTGGCCTGCCCCTTGTCCATGCTGTTCGTCATCAACGAACCCAGCTTGATTTCGGGATCGAATACCAAGTTGCCCTTGTAAAGATCCTCGGGAATACCGAGGTCCCGGGCGACACGGTTGTGGCGGGAGTACTGCAGAGAATGACACCCCATGCAGTAATTCGCGTATAGCGCTGCACCGCGCTGCAGCGAAGGCTGATCGGTAACGTCCGCCTCGAAAGCATCGCATGGGACTGTGCCACAGTCGTAAGCCGACTCGGCGCCTACCACTTTCAAGGGCAGAAACGCCATCGCCCCCACCAGCAAAACTGTGCCAAGGCTCTGCCAGAAACCCATACCACCATCCATCGTCACTCGATCAGGTTCAGCCTTCGTGCGGTCCATTTTTGACCACCAGGGCATAGCGAGGAAGAACACAAAGTAGAAGATGGTACCGATCTGAGCCAGCAGGGTCCTCTCTGGAGTCGGCGCTTTAACGCCCAGCACGCCCAAAATAATGAACGTCGCAACAAACACCAGAAGCATAATACGATTCAGCATCCCCCTATAACGCCAGGAGCGGACGGGATTTCGGTCTAGCCATGGCAAGGCGAAAGGAATTACCACTGAAATTGCGAAGAAAACAAAACCCCAAAACTTGTCGGGCACCGCGCGCAATACAGAGTAAAAGGGGGTGAAATACCAGACGGGTGCTATGTGCTCGGGTGTCTTGAGGCCATTCGCTTCCTCAAAGTTTGCATACTCAAGAAAGAACCCGGACATTTCGGGGGCAAAAAAGATCACTGCGCAAAAGAAAAAGAGGAATACGGCGATACCCTGTACATCATGCACAGAGTAGTACGGGTGGAACCGAATACCATCTAGCGGCACCCCATTCGCATCCTTATTCTTCTTGATCTCAACCCCGTCGGGATTGTTGGAACCCACTTCGTGAAGCGCGAGAATATGCAACACCACGAGGGCGAGCAATACGATCGGCAATGCCACCACGTGCAAAGCAAAGAAGCGGTTGAGGGTGATGCCAGAAATGAGGTAGTCGCCTCTAATCCAGGTAACAATGTCGTCACCAACAACGGGAATCGCGCCAAACAGCGAGATAATCACCTGAGCTCCCCAATAGGACATTTGGCCCCATGGCAGCACATAACCCACAAAGGCCTCTGCCATTAATACGACGAAAATGAGCATCCCGAAGATCCAGATTAACTCGCGAGGCTTTTTGTAAGAGCCATACATCAATGCGCGCATCATGTGCAGATACACCACAATGAAGAACGCCGAAGCGCCAGTGGAATGCATGTACCGAAGCAACCAGCCGTAATCAACATCCCGCATGATGTACTCGACCGAGGCAAAGGCCTCCTCAGCAGACGGCGTGTAATTCATCGTCAACCAAATGCCAGTCAGCAACTGGTTAACCAGCACCAACAGAGAGAACACACCAAAGAAATACCAAAGGTTAAAATTCTTAGGCGCGTAATATTCTCCCATATGGGTGTTCCACGCGCGCGTCACAGGAAGTCGCGCATCCACCCAAGAGATCAGCCCTGTCAATGCTTTTTCCATTATGCCACCTCCGCGTCTACGCCGATAACCAGTACGGTTTCGCCTTCAAATGTATAGGGGGGAATTTCCAGATTCGCCGACGCCGGTACGCCCTTATAAACACGTCCTGCCAAATCAAACTTTGATCCATGACAGGGACAAAAGAAACCTCCCAGCCACTCATCCCCGCCGAGGTCGGTCGCACCAACCTCCGGACGAAACTTTGGTGCGCAACCCAAATGCGTGCACAGCCCTACAATGACCAGGAACTCCTCATTTAGCGCTCTGCCGTCACCGGCAATGTAATCGGGTTGAGCGGATGACTGTGATTGGGGGTCCTTAAGGTCACCATTCAGCGTCGCCAATCCCGCGACCTGCTCAGGCGTGCGACGGAGCACATAGACCGGCTTGCCACGCCACTCAATCACAACCATCTGGCCAGGGTCTAATTTGCTGATGTCAGCACGAACCGGCGCGCCAGCCGCTTTTGCCTTCTCCGAAGGGTTCCAGGACCCCAGAAAAGGAACTGCCACTCCGGCAACGCCGCCAATGCCAACGGCTGAGGTCGCTGCCGTCAAAAAACGTCGTCGGGTCTGGCTGGAGTCACCAGTATCGTCGTGAGTGTGGGCGTTGTCTGTCATATTTTAGCGTCTCCCGGTGTGCCGACGAGCCCGGCAAAACGTGCTCTGGCGCTTCGTCTGTAACGATATGGTCACTCTGTGGCGGACAAGATCTAGTCTGGCCGCGAAGTGTAATGGTCGCGCATGCCCCCAGCAAGTTGAAATACACAATGGCGGCTCGTTGAGATCAGATCTCCCGCCCGTTATCAGCGCTCGGAGCCAAAGGCGTTCACCAGAAACACCCCGACCACAATCATCGCGAGTCCTACCCACGCTCTCCATTCCAGCGCCTGACCCAACAGCAGATAACCCAGCATCGTAATCAAAAATATACCAAGCGCAGACCACGTTGCATAAACCACCGCAACCGGTAAAACGCTCAGGGCAAACGTTAGGCAATAAAACGCCGCCGCGTAACAGACAATCAGAGAAACCGTGGGCACTGGGCGCGTGAAATTTTCACTCACCGGCAATAACAGGGTGCCACAGACCTCCAATACAACTGCGATCAGCAAATAACCGTAGTGCAAGTTTGCCTCCCTTTGCCGCTTCAGGACAGAGATCGTGCTTGGTTTGTAACATGGCAGAGGCGGCTATTCACGTACAGCCGGGTCTAGGGCAACGCAACGTGCAATAACTTGCAATAAAAAGCCCGCATAAAGCGGGCCTTTTGGGAGTATTTGACTGTGATTAACGCTTGGAGAATTGGGGACGCCGACGTGCCTTTCTCAAACCGACCTTCTTGCGCTCCACTTCCCTTGCGTCGCGCGTCACATACCCTGCGGCTCGAAGTGAAGCTCGAAGGCTCTCGTCGTAATCCAGCAGCGCTCGCGTCAGACCGTGTCGAATGGCTCCCGCCTGACCGAAACTACCCCCACCCGATACAGTCACATTGGCGTCGAAGGTGACCGCGTTCTCGGTCAGTTCAAGCGGCTGCCGAACGATCATCCGGGCCACTTCACGGCCAAAATACTCGTCAATCGGACGGCCGTTGATCACAATGTTGCCGGTCCCTGTGCGTAAAAACACGCGGGCAGTGGACGTCTTGCGCCTTCCGGTCCCGTAATATTGCGCTGTTGCCATCTGGACCTCCTCAGACCGTCAGTGGCTGCGGTTGTTGCGCCGCGTGCGGGTGAGCAGGACCCGCATAAACCTTGAGCTTTTTCAGCATTGCACGCCCCAGTGGGCTGCGGGGCATCATACCCTTCACCGCGCGCTGTATGACCCGCTCCGGAGCCCGATCAATCAGTTGCTCAAAACTGGCCGATTTGATACCGCCCGGAAATCCGGTGTGGTGGTAGTACTGCTTATCTGTTCGTTTTGCACCCGTCACACGGACCTTATCGCAGTTGACCACAACGATGTAGTCTCCCATATCCATGTGCGGCGTGTATTCGGGCTTGTGCTTGCCACGCAGGCGATGCGCGATCTCGGTAGCGAGCCGCCCAAGCGTCTTGTCTTCGGCATCGACAACAAACCAGTCGTGCTGGACGTCACCTGCCTTGGCGCTATATGTTTTCATGACCGAAGCCCCGGGGGCGAAATTGCGGAGCGCGGATGTTACTGGAGAGCCATGCCCCTTTCAACCGTTAATTTACCCCGTTTCCGTTACGGATAATGCTCGGCCTGTAGATACTCTCGAGTGCGCATTTCCTGTAGCCGGGAGACTGTCCTCTCAAACTCGAACCGCAGCCTCACGCCACCGTACATCGCCTCGGGAGTCATAGCGGCTGTGGTGATCAATTTGACTTTCCGATCATAGAATTCATCGACGAGATTGATGAACCGGCGCGCGGCATCCTCCTTTTCCGGCGTCAACGCAGGGATACGCTCCAGGAGCACCGTGTGATATTCCCTCGCGATTTCCACAAAATCTGACGCACTCCGTGCCTCCTCACATAACGTCTTAAAATCGAACCAGGCGACTCCTTGCACAGCGGCTCGGGCGGGCAAAACCCTGTGATTTATCTCCAACTGTCTGGCCTCCTCCGCCGATTGACCGGTGAGCGATTCAAAATAAGTGGCGAGCGCTCTGCTCGCCGTGTCGTCGTGGGGGACGTGCCAGAGATCAGCGCTCTGAAGCGTCCGAAAGCGATAATCCGTCTCCGATGCCAGATGAACAATATCCAGGTGCGTCTCCAGCAGCGCAATAGCAGGCAAGAATCGACTGCGTTGCAGACCATCCCGGTACAAATCGATTGGTGGGATATTGGATGTCGCCACCAGCGTCACGCCGCGGCGCATGAGCGCTCCGATCAATCCCGCGAGGATCATGGCATCACCAATATCGCTGACGAAAAATTCGTCGAAGCAAAGAACCAAGGCCTGGTCGGCAAGTTCGTCAGCCACCAACTCGAGCGGATCAGTTGCGCCGCTGTGGGCGGTTAGCGCCGCATGTACACGCTGCATGAATCGGTGAAAGTGTACCCGGAGCTTCCTCTCAAGATCCAGGCTCTCAAAGAAGACGTCCATAAAGTGGGTTTTACCACGCCCCACGCCACCCCAGATATACAAGCCCTGCTCTGGCGAGGGATAGCCACCAAAGCGCCTGCGCATCCGAGACCAGAGCTGTCTATCGCTCGCCTCGCGAGCGCGCAGACGATGAAAGAGATCATCGAGCTGGGCTACGACTGCCGCCTGCGCTCGATCCTCGATTAGCAGGCCCGACTGCAGGTCGCGCTTATAGCGGGCCATGGGAGAGAGTGGTTTCGTCATGATCAAGCGAGCGGAATAAATCAGGGCGAAGCGTATCACGGCAGGGCCCGAGGGTTATGGTGTGCTGTGGCGGTCCGCAACAGCAACCTTATATTGGGCGGAAAAAACACCCAATGCCACTGCTTACGGTACCCAGGGGGCTTTGAAAATCCGAGGAGACAGGCGACGTCTTCCGGTCCATACAGTACACTACGACACAACCGGGTGCGCGCAAGATCGAGCTCAGCGTTGAACCGCCATCGATGGTAGCGGGGCCCAGAGCAGACTGACGATATAAAGGATTGAGATGGAATCTGCTGCAAGTTTGATTATCCCATTCGTTCTGGGAAGCCTGATTGGAGGAGGCTTGGGCTGGTATCTCACGCTCAGCTCCCGCAACGATAACAAACGCAGGCTGATCATGGATCTCGAAAGTCAGCTTGATCAAGCACGTCAAAGCCGCGCTGATTACGAGGCGGAGGTTTCTGAGCACTTTGCGCAAACAGCGGATCTGCTACACAAGCTGACCGATGACTACAGAGCCGTATACACCCATCTGGCCAAAGGTGCAGATCAACTCTGCGGCGACCAAGTGAACCTTTCTGCAGCCGCTCTGAATGCCCCGAGCGATGCGCCCGAGGATCAACCCCCATGGTCAGATGTCGCACAACCGCTAGACTATGCGCCGAAGAAACCTGATGAACAGGGCCAGCTATCGGAAACCTTCGGCTTGGACCGATCCAACAGTACCGCCGCCTGATTTAGGCTGGATTATTGATATCGATGAACTGGTGTGAACAACCTAGCTCTCGGCTTACCTGAATTCCCACCGCCTCTACCCCATACCGCTCAGTTGCATGGTGGCCCGCGGCAATAAAAGAGATCCCTCGTTCTCGGGCAATATGGATCGTTTGTTCCGAGACTTCGCCTGTTACATAGAGGTCAGTGCCCGCGTCGGCCGCCCTATCAATGTAGTGCTGACCGGCACCAGTGCACCAAGCAACGCTGCGCACCTCCCCATCACCCACAGTCAATAGCTCCCGCCCTAATTGGGACGACAGATGCTGAGCGATTACTGAAAGGCTTGACGCCTCCTTGAACTCGCCACGAAAAACAGGCAACGACGGGTCTGAACTCACCAGAGGCGCTATTGCCGACAGACCCATCAGCCGCCCCAACTGCGCGTTATTGCCCAGCTCGGGGTGACAGTCTAGAGGCAGGTGGTAGGCAAACAGATTGATATCATTCAGCATCAATGCGCGGAGTCTTTGCGCTTTCATCCCTACCAGCACCGCATCTTCCGACCGCCAGAAAAAGCCGTGGTGAACTAGAATCGCGTCCGCTTCGGCTTCGATCGCCGCGTCAATCAGCGCCTGACAGGCGGTTACCCCGGTCACCAGATGGCGAATTTGTGTCTTCCCCTCAACCTGGAGTCCATTCGGACAATAGTCGCGATAATTTTCTGGTGACAACAAGGTATCCAGAAACTCTCTCAGGTCTTGACGGGTACAGGACATTTGGCAATCCACTGGCGGAACAACGCATGAGAATAACCGGCCCACCATGATTTACAATGGGGGTGGGAGGACACTGTGAAAAACGATCTGCTTGTACTCATCTGGCCAGCGCTGGTTGGCGTCTTGGCGGCGACACTCATTTTAGATAAGTGGGTGCTTGACTCGCCCAACCCTACTGACGTCGCGTCCCACAGCGGGTACCGCGACGCCGTTGCGCTGGCCACCCCATCGGTGGTCAACATCTACACGGCCAAATTAGTCGAGGCCCGGAGAGATCCTCGATTGAACTCGCCGATCCTGCGAAGGTTTCGGTCTAACCAAGGTAGCACACAGCGCATCGAGCGTTCGCTTGGATCCGGCGTCATTCTGTCTCGCGATGGGTATATCGTCACGAATAATCATGTCATCGCCGGCGCCGATGCGATTCAGGTTTTGTTGGCCGACGGACGATCCGCCAACGCGTCAGTGGTTGGGACAGACCCGGACACGGATTTGGCGGTGCTGCAAGTCGGCCTCTCAGAGCTAACGCCCATTCGGATCGCTGACGTTAAAGATGTTGCTGTTGGCGATGTGGTTTTGGCCATTGGAAATCCCTACGGCTTCGGACACTCGGTATCGCAAGGGATCGTGTCAGGCATCGGTCGGTTCGGCCTGCAACTCTCGACCTACGAGGACTATATCCAAACAGATGCCACGATTCATTTGGGGAGCTCGGGCGGAGCGCTCATCGACAGTGCTGGGCAACTGATTGGCATTAACACCCTGATTTACACTGCCGGCAGTGATGCTGGCAGCGAGACACCGGGAATCGGCATTAATCTCGCCACACCCAGCGACCTCGCGGCATCGGTGCTCAATGACATCGTCCAGTATGGCAGTGTCATTCGCGGCTGGCTGGGGGTCAGTGTCGACGTATTGCTGACTGAGGGGCCATCGGGGTCACTGATTCAGCAGCTGATCGTTACTGATCTGGCCTCCGGGGGCCCCGCTGAACGCGCCGGCATCAGGCTGAACGATATTATCTCTTCGCTGGACGGTGAACCGGTCATAGACGGCCGCGCGGCCATGTTGCAGATTGCCCGACTGAGACCCGGGCACCTGCTGAGGGTCAGCCTCGACCGCGATGGTCAGCCGGTCGAGCTGGAAGCTGTAGTAGGCACTCGCACGAAACTCGGGTGAACTAGCTGCCCCCATTTATTCTTGCGCGCGCACTCAGTCCATGGGCTTGCAAGGATTCGGCATCTGCCAATGTTCCCGCTATCTCCCCCAGAGCCAGTGAACCACGAGGTGAAATCTCTATGACGCTACTGCGTCGCTGAAAATCATAGACGCCCAGTGGCGATGCGAAACGAGCTGATCCTGCGGTGGGTAAGACGTGATTTGGTCCAGCGCAGTAGTCTCCCAGTGCCTCCGAGGACATAGCGCCGAGAAATATCGCACCGGCGGCGGTAATCTGATCCAGTAGCGCGCGCGGTTCAGCCACGGCTAATTCCAAGTGCTCCGGAGCAAGCCGATTGCTGAGTCTGACTGCCGTATCCAGATCGGGCACCTTGATCAAAGCCCCCCTGTTTTTTAACGATTTGGCAATAACTTCTGCACGAGACATCAGGGGTAGCTGCTCCGCGATCCGCGCGGCAATTTCATCCAGATAACGCTCATCCGGCGACAGCAACACTGCCTGTGCGAATTCATCATGCTCAGCCTGAGCGAACATATCCAGCGTTAACCATTTGGGGTCGACTGACCCATCAGCGATGATGAGTATCTCGGAGGGGCCAGCGACCATATCAATGCCTACGCGCCCGAACACCTGCCGCTTGGCCTCAGCAACGTAACGGTTACCGGGCCCAACAATTTTATCTACACCGCCTATAGACTCCGTCCCATAAGCGAGCGCCGCAACCGCCTGCGCACCGCCAATCGTATAAACCTCGGTCACCCCTGCGAGCCCTGCTGCCGCGAGTACCACCGGATTAATCTCTCCTTTGGGTGCAGGTGCCACCATCACGATGTCCGTTACTCCAGCCACTGTGGCGGGTATCGCATTCATCAGCACTGATGAAGGGTAACTGGCCTGACCGCCAGGGACATAAATACCGACCCGGTCCAAAGCCGAAATACGCTGTCCGAGAAGACTGCCATCGGCATCCTCATACTGCCATGTTGACGTCAGTTGGCACTCATGAAAGCTACGGATGCGCTCGGCCGCCGCGCACAGCGCGTTGTGAACAACGGGATCGATAGCTTTTGCCGCCGCCTCCAATTCCGCGCTACCCAGAGCAAGCTGGGCAACTTCCGTTACCTCGCGCGAGTCGAAGTCATTGGTAAAGCGAAGTACTGCCTTGTCCCCCTCGCGCGACACCGCAGAAATGATATCTGCGACTCTGCTCACCAGGGTTGGATCAGCCTGGGCTGGACTGACCATCAGGCGCGCGAAATCCCCGGCAAAACCGTCTTCCATCGTGTCCAGTCGCGCGAGATGGCGACTCTTCACTCTAGTTCACTCCCCGTTCTTTGAGCACGGCGGAAAGCTCGTCGATCAACGTCATAACCGAGCTGTGACGGGTTCGCATTGCAGCCTTGTTCACAACCAAACGGGAAGAAATCTGGGCAATCTCCTCCAGGGCTTCCATACCGTTCTCGGCCAAGGTCTTCCCCGTATCGACGATATCCACGATCTCGTCTGCCAACCCCATCAAAGGCGCCAATTCCATAGAACCGTAAAGCTTTATAAGGTCGGCGTGAACGCCCTTTTTGGCGTAGTGCGCTCGAGCTACATTCAAAAATTTTGTCGCCACCCTGACGCGTCGTAGCTGACCCCCAGGTGCCCGACCTTTGGGAGCAGCGGTCATTAGCCGGCAACGCGCAATGCCAAGGTCGAGAGGCTCGTATATTCCTGCCCCACCAAACTCCAGCAACATATCTTTCCCCGCAATGCCCACATCGGCCGCGCCATGGCGGACATACGTGGGCACATCCGACCCTCGAAGCACCACCAGATGAATGTTCGATACATTGGTTGGGATAATCAGTTTTCTACTCGATGCCAACTGCTCTGTTGGCTCTATACCCACGGCCGCGAGAAGCGGAAGCGTCTCGTCGAGAATGCGGCCCTTGGTGAGCGCAATGGTCAGGTTATGCTCAATATTCATTCGCTTTTACCATTGGGTTAGCCATCAACACGTCGAATATTGGCACCCAGTGTTTGGAGCTTGCCCTCGATGTCCTCATACCCTCTGTCGATATGATAAATCCTATCGATGCGCGTTTCGCCTTCCGCAACCAATCCGGCAATGACGAGACTCGCTGAGGCGCGGAGGTCTGAGGCCATGACCGGCGCACCCTGTAATACCGCTTTACCCGCCGTAATTGCCGTATCGGTCTCAATGACAATATTTGCTCCCATGCGTTCCATTTCTCGCGCCTGCATAAGCCTGTTCTCAAAAATTGTCTCGGTCACTCGCGCGCGGCCCTCGGCCACCGTATTGAGCGCCGTAAACTGCGCTTGCATGTCAGTGGGAAAGCCAGGAAAAGGGGCAGTCACCACATCAACCGCACGGGGGCGCCTGCCTTCCATGTCTAACTCCACCCAGTCGTCGCCCTCGCGAATCGTAGCGCCACATTCTCGCAATTTTTCTAATACTACGCCCAACATCACACCAGAGATTCCCTCGAGGCGCACTCTGCCCCGAGTTGCAGCGGCGGCCACCAGATATGTCCCCGCCTCGATACGATCCGCCATGACTGAGTAAGAGCAACCCACCAGAGCCGGAACTCCAGTGACACAAATCGTATCGGTTCCTTGTCCAGAGACTTTGGCACCCATCTGGTTGAGAAAGTTCGCTAAATCAACAATTTCAGGCTCGCGTGCGGCATTTCTCAGAATGGTGTCGCCGCGGGCCAATGCCGCGGCCATCATCGCATTTTCTGTGCCCCCAACAGTGACAGTACTAAAGCGAAAATCGGCGCCACAAAGACCCTCGTTCGCAGACGCAATCAAATACCCTCCATCGGTAACGATTTCCGCGCCCATCGCTTCCAGCGCACTGATGTGAAGATCAACAGGCCGACTGCCAATGGCACAACCGCCCGGAAAGGAAACTTCGGCGCGGCCGAAACGCGCCAATAACGGACCCAGCACCAATATCGACGCGCGCATCGTTTTGACGAGCTCATAGGGCGCTTTGGCCTCTGTAGCGGCGCCACTGTCGATGGCCACGCAGTTAGGCCCGGTTGGCGTCACCTGAACACCCAGGCTGGATAACAGCGTCAGCATCGTCGACACATCTTTCAGCTTGGGTACACGACTCAGCTGGCAGGCCTCGCTCGTGAGTAAAGTGGCTGCCAGTATGGGTAGGGCCGCGTTTTTCGAGCCGGAAGCAACCAGCGTGCCCTGCAGCCGCGTCCCGCCCTCGATAATCAAACTCTGCAAAATGAGTCCATCAGTTATTGGTTGACGCAAGAGTGCCGGTCTTGATGTTGACGGCGTGCAATGTCCCGTCTGCTATCAGCGCTGAGAGCGGCGCATAGACCTTTTGTTGACAAGCAACTGGGCGTAATCCCTCAAAAGCGTCGCTGATAATGTGAATATCAACGTGGCCCCCATTTAGTGACACGGCCACTTGGGACTCGGGAAAAGCGTGTAAAAGCAGATCCGTCAATTCTTGTTCAGTCACGCGCCATCTCCTCAGCCTGCTCGGCGATCGCTGCATTCCACTGATCGATTACTCGATCGAGATCGTCGTTAGCCGCGCTGGCGAGCGCCGCAAACTGATTTCGATAGATTTCGCCAAGGTTGATGGTCTCAATGATAAGGTTCCGTAAACGCCAACTGCCATCCTTGTACTGTCCCATTTGGTAACGAATGGTATAGACGCGATCCGCTTCGCCGTAGACCACCTGCGTAACCGAAGCGATGCGCGCGCTCTGCGGCGAAGCCTCAACACCTTTCACCTCCATGTTGGCTCCACCAAAGGCCAAAAGCCCTTTTGCGTAGCTCCTAATGAGACCCTCTCTCAGCGTACCCGCGAACCGATCGCGCTGTGCCTTTAACGCCGCCTGTCCCGCGGCGTCGAGGGATCGACCCCGGCTGTAGTAATCCCCCATGACCGCAGTCGCAAAACCACGCCAATCCACCAAATCAGCCAACACTTGATCTATTGCCTCGAAGTAGCGATCCGGATCCTGATCAAAATAGGTATTGGCTTCCGCAACCAACGCCATGACACGCTGCGTCACGTCGCTGATCACTTCAGCAGGCCCTGCGGCAGGTGTGGGCGTCTCGAGGTTTTGGGCACCAGTGGTCGTCGCCATCGAGAGGCAGCCCAGCAGCACGGCAAGCAAAAATGTTTTGCGGTTCACGAATTCCTACCTCCTTCGGTGTTGGGCTAAATCATTTGTTCGTCGATCGAGTGCTGTCAAGGCACACGCACTACCGCCACACGCCTATTGGTTGACTGGGGTAAACTGCCACTCTAGGCCTCAGACTCTCTCAGGTCAGGGTCCTGCGATCAGGAGCGGCGCCCGCGACCTCAGCGCCTTGCGAAGGCGAATGATACCCGATCAGCGAGAGGACTACCCGCTGACGCTAAAGGAGTAGAAAACGCGATGTTATTGGGTTACGTGGCGGTCATCGCTGCCGGCTTAGCAGCCCTCGTCTGGAGCGCAGATAGATTTGTCGATGGCGCCTCAGCTATTGCGCAACGGGCTGGTCTCACCCCGATGTTGATCGGACTCACCGTCGTTTCGGTAGGGACCTCGGCGCCAGAAATTCTAATTTCTATTACGGCTGCCGTGACAGGATCTGGAACGCTCGCGGTGGGCAACGCACTGGGCTCAAACATTGCCAATATAGGCCTCGTGCTGGGGGTCACACTGCTTATCACGCCCCTCGCGATGCGTCGAGGCACCACTTTTATTGATTTGCCGCTCTTAATCGCCTCAGCGCTATTCACCGCATGGTTGATTTGGGATCTCGAGCTGTCACGCGGGGACAGCTTTTTCCTTCTTTGCGCACTCAGCTTTTTCTTCCTGCGAATAGCACAGCATGTCAACGATCCCACTATTGACGATCTAACACCTTCGATACCAGAGCTCTCTGCGACACGTGCATGGCTATCGTTTGCCGGAGGTCTAATATTACTCATCGCTTCCTCCCGTGTATTGGTGTGGTCAGCCACGCAAATAGCAGTGGCTCTGGGTGTCTCTGAATTGATTATCGGACTGACGATAGTGGCAGTAGGAACCAGCTTGCCGGAACTGGCTGCTTCGGTGATGAGCGCAATCAAAGGTCACGCCGACATGGCGATTGGCGCGGTGGTCGGCTCCAATATGTTCAATATTTTGCTGGTACTCGCCATCCCAGGCCTTTGGGGCAATCTGATTTTGGACCAGGAGGTCCTCTCGAGAGACCTTGCGACGGTATTTCTCACAACTCTGCTGCTTGCACTCGCTGCGTTATGGGGTTGGAATCGGGAAAAAGGCTCTGGCGAACTGAGACGCGGCACAGGATTCGCGCTTCTTCTATGTTACGCCGGCTACTATTTTTGGCTACTAGACTCGCCGTGAACTATGGATTCTGACTCTGACCAGTTACTGATTGACTCTGCAAGGCGGACCATAGGTCTTGAAAGTGCCGCGGTACTGGCGCTCGCTGATGCTATCGGACCGGCCTTTGCAGCAGGATGTCGTCTGCTGATGAATACAACGGGGCGTGTGGTTGTAACCGGCATGGGGAAAAGTGGCCACGTCGCAGGGAAAATCGCTGCCACACTGGCTAGCACGGGGACTCCTGCTTTTTTTGTCCATCCAGGAGAGGCCTCTCACGGTGATATGGGGATGATTACACGCAGCGACTGCGTCCTCGCACTCTCGAATAGTGGCAATACCCACGAAATAATCACGCTGCTTCCTTTGATCAAGCGCTTAGATATTCCGCTCATCAGTATCACGGGAGACGCCGAGAGCGAGCTCGCGCAGGCCTCCGCCGTGCATCTCCTTGCGTGCGTGGAATCAGAGGCCTGCCCGCTTAATTTGGCTCCCACGTCCAGTACAACCGCCGCCCTGGTGATGGGAGATGCATTGGCGATTGCCGTTCTGGAAGCACGGGGTTTTACCGCAGAAGAATTTGCCTTCTCGCATCCCGGGGGAGCTCTTGGCAAAAAGCTCCTACTACGGGTCAGTGACGTGATGGTCAAGAGCGACGAAATCCCGCGCGTGCGGCCCAATGCAACACTGATCGACGCCCTCGATGAAATCACCCGCAAAGGGCTGGGCATGACCGCCGTGGCAGATGAAAATGGCAAGCTTAGAGGTGTTTTTACCGATGGCGACCTTCGCAGAGCCATCGAAAATCAACAGAACCTGCAACACACGTCACTCGAGACGGTGATGTGTGATACACCCACAACCATCTCCGAGGAAGTGCTCGCGGCTGAGGCCTTGGGCATCATGGAGCGGCAACGCATCAGTTCTCTAATTATCGTCGATGACTCCCAAGCGGTCTGTGGCGTGGTGACGTTGTTGGCACTTTTAAAGGCGGGCATTTCATGACGGGTAGAGCGGCACAGCTGGCCGAAACTGTGCGCATGGTGGTACTGGATGTTGATGGGGTGCTGACAGATGGCTCCGTGTTCTACGGCGGCACCGACCAGAGCGAGATAAAAGCCTTTAACGTCAAGGATGGGCTAGGCATCAAGCGACTCATCGATAACGGTATTGAGGTCGGCATTATCACGGCACGATCATCTGAGGCGGTGGCCCGCAGGATGAAGGAATTATCGGTCAGCATCGTATTGCAAGGCCGTGAAGACAAGCGGCAAGCATTGCTCGAAATTCTGGAAGCTCAAGATATAGCACCGGCCCAAGTCGCCTACATGGGAGATGATTTGCCGGATCTCGACCCGCTTGGCATGGTAGGACTGGCCACGTGCCCCAATGACGCCGTAAAGGCTGTTCTCGATCAAGCCGACTGGATAGCGCCGTTCCCAGGCGGTCGTGGCGCCGTGCGATCGCTGAGCGACTTCATTCTTACAGCGCAGGAAAAAAACACTCCTAACCAAAAGGCGGATTGTTGAAAGCCTTTTTACTGGCGCTGGTAGGATTGGCGACGGCAACCGTATTTTGGCATCGCTTGGCGCCCAGCATATCGCTGGACCCCAGCGCCTTCACAGATGGTGGAGAATTAGTGACCAGCTACCTCCATTCAGGCGTCAGAACACAGTTTGCCGCTGACGGCGAGGCGTCAGACGTACTCGCAATTAATAAAGCAGAGCGTAAAGAGGGAAGTGACGAGACTGCCCTTGAAGGCATCCGGTTTTTCTCGGAAAGTACGGACGGGACGAAGTGGCATATTGAGTCTAGTTCTGGCCTGTTCTTTGAAGATGCGAATGAACTCTTTCTACAAGATGGTGTCAGAATTTTCGAGGCCACGCGGAAAGGCACGATTGACACTGAGTCAATGTGGCTGTTGATCGACGAAAAACGTGCCAAAGGCAATCGTAATGTGATCTTGACTAGCCCGGATAGCCGCACCGTTGGAACCGGCTTTGAATTGGATCTCATGACTGATGTTGCAACCCTCAGGGGCCGGGTGAGAACCGATTATGAATAACCGAAAACGATCGGGCATGCTCGGGCTGGCACTCTGCGTCGCCGGCCTCAGTGCTGATCTCTCTGCACTGGACTCAGATAGAGATCAACCAATACAGATTGAAGCCGATATCGCTGTGCGCGACGAGAGCGCTGGGGAAACGCGCTACGAAGGCAATGTCATCCTGACTCAAGGATCATTGCGTATTACAGCCGATCTCATATCAATAAAACATGACAGCGCGGCTGCTGACAAAATCGTGGCAACCGGGCAGCCCGCCACGCTAGTGCAGCAGCCGGCAAGCGACCAAGCCCCGGTTGACGCATCGGCCCACCAGATCGAATACGTGAGGTCTGAAGATTTGGTGCGTTTGATCGATGAGGCGCGAATAGCGCAAGATGGATCGGTGTTGTCCGGCGATCGAATCGAATACCTTGTGACGCAAAGAAAAGTGAAGGCGGCCGGCGCACCGGGAGCAAGCGGTGAAGGTCGCGTTGAGGTTGTGATTCCTCCAGAAAACCTGCGTCGGACCCCCGGTAATGACTAAAACTCTCAGCGTCCATCACCTTGCCAAAGCCTATGGCGCTCGACCCATTGTCAAGGATGTGTCGTTACAAGTTAGCGCCGGGGAAGTTGTCGGCTTACTAGGGCCAAATGGTGCAGGAAAAACCACTTGCTTTTATATGATCGTGGGCTTAGTTGCGGCTGACAAGGGAGATATTTGCCTGGACGGCGCGTCCGTTATGTCGATGCCCATGCACAAGAGAGCGAGGGCAGGTATCGGCTACCTCCCCCAGGAAGCCTCGATCTTCCGACAGCTCTCCGTACGGGACAATCTTCTCGCTATTTTAGAAACCAGGCGCGAGCTGAATAGGAAGGATCGCGTGTCGCTGGCTGATAATTTGTTGGCCGAGTTCAACGTGAGTCACCTCGCAGAGTCGCTGGGACAATCGTTGTCAGGGGGGGAGCGTCGCCGGGTCGAAATTGCTCGTGCCCTCTCCACCGAGCCCACGGTGATGTTGCTCGATGAACCTTTTGCAGGGGTAGATCCTATTTCTATTTCCGAAATCAAGGAGATCATCTCCCATCTCAAGGCCCGCGGGATCGGCGTCTTAATCACAGACCACAATGTGCGGGATACCCTGGATATCTGTGAACGGGCCTACATAGTGGGTGAGGGTTATGTTATCGCGTCGGGCGCCCCTGCGGAGGTCTTGCAGGACGAAAAAGTTAGGCAAACTTATTTGGGGGACCACTTCACCCTCTGATGGAGGACTCACTAGTCGCGCACGCCTCCGAGCGCGCTCCCGCGCCTGCAAGTTTCTTGCCAATTTATTCCAATGTGCGCTGACCAGCGCTAGACTGAACGCTCCACCGGTATAGAACAGGCAGATGAAACAGGCGCTACAGCTCAAGCTGGGACAGCAGTTAGCCCTCACGCCCCAACTGCAACAGGCCATAAAGCTGCTGCAGATGAGCACCGCAGATCTGCAACAAATTATTGAAGAAACCCTCGAGTCGAATGGGCTTCTTGAGCTTGAAAACGACGCAGCATCAGAGTCCGACAGTCTCGATTTTTCGCAGGAAGCGGCGGCAGAAGAAACCTCCGAAGAATTAGCCGTCGATGCCGCTTGGGAAGATCTAATGCCTTCCTCCGCACCGCCGCCCAATCTAGGCTCCGCAGACACCGACTTTTCTGAGCGAGACTCAGCCGAGGAATCACTCCGCGATCATTTACTGTGGCAATTGAACCTGACCCGGCTATCGAACATCGATCATCTGATTGCACTGGCGCTCATTGATGCCGTCGATGCCGATGGTCGTTTGACCCAAAATCCTGAAAGTATTCACCGAGAACTTGACCTCGAGGAGGTAGAGCTCGATGAAGTCATTGCCGTGCTGCACAGAGTGCAGCACTTTGAACCCTCCGGCGTATTTGCGATTGATCTCAGAGAATGCCTGCTCATCCAACTAAGACAGCTCCCGGTTGACACTCCCTACCGTGAGCTGGCGGGAGCAATTGTTAGTCGACACCTCGCACAACTGCCCACGGCACCCCCACGGCAACTCGCTAAAAAGCTCAGAACAACAGAATCTGAACTTGAAGCCGCTGTCGGTTTGATCCGCTCCCTTGATCCAACCCCCGGGGCCAAAATTGGCGGAGATCAAACTGAATATGTCACACCAGACGTCTTCGTCTATCAGAGAAACGGACGCTGGCTTGTTGAACTGAATCCGGATATTGCGCCGAAACTCCGCGTCAATGAACACTATGTGTCTGCGCTGAATGGTGGCTCGCCTTCTGATCGTGGCTACGTAAAAGAACACCTCCAGGAAGCTCGCTGGTTCATGAAGAGCCTGCAAAGCCGCAACGAAACGCTACTCAAGGTAGCAACCAAGGTCGTAGAGCATCAGAAAAAGTTTTTGGAACTCGGCGAGATTGCGATGAAGCCGCTTGTACTGGCAGATATTGCATCAGAGGTTGAGCTCCATGAGTCCACGGTATCGCGAGCCACCACCCGAAAATACATACACACGCCGAGAGGCACCTTTGAACTCAAATATTTTTTCTCCAGCCGGGTGACTGGCGATGACGGTGGCGACAGCTCATCTACCGCGATAAAAGCGGCAATTAAGCAATTGGTAGGGGCCGAGGATGCGCGCAAACCGCTCAGCGACTCCAAACTGTGTAATCTACTCAAGGATCAGGGAATATCAGTAGCGAGAAGAACTATTGCCAAATACAGAGAGCAGCTTGCTATTCGCCCCTCCAATGAACGCAAACGCCTAAACTGAACCAGACAGCACGACCAGAAGGAGCGCCCTATGAACCTGACCATTAGCGGACACCATCTCGATGTAACACCAGCGATTCGCGAGCACGTCGAGGGGAAATTTGCGCCGATTGAGCGCCACGGTGACCACATTACACGAGCGGACGTCACGCTGGTCGTAGAGAAACATCAACATAAGGCAGAAGCGAATCTCCACGTGGCGGGCGCCGATCTCTTCGCCTCGTCTGAATCGGATGACATGTATGCGGCGATAGACGCTCTTGCCGAAAAGCTAGACCGTCAGGTCATAAAACAAAAGGAAAAGCGAAGAGGACACTGACTGATGTCACCTACTTTGGAGACCAAACTCGCTGACCTATTGGTATTCAGCAGGCTCTCCGTTACTAGTAAAAAACGTGTTTTTGAGAGTGCCGCAGAGGCATTCGGAGACGTATCTGGATTACCCAAAGAGGCCGTCTATCGCGGGTTGTTGGACAGGGAGAAATTGGGTAGCACGGCTTTGGGCGATGGTGTCGCAATCCCACATTGTCGGATCGAGGAGTGCGTTGCCCCACTTGGCTGCCTTATGTCATTGACCGACCCAGTAGACTTTTCTGCGTCGGATGGCGTTGGGGTGGACATAATTTTGGTGCTACTGGTGCCCTCTCAAGCCACGCAGGATCATCTCAACTTGCTGGCGGGAGCGGTCGAACTTTTGTCCAAAGAATCAACCCGCGTTGCGATTAGGCAAGCGGCTCAGCCGAGTGCACTTTCGGAAATAGCGGCGATGGGCGGACTGGTATGACGCCGCGACTCATTATCATCAGCGGCAGCTCTGGCGCCGGTAAGAGTAGCGTTCTGCGACTTCTAGAAGATGAGGGTTATTACTGTGTGGACAATCTGCCTCCCAGAATGATGGCGGATTTTGTGAGAGAAGTGCTACAACACCGGGACTACGACAGGTTTAAAGGCATTGCTGTTTGCATAGACGCGCGCGCCATAAGCCCGGAGCGGAAGGGGGAAGCCAATTCGCTGCACGAAATCCTGATAACCAAGGACACTCTGGTTATCTTTCTCGACGCCCAGCCCCACATTCTACTTAAGCGGTTCAGCGAAACGCGTCGTCGCCATCCACTCGCGGGCCCGAACAACTCATTGCCGGAGGCGATTTCACGCGAGCGACAGCATCTTGAGTTCCTTGCGGCGCAGGCTGACCTCCTGATCGACACCACCGATCTGTCGCCCCGCGAGCTCAGGGATGCGATCACACGGCGCGTGATAGAAAGGCGAGACGGTCTATCTATCATGATCGAATCTTTTGCCTTTAAGAAAGGCATGCCCACCGACGCTGACTTTGTATTCGATGCGCGAGGGCTCTCTAATCCCTATTGGGAAGAGCCGCTGAGGCACTTGTCAGGCATTGACGATCCCGTGAAGCTCTTCCTTGAAGCAGATCCGAAAACAGTGCGGATCTATAATCGCATAAAGACATTTGTTACCGAGACGCTCCCGGACTTCAACCAAAGCGACAGAAGCTACCTCACCATTGCCATCGGCTGCACGGGTGGTCAGCACCGGTCCGTCTATCTGGCAGAGAGGCTTCATACCGATATCCTGAAAATCTACCCGGCGACGCAACTTCGACACCGCCATCTGACAGCGAGGGAGGTGGCATGAGCGAATCTACCCTTCGAGTGGTCAACCCCCTGGGACTTCACGCTCGACCCGCAGCAAAAGTTGTGGACTGTGCCAGCCGGTTCAGCAGTGAAATCACCCTACGTTTTAACGATCGGGAAATTGATGCCAAAAGCATCATGTCAGTACTCATGCTGGCAGCGGGTCAGGGGTCCGAAATTATTCTCAGCATCTCCGGGGAAGATGAAATCGCTGCCCGCGATGCAATGGAGACTTTATTTCACTCTGGTTTCGGCGAGTTGGAATAAGTCGCAAATCGGGCCCACTGGCTAGACCTCCCCCCAGCGCTGCGGATAATAGGCGAAGCACAGGAGGCCCACTGTTGAATTCACCCGCAAACTTCCCTACTAAATCCGAGCGCATCGATCAGGCACTGCGGGCCGGGACGCTAGGTGATGTGGCGGGAATCCTCGCGGAAATGCCCCCTGGCGATATCGCCTATCTTTTGAGTTCCTCGCCGCCGGACTATCGCGCTCTGCTGCTGGGTTTGCTCGGGTCGGAGCAGGAAGCTCTAGTCGTCAATGAGCTGCCAGACGAACTTCGCAGCGCAATTCTGATTGATAGAGCCCCCGAGGCACTCGCCGGCATTGTTGAAAGACTTGACGATGACGACGTCGCAGACATCCTGCATGAACTGCCCGAGGACGTCACGGGGCAAGTGCTGGCGATCATGGACGAGCAGTATCGGCAAAGACTACAAACCGTGCTGAGTTTTCCAGATGATGTCGCCGGCGGACTGATGAGCACCGACACCATCACCATTCGTGCCGATCTAACACTTGATGTCGTTCTCAGATATTTGCGACGCCACGTCGAGATACCACAGAACACGGACAACCTAATCGTCGTTAATCGCAGTGACAAATTGGTAGGCCTATTGCCCATCCGCACGCTTCTTGTCTCTGATCCTGCAGTGTCCGTTCGGGAAATGATGATTACCAACCAGGATGCCATCGCCGCAGATACGCCCGCAACAGAAGTGGCACGTCGATTTGAGCGTAATGACTGGATCTCCGCCCCCGTCGTAGATGAAACGGGTAAACTCCTTGGCAGAATCACCATCGACGATGTCGTCGACGTGATCATTGAAGAAGCAGATCATTCGCTGACCTCGCTCGCGGGCCTCGCTGAGGAGGACACATTTGCAACCGTTTGGCAGTCAGCGCCCAGAAGAGCGGTTTGGCTCGCGATTAATTTGGCGACAGCATTGCTCGCCTCCTCTGTCATCAGCCTGTTTCAGGGAACCATTGAAAAAGTCGTCGCCCTGGCAGTGCTAATGCCCGTGGTGGCGTCAATGGGAGGTATCGCGGGAACCCAGAGTTTGACCATTCTGATTCGTGCCATGGCGATGGGACAGATTAATGATCGAAATCAAGTGTGGCTGATTGGGCGCGAATCACTCATCGGTTTCATCAACGGCATACTTTGGGCGGCAGTCGTGGCGATTACCGCATCGCTGTGGTTTGAGGACTATACACTCGGCTTAATTATTGCTTGTGCAATGCTGATTAACCTCGTTACCGCAGGATTATCGGGTGCGGGTTTGCCCTTGGTATTACAGCGCTTAAACATCGACCCGGCATTAGCCGGTGGCGTTCTTGTGACGACGGTTACCGATATCGTTGGATTTCTCACTTTCCTCGGTCTCGCGACCTGGTTTTATGGATAAGTAAAAGGTGCCTATGAGCGATGAGGAAAAGGTCGAGGTAGAAAAAGACGGACCCAGCAAGAGCGAACGCAAACGCCAAATGCATGCTCTGCAGCAATTGGGCGAGCGATTAGTGGCGCTTCCTCAAGCTGAACTAGACGCGATTAATATTGAGGATGAGCGACTCAGAGAAGCAATCGATCAGGCCAGGCGCATCACAGCCAGGGGCGGATTAAGAAGACAGCTCCAATTTATCGGGAAACTGATGCGCTCAATTGACCCCTCCATCATCGAAGCGGCGCTGCAGACACGGGATCAGCGTCACAACAATGATGTGCAAAAACATCACCGAATCGAATCTGCAAGGGACAAGCTGATATCAGAAGGCGACGATGCGTTGGGGGAGCTTCTCGCGATTTGGCCCGCGGCCGAGCCGGCTCTGCTGCGCCAGTGGCGTCGTCAGTATCAGACAGAGCTCAGCAAAGGCAATGAAAAAGCACATGGCAGAAAACTATTTCGTTATCTTGCCGGGCTCGAAGAAGCGGACTCTTTATAGGGTTGACTCCCCGGGGCGGGGGCGGTGGCCTCCGCGTCAAATACCCGTCTGAATATTACTTCCGGGGCATTAAGATCGCCACTGACTGAGTACACGCCACTGGAAAGTTGATTCACCTGGTCCTCAAAGACCTTACTGATAACGTAGGCGCCCGCGGCAATGGGTAATCCGCCAGCCAAGGCGGCCACCCAGGGAATGTTATCAACCAAAGGCAGGGTAACCACCAGCTCACCATCGACGGTTTCCTCACGTAAATCAATGTCGCTGGCTAATGTAAAATACCCACCTGATCCCTCGACAGAAAACCCAGGAATACGAAGCGCGCCCTGATTAAATTCAACCGTGCCGGCGGCCCGATCGAAAGTGACGCCAGGATCAAAAAGCTGGTTTATATTTGCGCGCTGAAAGAGACCCGCCAAGTTCATTAAACTCAGTAGCCGCAGTGCGCCAGTGGCCTCAGCATTGGCTGAGACAAAAGAGCCCGATTCCATCGTCAAGTCCATAGACCCCGAGACCGCCTTCAAATCAAAGAGATCGGGGCTGCCGGTCCATGACCAATCGATAGCAATCGCGCCACCTCGAGTCTGCGCGATGGGTTCTACACCGAGCGACTCGAGACTCGAGCCAAAATTATTGAATTCGGCAGCCAACGCAATTGAAGTCATCTCGATGCCTTGCGATCGCTGCCACGTAACTTGACTATTGGGTGACAAAGTCGTTCCGATCAAGTCTCCTGCCACCTCCGTGAGGTGCCAGCGATCCGGTTGCAGATCCGCAACCGTAAAGCCGATACCGCCAAGGCGGCTGCTTCCACGGTAAACGTTACTGATAGTGACCGGAAGCGGCTGCCAGGAAAAAGCCGTTTCCGTCCGCTCCCCGATAGGGTTCTCAAACTCTGGAATCCCCGCAACATCCAAACGCTCAATCGACAAAATCCGCTCGAGGTCCGCATCAAAATCCGCGGCGGATTCAGATATCGGTGCGGCGATCTGCTGGTGATACGTACCGCGCAGCCAGGGCAAGGTAAAGTCAGAGAGAAATGACTCCCGATCCGATACTACTGACAGGTTCAGACTACCCAAAGGCTGGCCGCGCCAAAACAATTGCTCAACGCGGAAATCGTCAACTGTTATCGAGGGCTGAGGCGTATCCCCAGTCGTGCCTCCCGTCAGCAGCTCCAGCCATTCCGCAGGGTCAAGTTGCGGCAGGAGGCCGGTTACATGAATACCAGCGCCGATGGACGTCCGAGGTTCTCGAGCAGGCCGTGTTCTCGGCGTCACATCAATCGAAGCACTCAACGGCCCGCCCTCTGACGAGTTCACAGTGGCAGAGAACCGCCCGAACCAGAACACTTCCCAATCCGCCCAACCACGATCACGCCAGACCAATCTAAGCGGGGCTGAGCTCTCTCGCGCTTTTCCCCATGGCAGAGGTAAGTCGACCCTCGCACCCTCCAAATCAGACGCCACTTCTACCACTATTTGATCAGCCACAGTGACCATAATTTCGACCGGTATAACGCCCTCGATGGGAAGCGCGATTGGCACTGAACGCCATGTCATGATGTCTTGTATATCCAGATCAACGTTGAACTGAGCGGCGAGCAACACGTCGGGAGTCTTAATTAATTCCGGGCTCATCTCTACTTTCAGTTCCCGCCCCAGCAACACACCACGGAGATCTTCGCTCTCAAAACCGCGCTTGGAGTGATAGGACAATCCGCCCGAAATACGCTCTGCCTTCAAATCAAGCAAAGCAGAGTCGACGGTGACCGAAGCAAGATCCACGTCGACCTCAACTTCAACAGATCTGGAGATGTCGCGAAGGTCAAATACGACACTCATATCTGTACTGGCAGCACCGGCTGTCGCCAGGTCGTCAAGCAATGGCCTGACGAAATCAAGTGGCGGCAACCCATGCAAAGCATGCTTGAGGTTGGTTACACCGCTTTCCGAATGCGCGCGGGCGTGCATCCAAGACGTCTCAGGTCGCAAGCGCAAGCCCACGGAGGTATTGTCCAAGATAAGTCCTGCGGTCGAAGCTTTTGAAGACCAGATATCGATATCGGTATCGTCGAGACGCAAAAATCCTTCTACCAGGTCAATTTGGGGCCATTGCTTTTGGTACTCAAGGGTCACCTCGCTAAGATTTGCAGCCAGCTGCATGGTTTGCGAGGGATCACCGTACGGCCTAAACCCACCGAACCAGAGGAACGCTGCCGATTCGATATGGCCGGCTGGCAATGCTGCTTTCAGCCATTGGTAAGCAGGTGTAGGCAATCGCTTGGGCACATAGGCGTCCCGCACACTGATTGGCGCCTCATTCAACGCCACCGCTAACCGCATCTCTCTCTCGATCGACGCATTTTTGAAGAACGGAATGTCAATTTCGAACTGCACGGTGGCAGCGTGATCTGGCGCAGCAGCGAGAAACAGTCCATCCTCGAGAAAAAGCGCATCTTTTTGCCAGCGGCCCGAGAGCACACCTGTTACGGATTGGAAAGTAATGGGCGCGTGGTAGATCCCGGGCAAATCCAGCGCAATGTCCTCGGTCAGCACCCATGCCCGCGCGCCATCTTGGTTTGCGACAATACTGACATCTATCCCGCCAAACCCAGGCACAGTGCGGTAGGGTTGAGTGGTCGCGTCGGTCACGACCATCGATGCTGCCCAGCTCTTCAGCGGCTGATATAATTGAGCCATCTCAAGGGATATTGCCTCAATACGACCGCTGGGATTCAAGGTTGCGAGTATCTTGCTGGCCCTCTCCGGCAACACCTCGCTCGCCAGCAAAAGATCGATTAATGGAGCGACTTCTAGCTCTCGCGACCTGCACTGCCATCCGCGTTCCGAATCGGCGCACTGGAGGCGATCTACCAGCAGCACCGCGTCAGCGTGAGCCAGTTTCAGGTCTTCAATCCAAAGCTGGGGCCGATCAGACAAGCCCTCAAGGGCCGCAGAAAAAGAAACGTCCTCCAGCATCACGCGATCAGTGCCGGTCTCGACAATATTTTTAAAGTCGGTTTGTAGGGTGACGCCAGCACGCTCCTGAGAAACACTGAACCAGAAGTTGGCATTGCCCTTTGCAGCCAGCGTTACCCCGAGCGCCTGTGCTGCTAGCCCCAAACCGTCGCCCGTAACGGAACCATGAAATTCACCGGAAAACTTTTTATAATTGACAGGGTCCCCGGTACCAAAACCTTCCGCAGCGAACACAACTTCCTCGTCCGAATGAAGAGATATTTTGAGATCTCTGCGGCTCCCCTCTCTGACCATGTCCAGATCAAGGGTAAGCGCTCGCACCAACGAGGCCTGGGCCTCAGCTTTAGGACTCTCCAAAAAGCGCGCCTCGCGGATCACCAGCCGCTCAAACCCATTCAGGAAACCCTCTAGGCCTGGAGGTAAAGGCTGATCTTGACGCCTGACGTCGGGCAGAGCGCGAAAAACAGGTTTTGTCAGAAGGATCTCATCAAAACGAAATCCACCCGATATTAAGCTCGCCCACGCATCGAGACGAATAGAGACACTCGGTAAATTGAGCCATTCCCCGCTCGCGTCATCGCGAATGGTCAAATCCTCGATTTGGATACGAGGAGAAAATCCGGCCATTTCCCCTTTTATCGCGCCTATTGAGACTTCTCCGTTTGCCACAGATGACAACACTTCTGAGACCTCGGACTGCGCATTGGAAATGGCTCTCATCGCCAATCGACCGCTGCTGACATAAATGGCCAAACACACCAATGTGACCACCATCAGAGGCCAGACAATTCGACCCAATAGTTGAGGGAGCACCCTAGCCATATCTGACCGGGATATTGGCGGCTAACAGCAGTTCCCGTGTTTCGAACAGAGGCAGGCCAACGACTGCGCTGTAGCTGCCCTCTATCCTGCTGACGAACGCGCCCGCGTAGCCCTGAATCGCGTAAGCACCCGCCTTCCCCACATACTCACCCGCCATTAAATACTGAGTGATTACTTCCTCGGACAAGTGGGCAAACGTCACCAAAGTGGTGACTTTGCGGGTCAAAGCGCGGCCCGCAATATTTAATGTAATCGCCGTATGTACCTCATGGGTACATCCAGACAAACACTGTAAAAACGCTCTGGCGCTCTCGCGGCTATCGGGCTTTCCTACAATGCTTGACCCTACCGTAACGGTGGTGTCTGCACCCAGAACGGCACGGTCGGCTGAGGCATATCGCTGCGCTTTTTCCCGCGAGAGCCGCGCAACGTATTCCAGCGGACTCTCGTTGAGCAATACAGACTCGTCTATGTCTGGGTCGACGATATCGAAATCGTTAACCAATTGGGAGAGGAGCGCCTTGCGCCTTGGGCTGGCCGATGCAAGCAAAAGCACCATGAGTTAGGTGACCTCGTAGTAACGTCTGAGTGAACGCAGAATTTCTCTCACAGCCAGCCAGCAAACCGTCGAACAGGAAAGACCCACCAATCCCAGCCAAGGCAGACCGGGCATGCCCATACCATTTCTGAGCCACTGCTCAGCACCCGAAGTCAGCATCAGCAGCACCAAAATCATCAGTGATTGCTGAACACCGTCAAACTGACGGATGCGCTGATAATTTGACAGCAACACCAAGACTGAAATCATTAAACCGAGAGAGGATAGCCCTACCGGTGATCCCTCAATGAGGTCCTGACCCAGACCCAGAAAAAAAGCAGTGGTCACCCCCACGCGTTGGGGTAGCGCAAGCACCCAATAAAACAGCGTCAGGGTAGCGATATCAGGCCTAAATATGCGCCACTCCAGAGGGAATGGAAGCAACATAAAAAGCAGGCCGCAAACCAGCGACAGGTATATCACCCACGACGCACTGGCGCGCTCCACTATGACTCCGCCTCGCTCCCGACGGTTCGCTGCAGAACTAAAACGTAGCGCCCCCTATCCAGCGCCGAAATCGGCTCAGCCGTTACCAGTGCAAAAGCCTCTCCCTCAGATATCACAACTTCTGTCACGCGGGCCACGGGATATCCGTTCGGGAAACGTCCCCCCAGACCCGACGTCACCAATAAGTCACCCACCCTAATATCGGATTTGGCGGGCAGATGCCTAATCAACAGGCGATCGATGGCGCCGTTACCTTCCGCGATGGCTCTTAAACCCGAACGATTAACCTGAACGGGAAGCGCATGCGCACTGTCCGTGATCAGCACCGCGCGACTAGTTCGCTCGCCACTGAGGATGATTTGCCCCATTAACCCCTCCTCTCCGAGCATCGGTTGGCCCTCTCGCACACCATCGAGAGTACCTTTGTCGACGACCACGATATGTCTAGAAGGGTCAGGTGATACTGCGATGATCTGCGCAGCGATGAGTTCGTCATCAATCAGCTGCGCAGAACGAAGTAGTGCTTTATATCGCGCATTTTCCGACAGAAGCGCTGCAAGCCGCTGGCTCTGTCCCTTCAGCACGCGGTTTTCCTGCTGCAGTCGGAGAACCTCTTCTTGCAAATCACTCCGGGAGTTCATGGCCGCTACCATTCGATCCCAAGCCTCAACCGGAGCCAATATGACACCTGTGGTAAGCGCGACCCCGTCAATAGCCGCCTTCTGTAGACCAACCACGTGCGTGTGCTCTCTGAAAAAGAACAGCGATAGTAAGCAGATCATTGCCAGCACAAGAAACCAGGCGCTGACAGGACTTTTTTTTAGGAAAAGCGGTTTAATGACGCTGCTCCAGTCGTCCGCGTATTACTCTGTCGAGAGCAGGTCCAGCACATGACGATCCATTAACTCAAGCGCTTTCCCTCCCCCTCGGGCCACACAGGTCAATGGGTCCTCGGCGACGATCACAGGCAGACCGGTTTCTTCTGCAATCCGCTTATCCATGTCTGTCAGTAGCGCACCGCCGCCCGTCAGTACGATGCCCGATTCGGCAATGTCCGCAGCGAGCTCGGGAGGGGACTGCTCCAAAGCCAGCTTTACGGCCCGCATCATGGCTTCCAACGGTTCTTCGAGCGCACCCAAAATTTCCTCATTGGTCAGGGTAAAACTGCGTGGTACACCCTCCGCAAGATGTCGACCACGCACATCAATCTCTTTTAACTCACCTGATTTATAGGCGCAGCCGACTTCCTGCTTAATACGCTCGGCAGTGGAATCACCAATCAAGCTTCCGTATTTGCGCCGCACATAAGATACGATCGCTTCGTCAAAACGGTCTCCGCCAATGCGAATAGAATCTCTGTAAACCACGCCGTTCAGAGAAATGATGGCGATCTCAGTAGTACCACCACCGATATCGACTACCATGCACCCCGAGGCTTCATCGACCTGCAGGCCAGCGCCAATTGCCGCCGCCATCGGCTCCTCGATCAACTTAACCTCTCTGGCGCCAGCGCTGAGCGCTGACTCGCGAATCGCTCTCCTTTCTACCTGTGTAGACATGCAGGGGACGCAGATCAATACTCTTGGACTGGGCCGGATAAAGCGGCTTTCATGGACCTTGGCGATAAAGTGCTGGAGCATCTTCTCAGTGACCTGAAAATCAGCGATTACGCCATCTTTTAATGGTCGAATCGCCTGAATATTTCCCGGCGTCCGCCCGAGCATGCGCTTCGCTTCCTTACCTACGGCCTCAATCGATTTCTGGCCGTTGTGAATACGGATCGCCACTACAGAGGGCTCATCTAAGATAATGCCGCGCTCCTTGACATAGATGAGTGTATTGGCGGTGCCGAGGTCAATCGACAGGTCAGTGGAAAACATCCCCCGAAGGCGTTTGAACATTATCGTTTCCTGAATAAAAAAGCGGCTTGCCGCCACAGCGTCTACCGAGCCGCTTAAGTCACTCAGCAGAAGTGAGTCGGGGCACGCTCACTGCAAAAAAAAATGCCCCCTAAAATCAGCGCTTGCGACGCCCTTTGCTCAGGGAATGTAGCAACGCAGGGGTTTTTGGGCAAGCCGCAAGTGTGTTAGTTTTCGCGGCCTGCGGTAAGGAAAGCTCCCATGTCCATCTCCCAAGAAGATGTCGAGAAAGTGGCGTTACTCGCCAGACTCTCCATAGCGCCCTCTGACCTGCCAGAGGTGACCGAACGTTTTGGCCGCGTTCTGCAATTGGTCAATGAACTGAATACCATCGATACGGAAGGGGTGGCGCCTATGTCCAACCCCCATGATATGGTGCAACGACTCCGCCCTGACGTGGTGACGGGTGGCAATGCGCGTGAGGCACTGATGGCGTCTGCACCCCAAAAGGACCGAGGCTACTTCCTGGTACCCAAGGTGATTGATTGATGGTCGATAGCGCAGTGCTCCATGCGTCAGTGAGCGAACTGCGTGAGATGCTGACGCAGCGTCACATCTCCAGCGAAGAGCTGACCCGCGCCTTTTTAGAGCGCATTGATCTCCTCAATGGCAAACTTAACGCAGTGGTGACGGTTTGTGCAGAGCAAGCGCTTGATGATGCGCGTCACGCTGATCAGAGACTGTCCTGCGGCGAAGGCAATATGCTTACGGGGATCCCGCTACTGCACAAGGATATCTTCTGTACACAAGGTATTCGCACCACCTGCGGCTCTCGGATGTTGGAGCAATTCATACCCGCTTATGACGCCACGGTGGTTGCCAAATTGAAAACCGCTGGTGTCGTCATGCTTGGCAAATGCAATATGGATGAGTTTGCAATGGGCTCCTCCAACGAAACGAGTTTCTTTGGCACCGTAAAAAATCCTTGGGACACCCAATGTGTGCCTGGAGGAAGCTCTGGAGGCTCGGCCGCCGCGCTTGCTGCAGGGATGGCGACATTGGTGACAGGCACCGATACCGGAGGCTCCATTCGGCAGCCTGCCTCGTTATGCGGTATTACCGGCCTGAAACCGACTTACGGTAGGGTTTCGCGTTTGGGCATTATTGCTTTTGCCTCCTCCTTGGATCAGGCAGGACCGATGGCGAGATCGGCAGCAGATTGCGCCCATATGCTGACAGCCATGTCCGGGCTGGACGTTGGCGATTCGACCTCAGCGGACCTGGCGGTACCCGATTTCTTCAGCGAACTCTCCGGCGATGTCGCTGGATTGCGTATTGGGATGCCAAGGGAATACTTTAATGACGACTTGGACCCAGCAGTCCGAACACAGGTCATGTCCGCGTTGTCAGAGCTTGAGAAGGCCGGAGCGCAGCTCATTGACATTGATTTGCCGCACAGCCACTACGCGATTGCCACTTACTACGTACTTGCTCCCGCTGAAGCCTCAGCAAATTTGGCGCGATATGATGGGGTCCGGTTTGGTTATCGATGCGCCGATCCCGCTGACCTAGAGGACCTTTATCTCCGCTCAAGGAGCGAGGGGTTCGGTGAGGAGGTACAGAGGCGCATTCTGGTGGGCACCTATGCGCTGTCGGCTGGCTTCTACGATGCCTACTTCAACAAAGCGCAACAGGTACGTCGGGTGATCACCGATGATTTCCGCAAGGCTTTTCAATCGGTGGATGTCATAGCGGGACCATCAGCTCCGGGGGTCGCGTTTAGCTTCGGTGCAAAGCAACAAGACCCGATCGCCATGTACATGGAAGACATCTACACACTTGCAGTAAACCTCGCTGGACTACCCGGCCTTTCCGCGCCCGCGGGACTCATAAACGGGATGCCCGTGGGCTTGCAGTTAATTGGCAAACCCTTCGACGAAAGCACCATCTTGAACGCCGCGCACCGGCTCCAGCTTGATACCGATTGGCATCTGGCTCGCCCGGCGATCGAGGAGTAGTGGACATGACATGGGAAACTATCATGGGCCTCGAAGTTCACCTACAGTTGGCCACCCAGTCCAAAATTTTTTCAGGCTCCTCGACTCAATTTGGTGCACCACCCAACGTGCAGGCCGACGCAGTGGATTTAGGCATGCCGGGCATGCTCCCGGTTCTCAACGAGGAAGCCGTGCGCTTCGCGGTGAAGTTTGGCCTTGGCATCGGTGCTCGAATCGGGCAGCGATCGATTTTTGATCGGAAAAACTATTTTTATCCCGACCTGCCCAAGGGGTACCAAATCAGTCAGTTCTTTTCGCCCATTGTTTGCGAGGGGATTTTTGAAGTACCGATGGAAGACGGCGCTTTACTCCCCATCAGAATTACGCGCGCACATCTTGAGGAAGATGCGGGCAAGTCCGTACACGACATCTTCAGCCAAGAATCGGGCATCGACCTCAACCGCGCGGGAACACCGCTCTTGGAAATAGTAACAGAGCCTGATTTTCGCTCTGCCGAGCAAGCCGTGGCTTACCTGAAGGCGCTACATTCGCTGGTCACCTATCTCGGCATCTCCGACGGCAACATGGCGGAGGGTTCAATGCGGTGCGACATCAATATTTCTCTGCGTCGAGCGGGCAGTGACGCGCTGGGTACCCGCACGGAAATTAAAAACGTGAACTCATTTCGCTTCGTGGAACGCGCCATTCATAGCGAAGTCGAGCGGCAAACCGATATCCTGAATAGCGGAGGCACCATTACGCAGGAAACGCGTCTGTACGATGCCGAGCGCGACGAGACACGCTCAATGCGGTCCAAGGAAGTGGCGAATGATTACCGCTACTTCCCCGAGCCAGACTTGCTCCCAATAGAAATCGACGAAGCCTACATTGACGCGGTGCGCGCCTCACTACCGGAACTGCCAGCCGCTAAACGTGCTCGATTCGTCAACGAGTATGAACTGAGCGATTACGACGCCGCGCTACTGGTTCCTGATCACGCGACCGCGGGCTTCTTTGAGGAAGTTGTTCGTCTGGGCGGGGCAGCGAAACCTGCGGCAAACTGGATTCTGGGAGACCTTTCGGGCGCACTCAATCGCGCCGATCTGACAATTGGGTCGAGTCCCGTATCCGCTGAGGCCCTCGCTGGATTGATTGCGCGAATCGAAGACGGCACCTTATCCAGCAAATTGGCAAAACAAGTGTTTGATGGTCTATGGCAAGGTGAAGGCGCAACTGACGAGATCATTGCGAAACGCGGTTTAAAACAGGTCAGTGACACAGGCGCATTGGCCCAGTTGGTAGACGATGTGATCGCGGCAAACCCTGATCAAGTAGCCCAATATCTCGCGGCAGACGAGGCGAAACAGAAGAAGCTAAGTGGTTTTTTCGTGGGCCAAATCATGAAGGCATCACAGGGACAAGCGAACCCCAAGCTCCTTAATGAATTGCTGATCAAAAAACTCAACGATCAGTCTTGAGTACGGCCCTTCATATAGTTGAGGCGATTTTCCCGTTTTTTTTCGGCGCTTTTACGCAAAAGCACATAGACCGCCCCGGTGCCACCGTGGGGCGGTTGGGCAGAGTGAAAGGCCTGTACGGCATCGAGATCCCGTAACCAGTGATTAACGTACCCCTTCAAAACTGCGGTTGAAATCTCCCCAGGGTTTGACTGCCCTTTACCGTGCACAATGAGTAGCGTGCGAAGTCCTAGGCGGCCTGCTTCACTGATAAACGAAAATACCTCCTGTCGCGCTCGCTTGATTGTCATCCGATGTAAATCCAGCCGGGCGTCAATTTGGTAATGGCCGAGGCGTAGCTTGCGATATACGCCGTTCTGGATTCCCGGCCGCTTGAATTCAAGTACATACCAAGGATCCAGCGGTAAGACGCCCTCGTCGACCAGAGGATTGACCTGCTCCTCCTGACCTTCCGCGGCGCGGCGGCGCCCTTGCTGTTGATCATCAGACAGCTTTGCCTTGGCTAATCGGACACGAGCTTCGCTAGCCAGCGGCTTCACGCCCTCCATCTCTTCTGCGAACAGGTCCTCATCATTCACGGCTTGCTGCACCCTTATATAGCCCTCACAGTATAATAAAGACCGATTCAAGACAGTGATTCACATGAACGGAAATCTCCTCACGGGCGTCGGCTATTTTCTACGCGGCTTCACCATGATTTTTCAACCGGGTCTTCGCCGTTTTGTGATCGTGCCACTGGCCGCTAACGTAGTTCTATTCAGCCTCATGGGATGGGCGCTATATGAGGTTACTGCGGATTTCTATGACGCCGCGATGTTGACCGTACCCGAGTGGCTGCAGTTCCTGTCTTGGATCATCACACCGCTGCTATGGATCATTGGGGGGCTATTGTCGGGCTACGCTTCTACGCTGGCAGTTCTGATGTTGACGTCACCCTTCCACTCGCTGCTCGCAGAAAAAGTCGAGGAATGGGTAACCGGAGAATCCCTACCCGCTCTCGACGGCCTGGGGGCAACGGTGTTACAGGTACCACGCGCTTTTTTCAGGGAAATTCGCAAGCTGCTCTACTACCTACCGATGGCACTGGCCGCGCTCATCATCACCATCATACCGGGGGTCAACGCCCTGGCTCCGCTGGCATGGTTTTTATTGGGGGCATGGATGATGAGCTTGCAATTCATCGACTATCCGATGGATAACCACCACCTACCTTTCAGAGAAGTGCCCGAGGCCTGTGCCGCGAGGCGGCTCTCCACCATTGGTTTTGGCGGCACCATCGCTGTGCTCAGCGGAATCCCCTTCCTGAATTTGATTGTGATTCCGGCCGCGGTGATTGGCGCGACGCTTTTATGGTGTGAGGAGCTTCGCGCGCTGCGCTAACGCGATTCAACACCGGTGGGCGACGGCGGCGCGACACAGGGAAGCGTGTGCCCCAACAGGGCCTCTATATCTGGCAACAAGAAAGCATCGTCCTCGCTGGCAAAGCTAATCGACACTCCCGTCGCACCTGCCCGGCCCGTTCTTCCAATCCTGTGCACATAGTCTTCCGGATCCTCGGGAAGATTGTAGTTAACCACGTGGGAAATACCCTCCACATGGATACCTCTACCTGCCACATCAGTAGCCACCAACACTTTGGTTCTGCCCGACTTGAAGTTCTCAAGGGTTCGCGTGCGTTTTACCTGCGTAATTTCTCCAGATAGCATGCCGCATTGCACGCCGACTTTTCGCAGCTTTTCGTACAGACGCCGAACCTGATCACGTCGGTTGGCAAATATGATAATGCGCTCGACATCGGCCGCATCCAATAAATCCATGAGCACAGAGAAGCGCTCGCGGCTGGCCACGAGGTACACCCGCTGATCGACTGAGGCGGTGGCAACTCGCTCCGGCTCAATCTCGACAATGATGGGCTCGTAAGTCCACTGTTTCGCCAGATTCAGTATGTCTTGGGTGAAGGTTGCCGAAAACAATAACGTTTGACGATCTTCCTTATGAGGAGTTGCTCTCACGATCCGCTTAACCTGGGGGATGAAGCCCATATCGAGCATTCGATCTGCCTCATCCAACACCATAATTTCGACACGATCCAGAGCTAGATCACGCCGCTCCATAAAATCGATTAGCCGCCCGGGCGTCGCAACAATAAGATCGACAGGCGCTCCATTCACCTTGGCAAGTTGCTTTTGGTAATCGGCGCCGCCAATCAGCGTCACCGTCTTGAGTCCGGTAAATTTACCAAGCTCTTCAGCATCCGCTGCAATTTGCATCACGAGCTCCCGGGTTGGCGCAATAATGACCGCTCTCGGTTCCCCCAAAAATCGCTCTCCATCAATGGGATGGGACAGCAGATCGTTGAAAATAGTAATGAGAAACGCGGCGGTTTTACCTGTGCCTGTCTGTGCCTTACCAATAGCGTCATTACCCGCCAGCGTATGAGGCAAAATTTGCCCCTGGATTGGCGAACAGAATTCAAAGCCGAGTGCGTCTATGCCCCGCTGAACAGTTTTGTCCAAGTTCAAACTGGCAAACTGAACCCGACCGGGGGTGCCAGCGCTACCGTTACCGGCCTGCTGGGTTGCTGGTTCCGCGTCTTCTTGCACAACGTCGTCTGGGGAAAAATGAGGCGGAAGTCTAGCACATGCAAGCGGGTTAGAATGTTCATATGTCATTTCACGAAAATCACTCATGACCCACAGCTCCAAACAAACCGATCGCGGGGCGTCGCCGTCCTCAACACTGGCGGAGTTTGGTCCTTTATGGCGTATCGCATGGCCACTATTGATCGCCCAAACCGCGCAAATCGGTACTGGCGTTGTCGATACGCTAATGGCGGGTAATTACGGAGACATTGATTTAGCGGCGATCGCAGTGGGGTTCAATATTTGGTTGCCGCTCTATCTCATTATTCTCGGCACTTTATTCGCCTGTTCAGCAATCGTGGCCCAGGACTACGGCGCCGGTCGGGTGGAGCGTGTCCGAAGCTTTCTACCACAAGGCCTTTGGGTCGCCATTTTTTTAAGCGCCATCATTACACCGATGTGCCTGAATAGTGGCGGTGTCATCGCGTTGTTGGGTTTACCCGCAGAGACATCGATAAAAACAACGGCTTATGTCAGCAAGGTTGGGCTGGGCTTCCCAGCGTTGGGTATTTTCATGGCCCTGCGTTACCACACTCAGGGTCTGGGCATTACGGCGCCCTTCGCCATGGCCAGTGTGGTGGGTTTTATTGCCAATGTGCCACTCAATTACATGCTCATTTTTGGGCACTGGGGGGCGCCCGAGCTCGGTGCCGAAGGCTGTGGACTGGCTACCGCCGCGTCGATGTGGATCAGCAC
>Ga0181597_10000496_pt1 | contig 43993 bp, 25 predicted proteins | sample 041ome_5_FD_148647 | JGI IMG/M metagenome (GOLD analysis project Ga0181597, IMG submission 148647) | Coastal salt marsh microbial communities from the Groves Creek Marsh, Skidaway Island, Georgia - 041403US metaG (spades assembly) | ecosystem: Environmental > Aquatic > Marine > Intertidal zone... | reverse complement strand
AAGTAGAAAGAGAGAGAGAGAGAGAGAGAGAGAATAACGCATGCGCTAAATCAATAATCTAATGAATGCTATCTACAATTTTGTACCTATTATACTGCGCAATATCATCACGGTTCCGACGCTGCTTCGAACATTTTGCCGTTGAACTTCCACCAACTTCCGTCTTCCGTTTTGTACACGTCCGCTTTGCAGTGCCAGTGCATTTTCGAGGCTTCGCCGTAGTACAAACCGGTCGCTTTATCGTACGCGAATCCTTCCGGAGCAGTCGTCGATTGTAACACTTCCAAACACATCTTTTCTATGTCGATTCTTTCTCCACCAGACCCGATGCTTTTTCCGTGGGATTCCAGACAAAGTTTGAGCTCTTTGATTGAAAACGTTTTCGGATCAACAGCCGCTTCTATTGTTGCCGGCTTCGCCGGCTCTACCTTCGCACCCGTCTCTGCTTTTTTTACCGCATCGTCGTTGTCATCATCAGAATCTGCGAACATGTCGTCTTCGGCGTCTTCGTACGTCGTTTTTGCCTCCAACTTCAAAACTAGATTCGCCGATTTTTCCAACATTTGCTTCTCGATGGTATACGCGCCGTACTCTCCAGCCGCGACTAATCTCGACGCAATCGCCGTGATTTCGTCGAATATCCTCTTATTCTCACCTTCTAACTTATTACCCTTTTCTTTTTCTTGTTGCTTCGTCTTCGCGTTCTTCGTCGATGCTTTTTGCTGCTTCGAAACGTATTTGTTGTTCTTATTGTTATTGCTCCCCGCTCCTCCGCTCCCGCCGCCGACGCGCTTAATCGCCCTCAGCGCTGTCTCCGTCGGTCCTTCCAACAACTCCGCCAATCGTCTCTTCAACTTCGCCGTGCCTTCCTCCGTCTGATCGTACTTCATCTCCTCGTCCTCCTCTGCCGCCTTCTCCGCCTCCATCAGCCGTTGCGACGACGGTTTCACCGTCTTGAATTTTTCGTACTCCTCCTTCGTCATCTCCTCGATCCAACTGTCCTCCGCCAGTTTCTTCTCCTTCTTGTATTCCACGTAATTCCCAGTCTCTGGATCGAAATACCCCTCTCGCTCTTCGTTGGTCATATCGAACCGGTCCATTTTCACCTCCTCGTTTCCGTTCGTCTCCATCATCGAAGAGACGCCTTCGCGATATTCCTTCTCTTCTTTTTCTTCGTCCTCAAAGTCGTGTTCTTCCAACTGCTTGGCGTTGTTCTCGCCGACAAATCTCGCTCGCTTCCGCGCGCGCGTCGCGTCTTCGATTGCTCGTTTCGACTTGATGGCATCATTGTCGTCGTCGCTCGCGCCTTCCGTCTCTTTCTCTTCTTTTTTAACGATACCAACATCGACTCCCTCCGAGGCGGGAAGCACGGTCGTTTTCGAGCGCTTTTCCTTCCGCAGTTTCGCTTTCAACTTCCTCGTCTCCTCTCGCATCGCTTCCTCGACCAAGACGTCGGTCGTCGTTTTATTTTTGTTTTCATCGTTTGCATCGTCGTCTTCGAACTCGTCGGACGAAGAAGAAGAGGAAGAGGAGGCGTCGTCGTCTACACCTCTCATTTGTTTCTGTCGAAGTATCGAGCGCCTCTGCGTTTGTTGAATAAAAAGTGGAGAATGCATTCGCGGGAAAATTTTCCCCAAACTTTGTTTGCGCTTTTTGTTTTGCACGTAACGCAATACTACATGTCCTTCTGCGCGACGTCCTCTCGTCTTCTCGTTCGTTTCGTTTCGACCGGCGATAAAAGAAGAAGAAGAAGCAGCGTCGTCATCGTCCAAGCCGCCGTCTCGCCGTCTTCTCATCTCGTTCCGTTCGTTTCGACCAGAGGAGGAGATTTTCCCAGAGATACAACGCGAAGAAGCATCCAAACCGCCGCGTCGCGAAGCATGCCGAACGGCGTGAAGAAGGAAAACCTTCCGCAAAAGATATGCGTGGTGTGCGACAGACCGTTCACGTGGAGGAAAAAATGGGAGAGATGTTGGGACGAAGTGACGACGTGCTCGAAGAGCTGCAACGCGAAGAGGAAAAAGAACAATCAGAGAGAGAGGGAGAAAGGAGAAGAAGGCACGAGAGGAAGCGCCGAAAACGAAGAAGAAGAAAACAACAACTCGTCGAAAGGAAACAAACGGTGCGATAAGTGCGGCGAATCTCGCTCCATGCTCGTGCGATGTCAAATAGACGAGACGAAAGCGTGGAAAATGATATGCGTGAAAGGGTGTTGGAAGAGCGTTTCCGGCGGCGTGACGGATGGGACGCCGGAGTTTCCGCATTATAAGTACGGCGGCGTGTGGAAGAATCGACGGAAGGTTTCAATGGATGGAGAGGAGAAGAGGATGAGGAAGAAAGAGGAGACGTCGCTGGCGGTGTAGAGAGAGAGGGTCGCGCGCGGTTATATATATTAAGTACATCACATTTAGCAGCGCTTGATATTACTAGTACTATAGTAGTTGTGTATTGTCTAGAGTTACAGCGTAGCGTGTCGCGGGGTCGTTATTATCGTCGTCGTCATCGCGAGACTAACCGTCTGACTTCGTTCAGCTCCTCTATGGAGATTGAACCGTTGCCGTCGGCATCAAAAATCCGGAACAAGATGTCCGTCATTTCCAACAGTTTCTTATATTCAAATCGCTTACCTTTCTTTTCTTTGTTGCACTCGCGGAAGAGTTCGATGAACCGCTCTCGAGTGACTTCGCCGTTCTTCTCTTCTTTTATTTTACGCTCGAACGTTTCCGAACGTCTCAACACTCGTATGAAATCTCGAAACTGTTCGCGAGTGCAGCAGTTATCCTCGTCGGAAAGTTCACGCGCAATGCTCAAATAATCGTGAATTTTTGTGACGTTCGATCGAGTGATGAGCGCGTAGCCCAAGTCTCTCGAGGAGATCCATCCTTTGTTCTCTTCGTCGTAGTGGGAGAACTCCATGTCCACGAGCGTGTCGCCGAGTTCGTTGAGAAAGTTACGAAACTCTCCGAACGTGATTTTTCTCTTCAAATCGTACTTACTATCCGTGCTCTCCGTGCTATCGCTATCGCTATTGCCGTCACTGGTACCGAACCACCCTCTTTTCTTCTTCTTTTGAAAAAAGTGGTTGTAAATCCCGTTCCCGATGCAGTCTAAATTCCCATGATCGATGTGCACTCCGGTCCTGCTCATCAAAAAATCAGCCTTGGCGTTCTTCATTTCTCCACTGCTGCGCATCCGTCGCATCATCATGGCAAACTCCTCCGCATCCAACGCTCCGTTTCCATCCACGTCCGCTTTCAGAAACTCTCTCAAAATCTGTTCGTCCGAAAGTTTCATCAACGTCGTGAAGAACACAAACTCCGGGAAGTTGATCATCCCGTCGTTGTTGGTATCGAAATACGTCGCGATCCGTTCTCCACCGATAAAACTCCTGTTCTTCTTCGACTTCAACACGTTCGTCTCGGTGACATCTTTCCCTTCCACCTCTTCTTCCTGCACCACTTCGCCTTCTAAACTCCCCGATCGAATGTTCGTCTTCTGGTACACCGGTATCGCCGAGCGAATCAAATCTTCCTTCGTCATCATCGTTTCCCCTCGCGCGTTCTTCCCAGACGCGAAATACGCGAACACTTTATCTATGCTGGAGTGTTCTCGCAAGCGGTTCTCGTACGCGAAAAATACTTCCCGCCGGTACTCGTCCGAAACGAGCGAAGCGCCTTTGCCGCCGAAACCTCCAGTCAGTTGCGCTGCAAACTCTCTCGCCAAGGTCACAATCGCATCCACGAAGAATACGCCTCCCTCACTCGTCGTCGTTTTCGTTTTCGTTTTCGCGTCATCCTCACTCGCGAGAGCTCCTTCGCTCCCTTCCGCGGACGCTACGTTCACGGTCGTCGTCGTCGTCGCGGCGGCGGCGGCGCATCCCAAGCCGGCGAGAAGCAGGAGTCTTTTTCCCGAAGATGAGAATTCTTCTCTTCTTCCCCGCTGCTGCTGCTGCTGCTGTTGGTTTCTTTGTGTCGTCGTCGTCGCAGAAACCGCCGATCGATAAAAGCGAACCGTCTCGTTGCTGTTGTTGTTGTTGCGACCAACGAACCGCCGCCGCGCGATGTTAACGATGATCGCGTTGCTGCGAGAAGGAAACATGTTGTGTTTGCGTTTCTTAAAAGTGAAGATATTTTTTTTTTTGAACGGACCTTTCTCTCTCTCATTTGCTGCTATACTCGTGTACTACTCCTATTTTGAAAGACCAAGATCTGTACTCTCTCTCAGATTGGATACCTACCGGTGACGATGCTGGGAACGCGGTGCGGTTCGCTCTGAAACCCTTTGTAAATCCTGGCGAGTCTGGCCGTGGTCAAGAGCTTCCCTTCGATGGAGACGCCGACGTCGGCCAAAGCCATGGCGTCGAGTTTTACGCCTCGAAACTCTTTCGGCGTGAACATGCGCTTGTGCTTTTGGACGGAGGCGTAGAGCGCGTTGACGGCGTAGAGGAGCATGCCTTGGTGGAAGGTTTCGTTTTCGAGGTTTTCTTCGTCGAAGTTGTTTTTGGCGGCGCGAAGGCGCGAGGACGGGGTGGTGTTGGCGTCGAGGGACGCGCCCGGTTCTAAGCGGCGGCGGCGGTGTTCTTCCGCAATCTCTAATCGGCGAATGAGGTCGGAGTCAGAGGCGCTGTTCATTTTTCCTTTCGTTGCTCTTCTCGCCGTTCCGGGTCGCTCGGAAGCGGACGCGTCTTCCGAGTCCGAAGTGTCTCCGTTTGCGTCTTCCAGAGCGCGGTGGCGCTTGGTGAACTCGTCTCGCGTCATTTTCAATCGCATCAAAGAGCGTTCCGCGTCGGCGACTAATAAACGCATCTCTTCCCGCGCTTTGCGTCTCTTTTGAAACGCTCGCGCGGCACCGACGGTTTTTGAAAACGAGACGCTCCCGTATACGAACAAAGTCGCGGGGAAACACGCCATGAGCGCAAAATTCAAACGGTTCGCGCGCATGACGGCGTCCATTTGAAGCAAAGCGTCTTCCATCTCGACTTTCATGACTTGCGTCTGGATGAGTAAGAGTTGCATGAGATCGCCACCGAGCATATTTTGCAGCGGAGCTTTTAATTCTTCCTCCACACGCGCAGTTACGAGCGACATTGGATCAATTTTATTCGCCGTTGTCGCCGCATCACCTGATCCTCCTCCAGATGCTCCTTCGTCGCCGCCACCGCTAGCCATAGCGCCGACCGATTGATACGCTCTCGTTAACGATTCCGAAAACCCTGGTTTCGTGGCGTTTTTAACGTACTCTTTCAACATTCTATCTAAAGACTCCTGCGATTCGTCTAGTCTCGCCGCCGCGTCTTCTCTGTCCCCGGTGTCGAACGCTTTCGTGAGTTCTTGCTTCAACTCTTTCGACGGCGTTTTCATGTACGAATTGAAAAATGTGCGCGTAGTTTCGTACGCCGCTTTTAACGTTTCGTCTAACTCAGTAGATCCGCACAAGGAAGATTTCCGAACGAGTACGATCGCACTGCTCACGCCAACTATCGACAAGAGCGCGATTGGTATCCATCGGCGTTCGTATTTTGTCGGCTTCCGGTGTCTTTCAACCGTGCGATCAACCGCTTTGCGAGCTTTTTCAAATCGAGATTCCGTCTTCACGATGGCTTCCCACGTCGCGTCGTTTTCTAAAGGGAACGGAATTGGTTCTCCTGATTTTGCCATCAAACGCGTGCGAAGTTTATGCGTGACGAACCCTACTGTCGCGCCAGTTCCGCCGTCCGATGAGAAAATGTCGCCGAGAAACGTGTTTTTTATGAGATTCTGAAAGTATGAATTCGATCGCTGCAACGACGCGTTTTGACGTTGTAAAGTCGGGGTAGTGTTGTTGTTTTGCGGCGACGAAGATAAGCGCGACGACGAAGCGTGCGCTTGAGTGGCTGACTTCGGCGAATCCGGAATCTTTGGCGTGCCGCTTCTAGAGACGCTCGAGACGAGCGAATTCGTTCGATTGTGCATCATCCCGGCAAACAACGGCGAATTCGAGATGGTGCGCTCGAGAGAGCTCGACGGTCGCCTCGGAGAGACCGCCTCGTCGTGGTCTTCGCTATCGTGATCATCTTTCCTGTTCCGCTTTGCTTCTGCCGTTTCTTTGGCGTCTGATCTTCTCTTTTCACTTTCGTTGTTGTAGCTGTCGTTGCGCGTGTCTTCGTTTTCATCTTCTTCGTGCTCGGCGTTTAACGTCGCCGCGGTAGATTTTACGAGCTCAATCGCTTCATTAATTCCATTCACGCATCGTTCTACCGCTTCTCTCGTTTTCTCAACCTCTCTCTTTCGCAAATCTTCCTCCGATAATCCTTCATCTTCGTCGTTCTCGTCCTCTGCTAAACCATCGTCTTTCCTTTGATGTTTCCTTCGATTGTAATCGCCGTTGACTAAATTATCCGCTCGCGCGTGTACTCTCGCCACCGCGCTCGCTAAACTCCGCTGCATCTTCCCCAACGCCGCTACTTTTCCGTCAATCACCGCTCTCGCCGGCGGAACCGTCAATAACGTCTCCAACAAATCTTCCTCTTCTCTCTCCTTCTCTTCGCACGTCTTATTCGCGGCATGAGTACCGCCGCTCGACGTCCTTCTCATCGTCGCCGCCGCCGCCGCTGCCGCCGCCGCACCGCTTTTCCTTCTCACGTTCGCAGAAACGTACATTGCCCTCCGTCTCGCCGCGACCGCTTTCCGTTTCACGAACCCTTTCGTCTCCTCCACGAACGCTCTCGGCCCGCACCTCAGCGTTAAAAATAATCTGTGCGAAACGTCTCCGAAGCCTCTCGAAACTTCGTCCCGCTTCTCCTCCCAAAACTCCAGCGACCGCGTCGTCCTTCGTAAATCCTCCAACAACGTCCCGCTGACCACGCGAGCGATTTCCATGCACGCTTCCGCCGCGTGGCCCAAATCTGCCATCGCTGCCTCCTCGTTTTCGTAAATCAACAATTTTCCAACATTTTCCTCCTCCTCTTCTCCTTCTCCTTCTTCTTCTCGGAGTAAAGACGACGAAATGGCAAACGCGTCGCGCCACCACAGCGCGGACGGCCCGATCAGCGAGTTCCCGCTCTTCTGTTTATCGAACGCGACCGGGATGGATATTTCCGGTTTTCGTCGCAACGACTCGAGAAGGAAAGCGGCGAGAGAAGAAGAAGAAACCGACGAGTGACTTTTTTTCTTCGCATCATCGTTTCTCTCTCTCGTCTTTTCGTCGTCGTCGTCGTCGTCGACGGTTTCGTCTTCCCCCTCTGAAAACAGAGCTTTTCGAACGGGCGCGGTGGTGGGCATTTTTGCTTTCTTTCTTTTTCGGCAGAGCGCGTCGCGTTGCGCGCGTTCGATGCGATGCGCGTGTATCGGAAAGAGGGAGAAAGAAGCGCGCCGCTTTGTTTTTGTGAAGACTTGTGTTAGTTAAATGACGCTTTTGCAAATATGAATATTTTCACTCGATGTGTGTGTCTAATGTATAAGGAAAAACACTTTCTCTCTCTCTCTCTTTCTGTTTCGCGCGGAGAAGAAGACAAAGAAGGAAGGAAACAGCGCGCGCGCGCGTATGGTTTGGTTTTTTTTAGAACGCGCAGCCGCTTCTGTCCACGACGTTGCAGTGGTAGACGTCGCCGATGTGCGCCGTGGCGTTGGCCACCGCGCCGGCTTGGGTGGACATCGCCTGACCGAGAATACCCAACCACGCCAACATCGCCAATCGTCCGTGCTTTAATTCTCTAATCTTCATCAAATCCAAATCTTCCTTTTCGGCGTAGTTGAACGGGTCGAATCTTCCGCCCGGGTACGCGTCGTTTTGCTTCAACCCGTCTTGGAACGGGTTCTCGAGCAAACCCGTGCGGTACGCCTCGGCGCCGCCGAGCAACAACGTCTCGATGAAAATCAAACCGAACAACGCTCCGGTTGGGCTCGATTTGAAATCTCCGAAGCCGGCGTACGTCAATTTGCACGAATCAATCGTGCATTCCTTCCCGGCTTCCCACCACGGCCCGGCGCCGGCGTTTTCTTGCGCCCACACGCCCGACACCGCCAGCATCGCCCAGCGGCCGTGAATGACTTCAATGTCCGCGTTTTTGCGATACTCTTCCTCGGTCATGTTCGACCACTCCGCTGGAACGCCTTCTTTCGAGTTTGGAAACGAACCCCACTCTGGGTAGATGGTGGTTTTCAACCACTTCTTATCCTGGCCGAATCCGATTTGCGCGGAGACGGAGACGTTTCTTCTCGTCGTCGTCTTCTTCGCTTCTCGGTGCGATCTCAATTGCTTCCCGACGAACGAGGATGTCGACTGCGTGCAGGTGGTGGTCATCATTTTTTAAATATATTATAATATATAGTCTCTTTGTTTTTAGAGGTGGTGCCTTTCGTGCGCGAGAAATCAAAAAACTCTCTTGGGCCGTGTGTTGTGTAGATGCGTGCTGTGCGGTGAGTTATGAGGGACGGTGTGCTTTTCAATCTCTCTCGTTCTCTCTCTTTGTGTTTCCAGAAGAAAGCAAATTCAGAGCTTTTTTTCCCCACACAAAATAATATCTTGCAACCGAATATCATATCGATCGATAGCACCGGAGAGAAACGAGAGACCAGGAAATCTCTTCTCTCGTGCGTGATAAAAGAGATCAAAATTTTGTGCGCAAACAAACAAAAAACAAACAAACAAAAAAAAGATTTTCCAAGTTTTTGGATGGATGGAGGCAGAGTAAAGAAGGCAGAGAGCGCACTTTTAAATTTTTTTGTGTGTGTTGCGTGCCGATCTTCCTCTCTGGTTCGGTTGTTCCGTGTTCTTCTGTTTAGTATTATTATGTTATTAAAACTCCATCTCTTTCACTCTTCTCTCTCTCTCTCTCAATTCACTCCTCTCTTTTTATTTCTCGTTCTTTCGTACTCTTTTCCTCTCTCTTTCTCTTCTTTTCTCTCCTCCGCTTTTCGTGGCGGGTCTTGACCCGCCGCGAACGTCGTCGGAAACAAAGCGCGCGCGCAAAACTCTTCCTCTCTCTCTCTCTGTCTTTGGTCAAAAATAAAAAATTACAAAGCGTTCTTCACCGCGGCGACGGTTTCGGCGTCCAAAGCTTTGATTTCCTCTAACATGGCAGCAACCTTGGCCGCTCTGGCTTCTTGCATGACGGCAGAAACGATTTTATCTCCGTTGGAATCCACGTAAGATTTGACTTTCAAGTCGTCGTCCCACTTGCAACCGCCGGAGACAACGGCATCCTTGACGATTTCGGAAACGGATCGAGACAATTTGGCACCGGCTAACTTGGATTCGCACGAATCGATGAGCGCGTCGATGGATAATCGTCGCTGTAATCTGTTGTAGAAGTATTCTCTGGCTTTTGGCCACTCGACGACGCCATTGATGACGCCCTTGGCGAACATTCTTCCAGATCGATCGTGCAAATCGGCAAACTCGTGCGCGACTTGCGTGTACATCGGCAACAACTGGTTCTCTCGCTTCTTGATCGCATCGTGGTTGGCTTCCGGGTTCTTGTCCAATTCCATCAATTCCGGATCCATTCTATGCATGGTCGCGAGTTGATCTTTTTGGCGGAACTTGACCTCACAGATTCCCGGTGGTTCTAAGATACCACCTCGAGACTCCGTGTCGGCGAACATCTCCATCTTCTTCAAGTTGATGGTTGGATCGACGACGACCCAAGCGCCACCTCTCAATTCGCCGTTCGGCGGAATGTACACGAAGACTGGTTGCTTGTACTCTCTCAACTCGTCGACAATCATCGCCCCGAATTTCAAAATCTCGCCGTACATATCTCTCGTACCGCCAGAGAAGCCTCTCCAGTTCGCAAAGATGATCAACGGCAAGTTTTCACCCTTGTTGAAATCTCGAATCGCCGTGGCCGTTTTGTGCGCAGAGTCTGGAAACCAAACTTGACCAGCTTGCGCTAAAACAGCCTCGCGGGATTCCGGGTTCGCCGGATCCGCTGGGATGCGTTGTTCCATCAAGCGCGTCTCAACCGAGATGACACCCATCGGGATGCCACCCAATCGAGCGCGGCCGACGACGACGGATTTACCCCAGTCCGGTAAAGTTTCGGTCCACGAATCCTTATCGAAAAAGCCGGAGATGTAGTCACCAGTTTCCGGGTTCGTCATACCAGCGAGCATGTGACGCGGATCGTACGGCGTCTTCGTCGGCATAAACTCAATCGCACGACTCACTGGATCAGACGTTGGTAACGCCGGCGCCTTTTCGATGGTCGTCTTCGGCGTGTACGACAACCATCGGATGATGGCATCGACGCCGGCTTGATCGTCTTCGACTTGCAAGTGCGAAACGCCGTTCGGCATCATGACTTGCGGACCACCAAGTTGGTCTTGGGAAGTGTACACTTCCTTCCCGAGCAACTTGTTCAAGGCCAAGTAGCCAGTTAAAATCATCGGACCGTTCTTCATTTGAATATTTCTTTGACCTAATCTGTTCAAGTACGCGCCGATACCGACAGATCGACCGGAGATGTACGACAAAGTAAACGCTTGATCGTACGCCGCAGACTGCTCGCCGGCAATCATACCGGAACCTCTCAAGTTCTCGACGCCGATGCCGTGAATTTGGCCGATGATATCGTTCAACTTCATGCGCGTTTCGCCGCCTTCGTTCACTTTCTCCGCGTTGACCGTGCCTTCCGGGAAGTTCTTGTAATCCTCCTCGGTGAGGTAGAGGTACTTGAAGCCCATACCCGGATTGGCATCGTCAATCCACGCTACTTTGAAGTACGGCTTCAACTCCTCGACTAAACCGATACGGGCACCAGAGTTACAGGCCAAGAAGACTCTCGGGATATTATTTTCACGGGCGTATTGAGAGACGGCAAAGTAGAAGTCATCCTCCTTGACGCCAAACGAACCAGACATCACGGTGCAATCGTTTCCGACAAACACAACTTCTCTACCTTCCGGATACTCGCACGTCTTCATCGTACATCTCCACGCAACCATGCCGATTTTGTTTTGACCCGGGACGCTTTCCTTCGTCCACGTCAATTCTTTCGTGTTCTCGTCAAAGACCGCTTCTTCCGCTTGGAAGAAGTTTTGCGGAACAGAACCACCGCCGACAGAGGCGATTTGCTTTCTCCACGCCGCCAACATCGCTTTTTCAATCAAACCGAGGAAGTCATAGATGTACGTCGTCCCGATGGCTCTCGCGATCGCTCTCTTGTTTTGCAACGGACCAGCCGATGGGTACGGCTCAAAGAAGCACGCTTGGTCGTTACCGTCTTCGCCAATCAAGCAGAATTGTTCGGCACGTCCAGAAACCGGCTCGAGGTACTCTCTATACATGTCTACCTTCAACCAGTTACCGGACATGGACGTAGCCATGATACGAATCGGAGTCAATTCTTTGCTCACGCGGAATCGAAGCTCAATCTCATCGACGGACAAGTTCAACAATCGAGTTGAGTTGGCGGCGATGTACTCCGAAACCTTCTCCTTCAACAAGTGCGATTGCTTCGTGAAGTCGCCCTCAACCTCAGATAAATAGTTGATGTAAATTCTAGTGGAGTTGCATCCTTTCGCTTTTGCATCCATTCTCGCGATGTCGATCGCGTCCAAAGCCTTGTCCAAAGTTCTTTCCAAACCACCGGACATGGTGTCTTTGCTGTGCGCAAGTCTTCTCAACAACATATCTTTCGCTCTCGTGCCGGCGGCTAAATCACCAACGTAAATGTGCAAGTCTCTGTTCACCGTCGGTAACCTCGTCAATTTGTAGTTCTCTAATCGGACGAGTTCGAGCAAGTGCAACACCGTTGGTCGCTCGCCTCTGTAGAGCGGATCTTCGGCGTAGTCCTTGTTCACGTGCCACGTGCGGTAGACCGGTAACGCAAACTTCTCAAACACCAAGCAGTTGACGAATTTCACGTTCATCGCCTTCAATTCGTCCTTGTGCTTCGCGCAGACTTGGTCCATCTTCAAAGACCAATCGCCGTCGTCCGGCTGCTCTGTTTGCGCGATGTGCAACACCGGCGGGCCGGTGGCGTCGCCGTGGGCCGCCTTCAACTGCGCCAAATACGAACCAAAGTTTTGTTCAACCTCGGCAATATTCTTCGCGGTGACGAGCAAGCCGGTTCGTACGGGGGAATCGTCCGGATACGTGCGGAACTTGAACTTCCAGGTCATCGCGTTTCCGCTTTCAGCTTTGGAAACATCGAGAATGTTGTGGGCACGGTAAACGCGGCGCGCGTACGTAGTCATAGCATTCTTGCGAACCATTTCGTCTTCGTCTTCAAACAAAGACGGCAACAAATCGACGGCCAAAGTGGGCGACTCCGCGAGCGCTTGCAAATCGCCAGATTCCGCTTCGCCCCACGGTCGCATCAACTTCTTCTTCCCGGCGAGAAGTTTACGAAGCTCGGCGACTCTCTTGTCGAGAGACGGTAATCGTCGCTCTTGCAAGATGGCGTTCGCGGAAAGCGCAACTTCCCCGTAATCACCGCCTCGAAGCTTGGACAATCGCTTGATCGACGCTTGGAACGAATCCGAGATAGGCGCGTGATCGTCCGCCCATGAAATCGGTCCTCTCGCGATGACTCTTTGCGGCAAAGTTGGCGCTTGCAAGAGCAAGTTCAAAATGAGTTTCGATCGTTCCTTCAACTTCGAATGCGCGCGAACTTGCGCCAAGACTGGATTCAACGCATTTCCAGTTTTACCCTTGATCAACGTCGCCATGACAGCGTCCATTGATTTGGATTCAAAGACGCTCTCGACGTCCAAGTATCGCTGCACGATGGCTTCCATAACCGAAGTAGCTTTTTCCCATCGCGTTTGGCCGTCGCTTTCGTCTTGTTCCGTGAACGCCGAGTACAAGTTGGAGAGAGCTTCGTCGACGTCGCCGCCAAAGCCATCGAGAATCTTGTTCACGCGATCAACCGCCGCAGCGAGTTTCTCTTCCGCAGTGGCCGCCGGTTCATCCACCGAACCCATTCTGAAGTCGCCACTAAAGTTGATGATCTTCTTAACTTTCGATGGGTCCTTCAACGTGAGGTTCGCGAGTAAGTCACCCGCGCTGATCACCGCGCCAGCAGTTTTCGCGTGCGAGATCTTCCCAGATTCTTGCGCGATGAGCGGCATGACCATCTTCATCGCCTCGGCTTCAGCGTACGGCTTTCCGGCTTGGACTTCTGCGCCATCTTCTTGCAAGAAGCGAATGAGTTTACCCGTGACGTCCGTTCTCAACTCAGACGGATCAAACAACGTCGGCAACAACCACGTTTGGCTGTCCAAAGTCATGCGAAGACCCAACGGTTCTTCCAAACCGTCAATCTCGTGCGTAACACCGCCGTAAATGGCAACCAAAGTGCCGTCATTGCGTCGAAACATCTTCGCCACGATGCTCTTTTCGCCGATAGACATCTCGTATTCGTCCGCGCCGACACGGGTGCAAGTGAACTCGTACTTCGTATCTTCGTAGGCGATTTCAACCGGAAACGACGTCAACTTCGCGATGCCTTGCGTCGACACTTGACCTTTTTCCCACGAGGAGAGAAATGCTTTCTCTTCTTTTTCCGCATGGTTGAACGCTCTGAAAAGCGCAGCACCGAGACAAATGGCGTGCGGATCGTTCACCAACGCGATCGATCGTTCTTTGATCAAGCCGTCCAACCACGAGGTATCGATGGTGTTATCTTTGAACGCTTGCGTTTCCAAAAGCTTGACGAGGTATTCAACCGCCGTGCGAATTTCGCCGCGCACAACCATACCTTTCAACGCCAAAACCAACGCTTTTCGAGCCTCTTCTCTCGTCTTACCCGATGCAAAGATGTGACCAAACTGTGAATCAGCGAATTCGTGGACGCCGCCGTTGGCGCCTACGGAAAAGTAACCCCAAACCGTCGGGGTCGACTGGAAGTGCACTCTTTCGATGCCACCGGAAGTCGGCTTGAAGCCTTCATCCGGGTTTTCAGCCGTGATTCTCGCCGCAATCACGTGGTTTTCAATTGGTTTGTACTCTTCGTTCATGAAGTCGATGGTGTCCGTGCCATCCACGTCTCTTCCGTAGAATCGTCTCACGTCTGGCATTCTGTGAAGCGGGATACCCATGGCGACTTGCAACTGCGTCGCCGGCATGTTGACGCCGGTGATACCTTCCGTCACCGGGTGTTCAACTTGCAAACGCGGGTTCAATTCCAAAAAGAAGTATTTATCCGTAGCGGCGTTGTAAAGATATTCAACCGTACCGGCGCCAATGTAGCCAATGTTTTGCGTCAATCTTTGCGCGGCTTTTTCCATCTCGCGGAAAATATCCGGCTTGGCGATGATCGGGGGACCTTCTTCGAAAATCTTCTGGAAACGTCTTTGCGTGGAGCAATCGCGACCGTTAAACGCGATAGCGTTACCGTGCTCGTCACCAACGATTTGAACTTCCAAGTGTCTCGCTTCCGTGCACAACTGCATCATAAACATCGGCGAGCCCGGAACTTCCGCCTTGACTTGGTCAAAGTTAGAAATCAATTCCTCCTTGTTCGCGGACATGCGGATACCTTTACCGCCACCACCTTCGGAGGCTTTCAACATGACCGGGAAACCAATTCTTTCCGCCGCGGCAACACATTCGTCAACCGTTCTCACCATGGCTTTATCGAAAGTTTCTTGCGGAATAGTACCTTCCGGCGTCAAGTTGGCGACCAAACCATCGCCGGACCACGGAATCGACGGTACCTTTGCCGTTTGCGCGAGAATATTCGCCGCAATCTTGTCGCCAAGCACGGACATAACCGGTGCTGTTGGGCCAATGAATTGGATGCCATTTTTCTTCAAAGCCGTCGGTAATTTCGGATTTTCGGAGGCGTGCCCCCAACCTGGCCAGACGCCGTCCACGCCTTCTCTCACCGCAATTTCTGTGATCAAATCAACATTCGCGTAGTTGTTCAGGTTCTTACCGCCCGGAACTTCAATAAAGTCATCCGCGTAACGAATAAATTCAGCGTTCGCCCCGATATCCTCCGGCGTGGCCATAGCAACAAACTTGATGGCATTCTCGTCGCCCAACTCGTTGTACGCCCATCTTCGCATGGACAAAATAGCCTTGGTCGCCGCCATACCGTTGTTCGCGATGAGCACTTTTCGAATCACTCTTTTACCACCTTTGTTCGCGACGTACTCCGCCAATTTATCCGACGCAGATGCCATGGACGACTGCTCCGGCTCTCTCACCGCTTTTGGAGTCATGCTATTTCTTCTCGCCGCCGACGCCGAATCTCTCGGCGACGGGACCACCACCGGAAACGCGCTCTGCGCCGTCGTCGATGGCCTTCGAACCGCCGCTCTCGCACTCATGGAGCCTTTGGAAGAACCATCACCGAGGACTGCACGTCGTGTGATTATTAGAAATGAGAAGGGTGGAAAGTCAGCATAAATGTTTGACCAGCGACGACGCGCGCGCGAAGGGAAGGGAAAACGAGAAAAAAATTTTGAGACGTATATCCACATCAGAACGAGAGAAAAAATTGGATAAAATGATGGATAAAACCGACTCAGCACACGCTTTTGAGAGATAAATTTTGCAGAAACGCAAAGTTCTCTCTCTCTGACTCGCGCGCGGTGGTCGCTTTCCCGCACACCGCGCGAACGAATCCTCGACGTTTACGCTCGAAAATACGAAACTGGTATATTTTACGCACACGAACTCCTCTTCGTTTGACCGGTAACTCCACTGAGCGACGCTCGGACGAGCGATGATTGCGCGCTCATTTTTTATATAATGACTGTGTAAAAGCCGAGGGAGAGAGAGAGAGATGGTTGTTAGACTTTTGAACCAGAGAGAGAGACGAAGAAAAAACAAGGGGAGAACAAAAAAAAAAAGAAATCGCGCGCGCGCGTAAAGGAAGAAACCGCGGTCTTCCGAACGACAACCTCCACCGTAAACCAAAAGTGCGCGCGATTCGATCGTTCTGTCTTCCAACCGCGGTCGATTTTCGGTCGTTTCGCGTTCGTAAAAACGCTCTCAACGCGGCGACAGAATTTTTCTCTCTCTTTCCGATTGGTTTTTCTTCCTTTAACGAGAAAATTCCATTGCCCGGGGGCGATAAAATCAGAAAAAAAAAACAAATCGAAACGCGCGCGCGAATATCTCTCTTCGTTGCGCCGCTGCCGTACCTCTCTCTCTCTCTCTCTCTCTTTATATATATATAAAAAAATCTCACTCAGACAAAACAACCCGATGTGCCCTTCGTCTTTAGTGTCCGGTTGGTTTGTCGCGTGTGTCGTTGTGTGGCGCAAAGTCGAATTTTTCTCTCTCTGTTTTTTTTTTACTTTTTTTGTGCTCCTTTCTCACGGTGCTGCTTTTTTGCCCGGCGCATGTCAGAGAGTGCATTTTGATCGGAGTGAGAGAGAGAGCGGCCGAGAGACGAAACTTTTGCGGTTTGAAGAGCGAGAGAATCTGCCTCGGTCAGAGAGAATTCCGACGCCGCGCGAGCGTCACGCTCCAAAAGATTCACGGCACAACACACTTTCTCTGTCTGTCTGTCTGTCTGTCCGTGACGAATCGCATAAAGATTTAAAAAACAGAGATGAAACGATAGAAAACGGAGAGAAAGAAGGCGGGTGGGGATGATTGCGCGGCAGCAGCAGCAGCAGCAGCAGCAGCGGATGGCGTCGAGCGCGCTCGCGTCGACGAGCAGCGGTGGGAAACATTTTCGGCAATCGAATTCTTCTTCGTGGAGGAGGAGGTTGAGAAGAACAACACCGACGTCGACGACAGCAACAACAACAAAAACGCGGAGCAGTTCGGATGCGTTCGCGTCCAGTTCCTCTTTTTCGCGTCTTCGAGGAAGGAGACGAGCGGCGGTAGCGGTAGCGGCGAAGATGCGAGTGGACGAAAACTGGGAAGAAGACGAGAAGGAAGAGGACAGATTACGAAAAGACGAGGACTTGGAACTTTTGAGAGATTTGATGATGGAGGAAGACGAGGACGAGAGCGACGAGGACGAGGAATTAGGGACGTATGGACGAACGAGCGAGGAAACTGTATTAATTACGCCGAGAGCAAAATACCGCGCTCGAATAGACGCGTCGCCGGATGCCACGTGGGAAGCAGTTTCCGACGCGAGTTTGTTTAGTACGTTCGCGCCAAACGTGCGAACGTCGCTGCGGAGTTTTTCGAGCAGCGGCGGCGTGTCCACGTACCGCCTCGCGAGCGACTGTAGAGACGAGGTGATTCTGTGCGCTAACGCGATGAGAGGCGAAATTTTCTTGGAGGTAGTTTTGTTGCCGCCAGAAAAGGCGAAGATGTCTCCGTCTTCTTCTCAACTGGTGTCGTCGAAAAACGATAACGCGAGCAGGAGAAAGAAACAACCCGAGGCGCCGACGATTTCTCGAACGCTCACGTTTGCCAGTCGAGACGTGGACAGACGAAACGGAGAGTTTGAGTGTTTCGGAAAGATTAAAGTTGCGAGATTAAAATCAGCCTCGTTTGCGTGTGAGTTGTCGTACGAGTGTGAAATTCGACCGACAAAGTACCCGGTTTTAAGAAGAGCTTTAGAAAGGGCCATGAGACAATCGTTTGAGGAGATTGCGACGGCGATTAATCAACGCGCTAGCTCGATTCAAAGGGCAAAGTTGAACGCACCTTTCTTAGATTTAGAGGCTTTGAACTGGAACGAAGCCGGAGGGGAGTTTTATTACGTGGACGAGTTTGACGACGACGGATATTTCATCGGTCGAAGGAAAAAACGAAGAGATGGAAGATTGACAAACGCAGGGTTGAAGCCAGAAAATTACCTAGGATTGAGCGAAGTGAACGTGCCGTTAGCGCAGCAAGGAAGAGACGAGAGTGGCGACATCATCAATACCATCAACAACAACAACAACAATTCTAACGCTAAGAAAAAAATGATGTCCATTTCCGGTCGTTCTCGACCTCCAACAGTGAGAAGAAACGTCATGCCGCCGGCTGAAAACCTTTCCTGGCAAGCCGCGCAAGGTAACACGACGTCCGGTGCGCAAGGCGGACGATGGTTCGACGAAATCATTGACGCAGATGCCGCCGAGGATTTGTCGACGTCGGCGCCTGGATCGATCGAAGTGCACAACAGAAGGTACGACACATCCGCGGTGTATCACCGACGAACGTTGAGCGCTGTGCGCATCGAAGCACCACCGTCTTTAGTCTGGAAAGTACTCACGGCGTATGAATCGTTGGCAAAATTCGCCCCGAATTTAGTGCACTGCGAGGTCTTACCGAACGCAACTCTCGGCGGCGCCGTACCAGGAGGAGGAGTGGCACGAGGCACGGGTAAAAATTTGAAACGCCTTCGATTTGTGTTTCTCAAACACTGCCTGTGCCACGCGATTTACGAATCGGTAGGCGTCGACCTGTCGCAAAAAGATGAAGAGGGTGAAATACAGTTTCGCGTTTCGAGAAATCAAAGAAAAGACGGCGTTTTGCAAGGCAAATTTCTAGTCGTTCCAGCTAGCGATTCGAACGACGATGACGAAGACGACATGGATAGCAGTGCAACTCTTCGATCGTTTGACGAGACGTACGACGGCGCGGTCAACGTATCTAAACTTGACCGCGCTGATTTTAACGACTTCAACGACGCGCCCTCCCGCGAAGAAGCCGAAGCGACGATATTAAAATTTGCCATCGAAGGTATCAATGCCAAGGCAAATTACAAAGACGGAAGAGCACGCAAACCGCCTCTGGACGAACGACAAGTCGTCGACGAGACGATTGAATTTTTGACAACGTTACGCGCGCACATTGAAGCGATATCGCTGGAGAAAGTCATACCGCTCGTCACCTTCGACAACTCTGTGCGTAAGCTTAACATCGTTCCAGAACTAGACCAGACGAACCAAACGATCGCCGAGTTCATGCGTTTAAATCCAAAATTAGACGAGGAGCAGGAAGATTCTATCGATGCGACCATTTCGAGAGACGACGAGGAGTTGACCATCGCAGAGAGAGCAAAACTGTATGGATTAACCGAAGCTGCGATGAAACAGACGGCAAAAGCATCCTCTGAGAAGAACGAAAAGAAGAAAAACACGTACGATAAGAAAACGTTCGACGAGGACGAAGAGAAAGAACTCCTCGACGCGTTGAGAGCAGACATCGAAGCCTTCAACGCGACTGTGCTACTGAAATCGAACGATGACGGCGAAACGGAACAACAACAACAACAACAAAGAATACCGCAAAAGCTCCTCTTGCGAGAATACGGCAGAGAAGATTTGGAAAGGCGCATTCGCGAGCTCGGTGGCTACAAAATAGTCTCGGAAAAGTTCGGATGGGATAAGAACATGCCCAAACCGAGAGGCTATTGGCGAGATTTAGAAAACGTGCGCGTAGAACTCGAATCGTTTTTAGAGTCTGTGGAGTTACCTCTGGATGAGTTACCCTCGCGAGCTGTGTTCGTCGAAAACGGGAAAGAAGACATCTACCAATCGTTTCGATTCCACGGTGGTGCGACTGAAGTCGCCATAAAGTTAGGATTAGTCGGCAAAACGAAACAACAACAACAACAACAACAACAACAACAACAACAACAACAACAACAACAACAACAGCAACGGAAAGAACCGCGATAGGACACGACCCGAAAACAAAGATTATTGTAGGCATAAGATGTATTTATATTTTATATGTACTAGGACTGCACGCTGCATGCACACATGCATTCAAATCAAAACGACATCAACTCAATTACTCATTCAATTACTGCACAAAACACGCGTAAATATCCCCTTGCTCGTCCACCATGACTGGATACACGCCTAAATCCACCGGCGTCTGGTTTTCTTTCAACTTACCCAATAACTTTCTCGGCAACGTGTCTTGAGGACACCACTCGATGACTCTCCCAGTCGTCAAATCGTAACTGGTCCCATCGAACGGAGACCTAATGGACGCACCTCCCGGGCCGTTGAACAACTCTCCATCGATGAGCGGATATTTATACGCGGTCGAGTTACAATCGCACACGTAAATCAACTCTCCCACTCGCACCACGCAAAAGTTGCCATTCGCTAACGTCACCGCTTTTATATTCTTCTTCTCGTCAAACTCCGAGAGGTTTAAAATCTTCAAAAACCCTGGCGGAATCTTCCCTTTGTTAAACTCCTCGGCCATTTTCTTTCCCTCCGCGCTCGCTTTCGTCGCTTTCGGTTCCTTCTGTTTCTTCTCCTGCCCTTCGATTTCCTCGCTGATTATATCTGAAATGCCTTTGCGTTTCCCTCGCGCCATCGCCTCTGGATGATTTCTTCGCATCGTTCTTCTTTGCGATGATGACTTTCTCGAAGAAGAAGAAGAAGCGAAGCGAGACGTTCTCGTCGAAGAAGAGACGGACGCGGTGAACGAAAGCGACCGCTGCATCGTGTTTCTCTGCTTATTCGTCGTGTGCTTCTGAAGCGTGGATGATATAGATAATCCACGTGGTTGTGCGTGTTCCTAATAAAAAGGCGACGGAAAAAAGGAAATGTGCAAAACAAAAAAAAATATTTAGGGTTTAGGGTTTAGGGAATATTTTGAATTACTCGTAAAACAAAAAATCTGTTCGTTGCAAAAAAAAAGGGGAAAAGTTTTGGAATTGAAATCGAGCGCTGGCGGAGATATTAACTACATAAAAGAGAGAGGAGAGAGGAGCGAGGGATGGAGAAACAACCGTCCACCTCCTCCCGCGGCGCTGCGCGTGACGACGACGACAACGGTGATATCGACGATTCGACCTTATTCCTCCCTCACGCGACGCTGAAAAAAGTCTTCGCGATAATCGACAGAGACGAATCCTCGACGATTTCGGGACGCGATTTTCTCACCGCGTTGAGGAACAACACCGGGAACGTCTCTCAGATTTTGGATTCGGCGTTGAGCGAGCATCGGATAGCGTTTTCTTCTTCTTCTAAATCGCGCGGAAAGAAGAATAGCCAGAGGAATGTTGAAGTGGGATCGAAGATTATCGCGACAATTAGCAGTTACGGAGATGAAGGCATTGGTTTGGGTGAATTCGTGGAAGCGTTTCGCGTCGCGGGCGGAGAGGACGATTTTTCGGACGATGGTGCGCTTAACGCGTCGAGTAGTTTTAGCGGCGATTTATCGGATGCGGACGATTCGAACTCGTTTAGATTTGCGAGCGCGAAAACCAGTCCGAGTTCGGGTGAGGAGCTTTCGTGGATGAAGCGGGAGAGCCGCGACGCGAATGAAAGGAAAACTGATAAAATCGACGCGGTTCAAGCGGCGATACTCGAAAAAAGAGAAAACGTGGAGGAATTAAAACGAGTAAAACGAATGACTGCGTTGGTCGCCGACGCGTGTAGGAGCTTAGTCGAGAAGAAAATGAAAAAGAAAGAGCAATCGAAGAGACCAAAGGAAGGATTGAGGAGGTTCTTTCCGCGAGTGAAGAATTTGAAGAATCTTAATAGCAACAACACAAGTAAGAACGATTTCGAGAGCGATATCGATTTGGAGAGCGATTATGACGAACCGCATCCTAGCCGTCACAAGAGAATGCTGAGCTTTTCGAAGGGATCTCTGAGTATGGCTCCGGGGGTGAAGGACGGGATGACTCGAGAGAAGAGGCTGAAGAAGATGTTGAAGCAGAAAATGTCGAAGGAAATGCGCGCGTTGAATGACGAGTTATACATCAATGCGTTCGTACTATTGAATGCATTTGGAGATTTGAACTACAGTGGGACCGGGTTAATCATCGTGGATGGGTTTTTACACGTGTATGAACGCAATGACTCCTTTAGACACGATTTGAAGAAAGCGAGGAACGATACTTCGTCGCGCTCAACGATCGAGCGGGACATGGTGAGGACAGCGATGGAAATGGGCGGTAGACGAAGAGAGAGCGTTGATATCGTGAGTTTCTTAAGCTATTTTTGTCGCGCAGATAGCACGCTGCGACCGAAACTACCGCCGTTACCGGATATACCGATGAACGACGGCATGGTCTCGCCGGCGAAAGCGTCCGTGGAAGGGTCGTCTCAGCAAAGAAGAAGCGTTTTAGAGGCAAAAATTGGCATCGGATCGAGAACTTTAAGCAGAAAGGAAAATGAATTTGTTGATGCCGTGAGCGTCAACAGCGAAAGTACAAATGACTCTGCTGCGGTCGTTCCAATGAAAGAAGGTATCGCGCAGCACTTGAAATTGACGCCGATAAAGAGCCCATCGAGAGCGTTGACCTCGGCCATGAAAAAGATGAAGTCGCTCGAAGAAACGGAAGGAGAAGAAAAAGAAGCAGATAAAGATAAAACGGAGAGCGCGAGGCAACGGCTCAGCTTTGGGTCGAACAGCGAGAAGAGCAATGCAGTGCTTACTACGGAGTCAAGGCAACGAAACGTAACCTTCGAACATGTGGAAAGTAACGCTTCGACGAACACCGAGAAAAACTACAGAATATTGTCCATGGTCGTAAACGAAGCCGACCAAATAGACAAAGGAGATATCGAAAATGACGACGTAGATGAAAACGAGCAGGCGAATCTGCGTGGGTTAGAAATGGAAGCGTTGATCCACGTCCTTTCCATGCGAGAGATGAATAAAGTGCATCAATAGATACGCACGCGTGAGACGTCGCGACACAAGAAAGCACATCCTACGCGAGGCAACGCCGATTAAGTAGATTGTTAGAAACCAGTTAGGAGGAGAGTTTACGAAACGTTTTTAGAACAAATTGCAGAAATAGTTTTTATCACGGTACGGTACGGTAAAAAAACATATGTATTTACTTAATTAAAAAGAGCTCGTCTTCTCTTCCCTCTTCCTCTTGACTTGCCTTGAAGTTGTTATTTTATATTCTCCGTTTCTTTTCTCTCTCTTACGTATTTTAATCGATCTTCACCGAGCTATAAATCGTGCGCACAAACACGTACGAGGCTAAAAAGCCAATCGAACCGGTCAGAATGTAAAACCCGTACGACACTACCCCCATATATCCAAAGTACATCATCGTCGGTACTTTTTTCGTAATCTCCAACTTGGTAAAAAAATACACCGTCCCGTACGCGAACAAGTAAAGCGCGCTCGAACCGCTCGAATGGAACGAACGCCACCACCATCGGTAATCTTCGTTGCACAATTGAAAGTACGTCAACACGATGGTGATTTCAGCGCACGTGATCAACAAAATAATAACCACCAACGCCAAGAACCCAAAGACGTAATAGAATTGTTGCAACCAAATGGACGTCAAGATGAAAAAGAGCTCGATGAACACCGCGCCGAAGGGCAAGATACCTCCGGTTAAAACACTCACCGCGCCGCTCATGTACCACGGCTGCTCGGGGATCTGTCTCGGAATCTTATTCGTTCGGACCGGGTCCTCGGCGATTTCCTTCTTCGTTGCGAACCACGCCCCGGCATATACCAACGGAATGGAAATGCCAAACCATAAAAACACGAGAATGAAAAACGTGCCAAATGGAACCGCGCCGCTGGATTTTTGCGTCCAAATGAAAAAGTTTAAAAACGTAAACACGCCGAACAACACCCCCGGGAACATCATCGCCGCCAAACCGGCGTTTCCTTTCCAATCCGGACCTTTAAAGATCTTATAGAACACCCCAGACACGTACCCGTTCAAAAATCCCATAAACGTGAACAACAACACCATCGCCGTCCCTAATCCGCCTCTATTCGCCGGGGACAAAAATCCGAGAATTGCAAACGCAAGCGTGACAAACGTGCACGCTAAAATTTGAACCCCGGTTCCGACGTGTACCGCTAACAACCCACTCGCCTCGGGGGTTCGAAACACATCGCCGTGCACCAACTTCCACCCGCTCTCTTCTTGCGCCTCCTCGCTCGTTTCCAACTGATTGTACCTCGAGATGTCTCTGTGTAACGTTCTGAGCATGATCAACGCGACCATACCACTCAAAAACAAAACAATCATCATGGAATTGATGATGGAAAACCAGTGAATTTGGTCATCCACCATCAACAAATACGTGTCCCATCGCGAGGCCCATCTAATGTCGCTTTGTTTATACAAAACGTCGTACGAGAAAATAACTTCCGCACCTTCCTCTACGATCTGCGGCGCCAACCCGTGCGTCACATACTGCATTCTCCCCGGGTTACACGTCGTCAACGTCGGAGAAACATCGTCCCACGGCTCTTCAAATTCGTGTTTCACCGAAAACGGTTCCACCTCAAACCCGACGATTCTCGACAAATCCGTCTCTTGGTCCTTGTGAAACAAAATCGTAAACCTCAAGTGATTGTGCAAGAAACTCTTCTCCTCGCCGCCTTCTTCCACGCTCGCTTTAAACCCAACCGGATACCCTCTCTCGTACGTCTTCCTCTCCACCGTCTCGCCTTCGCCGTCCTCCGTCGCTCTGATTTTCACCATCGCCACCGGTAAGTTATCCAAGATCATATTCACGCGATATTCTTCCTCAATTTTCGTCTCAAAGTCCTTCGCTTGCTCCTCGGAGAGCGAATCTATCTTACACACCACCGAGCACTGCATGTCGTTTCTCATTTCCAGCGAATACAAGGAGTTTTCGATGCGATCTCCGCGCAAAACTTCCCCCAAATTCTCCGCCGAGTACACGATCGGATTCGGCTTGCAATACGGCATCGAGTAGTAATCGTACGGCAACTGCGTCTTCGTGCTCGTGAGCTTGTTCACTTTCATGAACACGATGTCATCTTGCGCGTAATCTAGATGTCGTCGGGTGTGTTTTTAGAGAGAGAGAGAGTTACGGAGTGAGTAAGAAAGCGCGAGAGAAGTACAAACGCGAGCGAGAAAAGAGAGCGATCTCGCGGTCGACCGCAAAAGATAGAGAGTTGCCTTTGTTGGAATTTCTTCTTTAAAAGAGAGAGAAGGAGAGAGAGAGAGAGAAAAAAAGCGCGCAAAACGCACCTTGCGGGGCGACTCCGGGCAAGTAAAACCCGTACGCCGTCTTCTCGACGAAGACCAGAGATAAAAGCGCGACGAAGACGACCACGAGCGGCGAAGAGAGTTTCATTTTTTATTATTTTTTCTCCTCTGTGTCTGCTCCTGCTCCTCGCGAGTCGTGCAAAAATTCTGAGGAGGAGGTTGAAAAAAACGAGAAAAAGAGACACGTCAAAAAAAATTTGTCTCAGAGAGAGAGAGAGGCTCTGCTCGCGCCAACGACAAAGTCGTCGTGGCTTTCGTTTCGTTTTCTCTTCTCTCGATGATGAGAAGCGGGCGCTCTCGTCTGTGTGTGTGTGTGTGCGTGTGTGCGTGTTTTACTCTCTCTCTTTCTCTCTCTCTCTCTCGGCAGCTCGGCGTTTAATATTTTGTAATATAAGTGTTTGTTAAAAAATTCACATCATCATTGGGCCAACATCTTCTTGACGATGACGTCGTTGAATTTGTGACCTCTTTTCACGCCTAATAAGTTCATCGTCATGTATTTACCTTGGTTTGGAGCGCGGTGTCGTTTTGGGTCGAAGATTGGATCGAAGAACGGTCCGTCGACTCGGACGAGCGTCAGCGCGCACGAGTGTTTTCTCGCGCCGGAGCATCCCATGACGTAGACGTTGTAGCCGTGGTTGGCCATGAATTTGACTTCCGTTTCAAACGGTTCTAAATCTAACGAACCTTTGCGTTCCCAGTAGACGGCTTGGACTCTGCCGGAGGCTAATGCGCGAGACATGCCGGTTTTGACCCTGTGTTCGAGTCCTTCGACGTCAATTTTAACGAGAGGGATGGACACCGAGTCCGGGATGAACGCGTCGAAAATGTCGTCTAATGCGATGACGTTGACGTTTTCGGTTTTCATTTTACCGGCTTGGTCGGCGTATTTCTCGTAGGAGTGTTCCGGCATGAAACTACCTCCGGTGTCTGCTTTCCCGGGTTGGTAGTAGAAGGTCAAATTCCCGGGTCGTTCCGCGACGCCGGCGTTGTGCAAGTGAACCGATTTCAAATTGGCGACGCGTCTGGACATGATTTTAAAAACCTCCGGGTTCGGTTCAAACGCGTGCACTTCGCAATCTTTCGCGATGGGCATCGACTTCAACTCTTCCACGTACTTCCCCACGTTCGCGCCGACATCGAAAATCGCGCAGCACCCGTTCTGCGGTTTCGGCGAAATCGAGAGCAGAAACTCCATCAAAATCCTCGCATCCGTCGTCGCTTTGTTTCTAAACCCAGTCAAAGCGTATCTGTCAAACACCTCCTTTTGTTTCTGTTTCAACGACGAGGTCGGGACGTGATCCCACGCTCCGTTCCCACTGCTATAACTCATCGTCGTTTTCTTACAGTTTCTATTCTCCAACGTGGACGAGTAACTCGACTGCGTGTGAACGATCGGATGAGAGAACACGCCGTCGCTGTTCGTCGTCAAGTGCGGATGGCTATCGACGTCGTCGTCCTCGTCCACCGAGTGCCGCATGTACGTCGCGTCTTCTTTATGCACCGGCTCTGCTAATTCTAAGTGATGATGATCATCATCGTGGTGGTGCTGGTGATGGTCCTCCTCGTACGTCGTCTCCCCGCGGTGCGAGTGCCACTCGTTGTCGTTCGCGCTCGCGGAAGAAGATCCTCCTCGGTGCAACTTCTCGTGCGTCGCCTCGTCCATCGCGTCCAACATGTCCAATCTCCCGGTCAAAAACAAGTACCCGATCGAAATCATCAGCAGCGAAAACACGAACGACAAGCTCGCGAACGTCACCAGAATGGGCATCTGTCTATCCGGCACCCGCCGGAGCGCGTTCGAAAGTTTCAAACGAGGCATGTGTGTTGTTGTTATGTTCTAATATTTGTACTCTTCTTCTATCCAAAATCTCTCTCTCTCTCTCTCTCTCTCTCTCTCTCTGGCGTATTCTCTCTCTCTCTCTCTCGTATTCTCTCTCTCTCTCTCTCTCTCTCTCTCTCTCTCTCTCTCTCTCTCTCTCTCTCTGACTCTCGCGCGCTCGTTACCTGACACCTCTTCTGTTTCTGATTCCGCGTAATGAACCGCTTTCGAGATCCAGACAAGAAGTTCCTCCTTCCGGGCGAAGAGAAGAAGCTCTCTTTTTAGTGTGGTTTTTGATTCAATTTTCCCCAGAGTTTTGAGAAAAAAAAGAGAGAGAGAGAGAGAGAGAGAAGCGGCCGGCGCGTGGGAAAAGGTAAACGCTCTTTTAAACGCGAGGAGGAGGGAAGAAGAGAGAGAGAGAGAGAGAGAGAGAGAGAGAGAGAGAGAAAACTACTCTCTCCGTCTGTTCGGATCTGTTGTATTCGGGAACAGAGGGCGGGAAATCATCGGCGCGACGGGCAGAGACAGAGACGAGCTTTTTTAGATACACATTTTCTCCCCGTCGTGTGTTGTTACATTTTGGGAAGAAGAGTTTCATATACATATATATTAATATATGCGAGCGGCATCGATCGCGTCGCGAATATCTCTGTCGTCTTCTCGTACTTCTTCTCTTTTGTCGCTGAAGAAAATGCCGGCGACGACTCGGAGCAGCAGCGGCACGAGTGGATCGGCGATGAGAACGACTCGAACGAGAACGATGGCAACGATGATGACTTCAGGAGGAGGAGGCGCTTCGGTTCGCGTGACGACGTACAACGTGCTCTCGTCGCACCTGGCGGAGCCGACGTACTTTACGGCGTGCGATCCGAGAAATCTCGACGCGTCGGTTCGTTTGGAGCGCGTGAAGGAGAAATTAACGAAAGAGATGGAGAAGAGATCCATCATTGGGTTGCAAGAGGTGAGCATGACGTGGTCGGGACCGCTGCACGCGTTTTTCGCCAAGCACGGGTACCACGTCGTCTCGCACTTGTACGGGAAACCGTTTAATAATTACATGGGGGTTTTGTTGGCGGTGCCGCTGGATACGTACGAGTTATCGAGAGTGGACGTGCAGAGGTTGTCGGATTGCGCGGATTGGCCGAGGAAACCGAAGAATTTGGAGGAGGAGAAAGGCGTGGTGCGGAGGTACGTGTTGGATCCGATTGTCAGAATGTGGAGGGCGGCGAGGAACGCCAAGCCGCAGTATCCTCCGCAAGACGATTGGGAGTTGGCGAGAGGGAGGTTTAATTCTATCGTGTATGCGAACGTAAAGCATAAGAAGACCGGGGTGTCGTTGGGTGTGTCCACGTATCACATGCCGTGCATGTTTAGGAACCCGAAAGTTATGACTTTACACAGCGCGTTGGCGGCGACGTATACCATGGGAGAGTGCGAAAAAGACGGGACGAGAAATTCAATTTTGATGGGCGATTTTAACGTCAAACCAATCGATGGGTCGTACGAGTTATTGACCACGAACAAGTTGGATAAAGACGATGTGTTCTACCCGGTGCCGTACGAAGGAACGGAGTACACCGTCGAACCGCCGGCGAGAATGGTGAGTTGTTACAAAGAAGTCAACGGCGAAGAGCCAGATTTCACAAACTACGCCAAGATTAAAGACGACGAGCCGTTCATCGATACTTTAGATTATATTTTCGTGACGGAAAACATTCGCGTAGACGCGGTGGCACCGTTGAAACACAGAGCCGAGGTGACAGATGGGCCGTACCCGAGCGCAAATGAACCGAGCGATCACGTGTTGTTAGCGGCGGACGTCACGGTGTTTTAAGGGGGGGGAGCGCGCGAGTAGCGAGCGATGATGAATGTTATTATTAAGCCGCGCCAAGCTATTAGTACTTTCGAATGAATTATTATTACAATTGTATGCGTCGCCTATATTTATGCTCGAATTTGCTTCTTCTGTTACTATCGGCTCTTTTGTATTTCTTGTATTTCTTGCGTGTTTGTGTGTGTGTGTGTGTTCCAATCCGAAGGGATGGGTGGAAAATATGCGTTTCTCAACGCCTCTTCACTCGATCCTTTCTACGACTTCTTCCTCCTCAAAATTCCGTTATCTTTTTACATAAACTTCTGAAAAAATTGTTTTCACCGTGTTTGGCACGGTTTCGGAAAGCGACGCTCTCTTTTGCGCTTTAGCCAGAGGTGACCTCTTCTCCTCCGACCCGATGGCGTTGTTCTCTTGAGAATCTTTACCGGTGATGTTTTCGAGCTTGTTATTATTATTGTTGTTGTTACCATCATTCTGCGTGAACCCCATTCCTCCGACGATTCGGGCACCTACGTCTTCCATCGGTTCATCTTTCACAGCAACCGCTGAATCGGCTTTCGGAGCTTCATCCTCTGGGGGAAGCTCCGGAAGCAAATTGCCTCGCGAAAAGAGAAGTTCAAATTCCTCCAACTTCAACTTTTGCTTGTCCGCGCGAATCGCGCCGGCCAGTTCTCCTTTATTCATTTGCGCGCGACGCATCTCTTCTTCTTCTTGCTCTATGTCGATGATCTCCGGTCCTCCGCCGTTCTCGTCGTCTTTTTTATTGACAGCGATGCCATTCGTGCGTTGTTGGACCAACTTAACGATGTTCGTTTCGATGGAATCTTGGACGGCTAAAATCTTCACCGTCACCGGTCTCGTTTGACCCATTCTCCACGCTCGGCCGATCGCTTGGTTTTCAAGCGCTGGGTTTAAGCACGGTTCAATCATAAAAACGTGCGAGGCGGCCGTTAAGTTGATCCCAACGGCTCCGGAGCGGACGGACAAAATGAAGACAGTCGTCGGCGGGTCTTTTTGAAACGCCTGGATGGATTTATCGCGATTCTTCGCGCTCATCGAACCGCTAATGGTTCGGAAACCAAATCCTTCCTCCGGTAATCGCCTTTGTAACCACTCGATGGTTTGACCGAATTGCGTGAAGATCAAAGCTTTGTTCGTCGGGTCGTCTTTGCGCATTTTTTTGAGCTCGGCGACGAGCACGCGAAGTTTCGATTCTACTTCGATGGATGCCACCTCGTTGCCATTATCGGCAACTATCGGAGCCACTGGTTCTACTGGTTCTTTCTTCACGCGTTTAACTTCTTGCGCACCAAAGTTATCACCTTGACCTTCTTCCGCGTCGCCGTTCGCTTCAGCAGCGGCGGCAGCTTCGTCTTCCTTGATGGTCAAATCCGCCTTTGTCAAGCGGCCGCCGGAGCACAATCTTCTCGCGGGAAGCAACAAGGACATGATTCCAAACGTATGCTTAGCAACAAAGGCGTGCCCTTTCGCCTTGTACTTTGTTTCCCACGCATCTTTCGTGTCTGCGTGCATTTCGTCGTACAGACGCTGCTCCTCTGGTAAGAGAGTTACGGGCACGTGGATAACCGTCTTTGGCGGCAACGAGAGCAAGTCCTTGGTCGCGTTTCTTCCGAGTTTTTGAGTCTTGGTGTGACGAATAGTCATTGGTTTCATCACCGTCAAAATGTTCTTGATTTCCTTCGAAGATCTATCTATCATGCTTCTTTCGCGCCCATAGGCGCGGTCTGGGCGCACCGTGGTCGAACAAATTATGTTGTTAAAATCTTCCCGAAATCGTTTGAGATCGGTCCCCCAAGGAGAAACGCCAAGCATCGCAAATTGCCCGAAAAGATCCACGCTATTCGTAGCTATTGGAGTACCGGTACATGCCCAACGTCTCACTGCGCATATTCCAGAAGCCGCTTTGGACTGCCCGGTGCTGTAAGACTTCGTCATGTGCGACTCGTCGCAAACCAGCCGATAAAACTCAATCTCACCGAGCGGATTCGTTCTGGAGCGATCGGCGGCGAGCGTCTGGTACGTGGTGACGACCAAATCGTAATTCTCTGCGATTTTTTTCGGGTCTTTAATGCGATTTTGCCCGTGATACATGAGAATACGCAAGCCTGAATCTTCGTCGAGCTTCGATTTTGCCTCGTCAATCCATTGGCCGACGAGCGAAACGGCACAAATAACGAGCGTCGCCCCAGAACGATGGGGCTTCTTCACGTTCGTTCCGTTCGCCATGTTGGTACATTCTGCAATCGCACCAGCTTTGCCGAGCGTTTCGCCGTGTTCAATCCACCCTTGCGGAGGTTTTTGTGCCAAAATCAACGCGAGGACTTCGATGGTTTTTCCTAATCCCATTTCTTCGCAAAGAAAGCCACCTCTCGGTGTCTTGGGAATGCACCTCGCCTCTGCAATTTGATCAAAACCGGGCGAATACATCCATCTCTTCTCCATCGGGTTTCCATCGGGTGAAAAATTAAGTGGCGCATTTTTCATCACATCGCTCACGTCGTACCAAACCAAATCGCGAAACCCACCAGGCATTCTCTCTAGTTCAATCATTCGATTCAAAGTTTGTCTCTGGTAGTCGTGCATCGTCACCGTCAACCCCTTCGGTTGTTCGACCGATGGATATTCTTGCATCTCCAACGCTTTCATTAGTCCAACCGCACCTGCCGCGCCGTGCCCGACTTTAAAGCACATCTCCACTTCGTTCGCTTCTCGTTTCAAACGAGCGTTTTTCGATAGATGCGGGATTGTAACTTTCAAACGACCAACAGCGCCAACAGAGTCATCGGATTTTCTAAATGCGCGGGCGTAAAGTAAAGGCGGCGAGAGCATATCCCGCACATCATTCGCATTCGCGACAACTGCTCGTTCTGGAACGTTGAGACGCATTTTCCAGTTCAAAGGTGGAACATAGGCAAATTTTCTGTCAAAGCTGTGCTTGTAAAGTCTGGTGTCAGGAACAAAATTTCCAGGCTTTTGTGCGTAGATATCGACGTCGAGATACCAAATTTCGCGAGCGTTCTTGTGCACCTCCTTTCGCATTTTCGCCGTGACGCGGATTTCCGGTTGGACGCACACGATTGGCACACACATGTTTCCACACGTCGCAAAGTTTTCTAATCTCTTTTCTACTAAACCCACCCCGCCTCTACGAAAATGCGTCTTGGAGGCGGTGAAAATCTCCGCACACATTCGCTGAGAGCGCTCAACAGCTTGACACTCGATAATTTGCATATTGATGGTATCTTCCGTATTTTTCAAATCTTCGATAGCCTCTACGGTTGAAGTCGCACAACCTTGGAACAAACCACGCCTTACGCCACCTAAAATTCGAACACTTTCGTCGCCAGTTTCGATAATCGCTGTGACCGCCGTGACTGAAATTCCGTCTAAAAAGGCCATACTCTCAGATTCTCGCGGCGTAGAGAAGGAATAAACCTTATGACTGGTCAACGCTTTATCTAACCCGCCTTTCAACGATCTGAAATCCTTCGTATCCCCAAAATGAGGAACTTTACCGTGCAAAAAGTGAGAAATCTTAACGACGTGTTCGTTCTTTACCTTGCCGCCATCTCTGTCCCGTTTGCGCGATGATTCTTCGGAGATGTATTTTTCCACGCAAGTTTTCAAGAAAGGTTCCGTGTTTTGTCTGAGTAGAGTAGCTTCGTCGATGCCGCCGCTGCGTTTTCCAAGCGTCTTCACTAAGTGAACAGCTCTTTCGTTTCCAATCGTGCGCGACTCCGAGTGGATGTTTGCTTCGAAGCTTTCTTTACACTTAGAAGCTGCTTGATGGACCCGGCGACGCTCCGCGCTCGACAAAGTCGATGGGAATTCAATTTCATCCCAAGAACCCCTATCCCTCCACATACTCGAGACGTACGATTCCAGGGAACCGAATTTTCCGATGTCTTCGTGACGCGCGCAAATTTTGCGTTTAGGCTTTATTTTTTCTGTAACAAAGCCTTCCGCATCGATGATTACCGGAATCGAACACGGCTGTAAATAATCGCTATCCTTGAATTTTTTAATGGTATCCCAATCGTCAAAGGAAGGTTCTTCGCCTTTACTCATTATGTGTTCCGCCCACGGCGCTATTCGCTGCTGGAACGTTTTTCGCAACATCGGAAACACGGCGCGGAAACTCTCAGCCTTCTTCGTTTTGTACGCCACCAGAATTTTTTCCGAAGGTTCTTTGCGCTCGTTTTCTGTTCTCGAAAATGGACGATAATAGTTTGGAAGCGTAGACGCGCGTTTTTGCAGCCCCGCTTGTGAGTTGTGAACTTCCAAGATCGTTGATGATGCTCTTGCATCGTATTCGCCATACCAATAACGTTCTCCGAATGGCTTTTGGGCGATATTCTCGGGACGATACGCCACCGTTGCCAAAATAATCTGCTCGTTCTCGTTTAGCTCGTATTGACCTTCTAAATCCTCGACAACGTTCGCCACTTTATCGCCATTCTTCACGTCGCATATAGTCCACTCCGCCTTTGCACTTCTGGAGTCGACAAACAAGATGCGCAGAGGAACTTTCGAACGCGGCTTCGGGTCTCCCTCCAAGAAGATAGGCATCGCCTCCAAAAACGGCTTGAAATGTTCTCTCCTCGCACTTTCGCTTCTAGATGTCAAATAAACGGCCTCTGGTTTGTAATTAAACAAATTGGTCAATTCTACATCACTTCCATACATTCCGTAGTTTTCCAAACGTGTGAGAGACGAGAATCGAAAACCGTGCGGAGCTTTGGCCACTTCCTCCGCGATGCGTTCTTCCGTAAACTCCTCTCCACGCGCTTTGGATGCGCGGACGGGGATCGAGACGCTTCCAACCTTGAACGCTTCCGCTATTCCAGCTGGATCGGGTAATGGCGTTTTCTTCGGCGGATTCACGTACGATATTCCACCATTTGGCTCTTCGCCGATGCGATTCTTGTACGCAGATTCGTTGTTGTGGATTATTCGCATACAAGCGCGGGCGGCGAGTACTTCGTACACTTCGGCGCTCCCAGATTCTTCAGTGATCCTTAATCGTGCGATGTGTTGAATTAATGTCGTAGGTACTTGCCTGTTCGCGGTTTGCCCCAAGCCTCCCACTAATGCCTGAACCCGCTTAAAGATGCCTTCGTAGACTTCGAATTCTTCGGCACTTCTGGGAAAGCGATTTTCGGAGATATCGTCGTAAATTTGAAGGTGTCCCCTGTACATCTGCTCCGGTGCATTGAGCTTGTAAAATCCGACTCCCCACCACTCGACGCCGAGATTTGCTGCTCCCGACGCAACTTTGCACATTTGTTGGAAGTGCTGAGGACTCGCAATGAGAACCCAGTTGCCATCGTCCTGAGTCTTTAATCTCACTATAGCTCGCTCCGATGGCTCGACAACTGCCGCAAACACGAGAAAACGTCCATCGTGAGACAACGTGTACTTTTTTCGTCTGGCAACCATGACACGGCCGTTGCCCTTCCCTACCCAAGACATGGAAAGGAATAACTCGGCGCACCTTGTCCGCGCCACATGCACGTCGCCATGTCCCTCCGGGAAGTTTATTCTGAACTCATCCTTACCTACGGACCTCGAAAACTCGGCAAGTTGAACACTGATAGGTCTCCAGGTCATGGGGACGCCGAGCATGATTCGGTTGTCATTATCTCCTCTGTTAGCAGGCGCTTCTGGCTGCACCTGCTGCTGCTGCTGCGGCGGCAATCCAGCCAACTTTCTTCGTCTCTCTTCGTTCCATCTGAAGTTCGGATACGCGCTGCAATGCTGCGCCCACGTCGCGCACGGCGCTTTTACGTCGCACACGTAACACCAACAATTCGCGCAGTGCTGTATGTGCGTCGCCGACGAATACTTATCAAACTTGTGCGTTGCGCACTCGTGGCGCGGGTGCGCGATATCTCGTAGTATTTCTTGACCGCCGACGCCTGTTTTCATTTTTCGCGACATCCACATGGGAAGAAGAAAAAGAGCGCGCGAAACGCAAAGGCAGAGAGAAAAAAAAACGTTCTCGGTCAGCGCGTGCGAGTACGGATACTTTGCGAGCATCGATAAAAGACGACCAGAGAGAGAGGAAAAGAGATTTCTTTCGCGAGCGAACCGGTTTCCAAAATTTAGGCACCCAAATCTCCCTCTCTCTCTCTGTTTTTGAAACCGAGAAAAAAACAAGAAGAGTAGAAAAAAACACGACGAGACAAGAGGTGAGCTTCTCTTCCTCTCTCTCTGTCCACCAACAAATCACCCCCGCGCGTACCTGTAATTATCACGTCCCCATCCCCGTTCCCTTCCTCCTGTATCGGCCGTAAATTCGGTTCGTGTCGTTGCTGCACGATTCGAACGCGTTCGTCGCCTTCCTCGTCCGAATCCAGGATTTCGATGATCTCCATTTTTTGTGTGTAAGTGTATGTGTGCGGTTTTCAAATTTAGCTCACTATATGAAACTCTCGAAAAGCGGCGCTCTCTTTCTCTCACTCTCACACACACACAACGCGCGGCGCGCGACGACGACTTCTCTCCATATTCTTTCTTTCTCGTGCGTGTGTTTGCGTGTGTATGTAAGCGCGAGATATCCTATAGCGCGGGTAAAATTTTTTATGGTGAAGTTTGTTAGACGAGCGCGCGAGAAAAATTCGAGAGAGGTGCCTTTTTGGCTTGAAAAAAGGAGAAAAAATCACAGGCGGGAAGGAAGAAGAAGTCATTTTGGACGTTTTCTCTCTCGTCGCTCTGACATCCGGATTACAACTTGTAGAATAATCTCTCTCAAAACACCTCTCTCTCTCCTTCTCTCTCTCTCTCTCTTTCTCCGACTCTCTCACTCCGTTAATTTAATATGCTAAGGTTTAAACTAATTACACAAAACTCTCCCCTCCAAAAATCTAAGCGTAGAGTTTACTTCAACTTCTTCTTGACGCGCAACTGGTTCGTGTGCCCGCACTTCTTCTTTCTGCAGTTGACCGCCCTCGGGTGTAATCGAGCGTAGCATTTGCGGCAGACCTTCTTGTCTTGGTTGTATTTTCTCGCCAAGACGACCAAGGACGGCTCGATGATGCCGCCTCTCAAGCGCAAGACCAAGTGCAAGGTGGATTCTTTTTGAATGTTGTAGTCGGCTAAAGTTCGGCCATCTTCTAATTGTTTTCCGGCGAAGATCAATCGCTGCTGATCCGGCGGGATGCCCTCTTTGTCTTGGATTTTCGCCTTGACGTTGTCGATGGTGTCCGAAGACTCGACTTCGAGGGTGATCGTCTTGCCCGTGAGCTGTTTGATTTGGAAAGAAGAGAGAAAAAGGAAAAAACGGAGTGGTGAGTAAAAAGGTCCAAAGAATGCAAGGCAAAAATCGAGAATCGCGCGCGCGCGCGCGGATGTGGTGGCGATAAAACGAGGAAAACGCGTCGAGAGACCGTCTCCTTCTCGCGAATCACACACGCAACGACAAATAAACGCGCTATTTCCGCCCTCGCGCCCTCGCATCCACCTCCTCGATCGTATTTTCCGGAGATTTCCACGACACGCGGAGGGTTTGTCTCTTCGCGAGAGCCCGGGGAACCCCGGACGCGCGAAATCGCGCGCTCCAAACGCCGTCGCGACGGTGGAAGACGCGATCAGAGCGCCTAGACGCCAAAAGACGATACTAAACGACGCGATGAGACGCGAACAACGACGAGGACGATGCGCGCATACTTACAGTTTTGACAAAGATTTGCATGTTGGTTCTCTCGCTTCTGTTTGTGAGGCTTTTTTGAGTGTGAGAGGAAACGGGAAGAGAGAGACGGGAGCAGGGAACCAATCGACCAAAAAAAAGGACTCGCCTTAAAAAAGAGTCTGTGTGGTAAATAATAGTAACAACAACAACAAATATGTGTGTCTCTCTCTCTCTCACACACACTCGGCGATAAAAAATGAACTCATTTAGTAATGAATGTTCGGGTTTTGAACTCTGGCGATATCCGCGTCGACCATCTCCTCGACTAACGCTTGCAAACTCGTTTGCCTCGGGTTCCACTTCAACTTTTCCAACGCCTTGGCCGGGTTACCCAAAAGTTGCTCGACTTCCGCCGGACGGAAATATCTCGGGTGCACTCTCAACAACGTTTTACCGGTCGCTTTTTCCACGCCGTGTTCTTCAACGCCTTCGCCTTTAAACTCGAGCTCCATGCCGGCGTGCTTGAACGCTCTGGCCGCGAACTCGCGAACGGTGGTCATCTCGCCCGTCGCGACGACGTAGTCTTCCGGTTTATCTTGCTGTAAGATTTTCCACATGCACTCGACGTAATCTCTCGCGTGGCCCCAATCTCTTTGCGCGTCCAAGTTACCCAAATACAAGCACTTTTGGTTCCCTAACTTGATGTTCGCCACGGCTAAAGTGATTTTTCTGGTGACAAAAGTTTCCCCTCTTCTCGGCGATTCGTGGTTGAACAAAATCCCGTTGCACGCGAACATATCGTAAGACTCACGGTAGTTCACCACGGCCCAAAAACCCATCAATTTCGCAACAGCGTACGGCGAACGCGGATAAAACGGCGTCGTTTCAGACTGCGGAATCTCTTGCACTTTACCGTACAACTCCGACGTCGAGGCTTGGTAAAACTTACACGTTTTACTTTGCCCGGTTAATCGAATAGCCTCCATGATGTTCAACACACCAACGCCATCAACCTCCGCGGTGAACATCGGCATTTGGAAGGATACTTGCACGTGCGATTGCGCGGCCAAGTTGTATACCTCCGTCGGTTTAATATCTCTCACGATCCCGACTAAAGCGTGTAAATCAGCCATGTCCCCGTAGTGCAAGAAAAATTTATCTCCGTTTGGATAGTCGGGCTGTAAGATGTGCTCTAAGCGCGGATGGTTGTACGCACTCGATCGTCTTTTGATCCCATGGACGATGTAACCTTTCTCCAACAACAATTCAACCAAGTACGAGCCGTCTTGGCCGGTCACGCCGGTGATGAACGCGACTTTACGGTTCGGGTCATTCGCGAGGTCGTCGTAGTTGATCGAACCAATCTTGTAATCGTTCGGCTCAAAGTTCGTCTCCGTGGACGTCGGAACCGGAACGAGAGAGGATTTCAATTTCGGGGAAACAACAGGTGGCATGATTCCGCGCGAGTCTCTTTCTTTTTTACGAAGTGGCGTTTGTGCGCGACCGTCTCGGAAAAAAATTTGTGAGGACGATTATTGACTCGTTTTTTTCCGAGACGAGGTTGTTGCTTACCACTTTAGTGTTGCGAATGGAAAAGGACTTCTGTTGGTATTTCGCGTTTAGATTTAGAACGCCCGCGGGGGTGCAAAAACTTTTCGAATGTATACGGTACCTGTTTTTTATTCATTATATCAACGCGACTCGTTTATTCTCTCTCTCTTTTTCTCTCTTCCCATTCCTTTCTCTCTTTCTCTCTACATCTTCTCCAACGGCTCGATCATTAACAAACGCAAACCGTTATCGAGGACTTGTCGCAACGCCGTCAAATAGTGCACGCGTTGCCACATGGCGTTTTTGTTCCACATGTGTTCGCCTTCTTTGACGTGATTGGTCATCGGGAGAATGCGGACACCGGCCGGGCCGTAGTATCCAGAAACCGCGCGGACCATGGCGTTGAGGAACTCGCACACTTTGTGCGTGCCGTAGGAAGGTAAAGCGGGAGGTTCCGGGAGTTTCGGCAACGCGGCTTCGCAAAGCATTTGGGAGAAGGGTAATACGTATTCCATGAGCAAGGCCCACTCCTTATCGTCAACTAACTCGTCGAATTCCATTTCTTTGATATTTGCGAGTGGTGGAAGCTCGCCGGTGGCGACTCTCGATTCGTATCTGGCTATAACTGATCGTAAACGAGTAGAGTTGTAGAGGATGAATGGCGCCGAGGCGTCCTCGAAATCGGTAATTTTCGCAATGTCGAAGTTGATTTGCGTTTGACAGGAGCACGAAAGGAGAGCGTATTTCATGGCCGCGGCGGAGACTTCGTGAGTGACACTCTCGAACGCTTTTTCGTCGACTTGTTCGCCTTTATCTTCGGATTTCTTCGCCATTTTCTCTTTGATGATATCTTTCAAATCTTGGTAGAGGTCGTCGGCTAATAAGTATCGACCGCGACGACCGGACATTTTCCCGGTGGTGAGTTTGACCAAATCGTAAGAAAGGTGGTATTGACGGCCTTTCATCGCTGGATTCATCATGCACATTCCAAGCGCTACTTTCTGTTGCGCCAAATCTTGCTCGGAGCAGATGATGTTCAAGATTAAATCCGACATGGAGGCTTTCTTGAACGAGTAGACAATGTCGCGGTAGGTGTACAAAGTAGAGCCATCCGGACGCAAAACGTACAACGGCGGGTAGTCTTTTTGGTAGCCACCTTTGCCGATTTTAAACTTTTGGTCGCGAATGAACGCATCCATATCTAAATACGCGCCCTGCGGGACGCCCTTATCGTTGCACTGCGTTTGCGGTACAAAGTAATCTGAGTTCTTCATAATCTCCAAAACTTTATCGTTTGAGCCTTCCCATCCGAGTTCGGATTCGAAATCAAAACGGTCGTGCTTCACGCCATAGTTGGATAAAGTTTCTTGAACACCAGTTAAGCAATCTATAACCATCTTGCGAAAGATTTTAATCGCCCACGGTTCTTGGCGTTCGTACGCCAGGTTGAGTTTACCGGCTTCGGTTTTAATATCCGAAATTTCGCGAACATCTTGAATCATGACGTCCATCATGTCTTGAAATCGTCCACGCAAATCTTGGTAGATGTCGAAGTATTCGTTGATGCCTTTTATTTTCTTTTCGTCGTTCCCGGCTTCGGCTAGGGATTTCTCTAACAACGCTTTCACGGCGTCTTCGCCGGCTTTGCACGCATCCTATATACAAGAATAAAAAGAGAATAAGAGAGAGAAAAGAAACGGAGAATACGTGTCAGTCTTTGAAAAGCGAGATCCGTAATAAAAAGTTTGTTAACGACATCCACACACGAATAAAGCATCATATTGTCAGAGGTGATTTTGATTGTTTCCTCATCGTAATCAGCAAGAGAGTTAAAAAGTAATCGATAATCATCTGCTTCATTATTTGTGATGGTTGCTCGCAAAAACAAGACAAAACTGATCCGGTGGCAAAGAAAGAAAAACGCGGAATGAATGAATGAAAAGATGGAGAAAAATAAACAACGCACCTCTACGTCTCCCGGCTGCACGCCAACCTGTTGCAACTCTTGACACGTGTTCATCACCGCGTACATGGCGCCGATCCACTGGTCGATTTTCATCGTCGGCTTAATCTTGGTATAAATTCTCGAATACGCTAACGCCGTCAAACCAATCTGCGCGCCTAAATCGTTCACATAAAACGCTTGCGTGACTTCGCATCCGCACGCTTGCATCACTCTGGCCAAGTGTGCGCCAATCATTACGTTTCTCAGGTTCCCGATGTGCAACGGCGCGTTTGGGTTGCTCGACGTGTGTTCGATGATAACTCTCTTCCCTTGTCCGGCGTTCGTGCATCCATACTTCGCGCCTTGATCGATGATGGCATTAATCGCTAGCTTAAAAACCTTTTGTCTCTTCACGAAAATGTTCATGTACGGCCCGACGCCTTGGACGGACTTGATGAACCCGTCTTGGTTTTCGCCGCCGTCTTCGATTTGTTTCTGAATAGTCTCCGAGAGATTCTTCACGTACTCCGCCGGATTCAGCTTCCTCTTCGCGCAAAATCGACTCCATTGCACGGTAAAATCAGCCTTAGACAAATCTCTCGTTCGGGACAGTTCCGGTAAATCCTCCTCCGGGACGTCCGGTTCGTGCTTCGCCACGAACGGTTTGATTTCCTCGAACACTCTCTGCATGATCTGCTTCATCGCGTCTTCGTTCGCGCGCAAAGGCGTCGTCTCCGTGGCGGCGGTCATGGTTTTCCTCTTTAAAAGTCGCGCGTTCTTTCTCTGCACGACGCAAAGTCCCTCTTCTTCGCGATGCACTCTTTGTTTTTTCTCTCTCTGTCTCTCTCTCTTTCTGTGTGTGTATACTAAAATAAATCAAACCCGCAAAAAGAAGTGGGGAAAGCGTTCTCGGCTCTTTTCTTTCGCTTTTCCGCCGGCGCGAGCGAGTTTGGTTTCGCAAAACAGACACACCCCCCTCCTCTGCCTGCGCCGTCATTCAATTAAACGCACCCTCTTATTATAACACACGCATCGTCATCACCCAGAAAACAAAAAAAAAGAAAAAGCGGTTGGAATTAATTTTTTTGCCTGAGTGACTTTTCGCGGCTGTTGCGAGGCGACGTCTCTCAGCCACGGAAAGTCGTTTTTTGAAAAAAAAGGCACCACGGCGAACCGCAAAAAAAAGCGCCTTCGTCATCTCCTCGCCGCTCAAAAAAGCGGTGGAGCGCGAGGTCACTTTTTAAAAACGGGATAAAAAAAAGAAACGCGTATACGCGCGCGCGGAAAGTACACACAACAACGACAACCCAAAACGCGCGCGGATACACGAACAACGCACGAAAGCGCGCGAGTAAATACACAACGAACGTTTAGATAGCGCTAAACGACTTTTTTTCCGCTCGCGTGAAAAATGCCGCCCACGCGACGGAGCAACAACGTGAATGGGTCGGGCGGGAGAGGAAAAAAAGAAGGCGCAATGCCCACCACGAACACCACCAACGGAGGGGTCGAACAGGCGGAAAAACGGAATTCGGGGGAGCTGGAATTTGAGTCCGAATTGTCCGGCGCGTTTAGCTTGCTTTCCGTGGAAGGGTCGCCGAGTAAAGTGCGAACTTCGGATTTAGGAAAATTATTGTTGGCGATTGGTGCCGGGGAAATCGCGGAAATAAAACCGCTCGAGAGCATAGTGGATATAAATCACAGCGGATTCTTTACCCGAGAAAAAGTGCGTTTTGTCGCTTCCGGTGCCTTTTTTTTTTCGTGGCTGAATTTTCTTTCTCTACCGCGCGAAAAACGCGCGCGGGTGGTGAGCGACGACGCGAACCGAAAGCGTTCCTTTTTTTGACGAAATCATTTGTATTAATACTGACCTCGCGTATTTCTTTCCTCTCAGGTTACCGCCGCGTTACAAAAACTTCGAGAAGAAGGCCGTTTCCCATCCTTGGACGAGCTTTCCGGTCGCTCCGCCTCTGGGCGGAAGGCGTCGACGGCTGCGAAAAACAAGCAACAACAAAAACGGTTAAACGACGAGGAACAGATGAATCAAAAGAAATCAAACGCGACGAAGAAGATTTTAGTGGTGGACGATATTGGATTGTGCAGACGGGTACGTTTTCTATGGGTCGTTTTAGATGCGCGGAAACTTTTGTTTTGGATAGGCCTCTCGTCGCCTCGCATACTTTTGAACTTTGGCTCGCGAACCGCTCTCTCGCGCGCGCGAGCGCGCAGTGGGAATAACATTAAACAGTAGTAGTAGTAGTAGCAGTAGCAGTAGCAGTAGTAGTAATTTTTATACTGACCTTTTCCTTCTCGATTTCTCTTATTTCAAACAGATAACGACGAACCAGTTAGAGCAGCTCGGGTTCAAGGACTCGCCGGTGGCGGCGAGTGGGAGAGAAGCGATTCAATACATTGACGAGAAACAAGGCGAGGTGCAGTGCATTTTGTTGGACATCATGATGCCGCAAGAAAACGGGGTCGAAACGTTGGCTGAAATCCGAAAGCACGAGAAGTTTCGCAGAGAACATTTAGAGCCCGGGCGTGAAGAAGAAGAGCCGATCAAAGTCATCGCGGTGACGGCGTTGAAGCACGAAGAGGTATTAAGTTTGTGCGAGGCGACGGGCGAGGCTGGGCAGTTGATGATGTTTGACGGGTACATCGAGAAACCAGCGACTTTGACTAAGATTCGGGACGCGATGGAGACAGCTGCGATTATGTTTGCCTCGAGTTTGCCTTCTGGGTTAGACACAAAAGCGAAAAAGAACGTCACAAAAATTTTAGCGGCTCCGGAGAAGATAGAGAGAGGGAATAGCGATGAAGGCTCCGGAGGATCAGATCCAACCACGGATGGTGGAGGGAGTGGAGGAAGAGGTGGTTCGAACGAAGGCACGGATACCCGAAACAAAGGTAGTAACGAAATTGATAACGGAACGTCGAGCGATGAGAAAGGACAGACGCAATCGAAAGGATTGGGCGGCAAGTTGTCCGCGAGGTCTGGAAAAGAAAAGAAACACGATCAAATCAACAAGTTGAAAGAGGAAGAAGAAGACGACGACGAGAACAACAAGCACAAGCGTGCGGCGAGCCCGGGTCTGCGAGGTGACAAAGCACGACCAGCGCATTCTGGGGATACCACGTCGGCGGCGCCGGAACACGATTTGGAAAAATACGGCAGTAACGAACGCAACGTGGGAGGAGGCAACAAGTCAAAAAGGGCGCACCTCAACGAAGGCGATAACACCGCCGCAGGCAATGAGAACACCGACGGCATATCGAACGAAGACGCGACGAATAAAAAAGATACGACTATATTGGAGAACCCTGACGATAAGAATCGATCCGGACGAAGATCTGAACGCTCGAAGAGGAACCAAAGCCAAACGAGGCATTCGCCGTCGCGTCATGGAGCGAGAGACGTGAACAACGCGGATGACGAAGACGAAGATGAGGACACCGGTAACGAGAAAGATACGGATTCTGGTGAGCACCAAGGTTCTGCCGGTGGCTCTGGGAAGAATTCTGAAGAACCAACTTTGAGAGAGGTGTCGCCTCAAGCGAATTCGGGGGGCAGTCGAGAAGGTTCCGGGGGGTCTGGAAACCATGGTAGCGGCGGATCCGGGGCTGAGACGACTTTGAACATTCAGTTATCGAAACAAGGCGACGATATGGATAAAGATCGAGAAATTCAAGTCAAAGATGCTAACTCGCCTGATGAAAATGGGGACGTGCCGATGAGACCCGCGACTGACTACGTTGAGCAGCAAGACGCACAACCACAGCAACCGCAAAAGACGAAAAAGGAACTCGAAAGAGAACAGAACATTGCTGGACGCGAAGATGTGAACAATCATCGTCCGTGCGCGAGATGTAACTCGAATGAAACGCGTTTCTGCTACTACAACAACGGCCTCTTATCACAACCTCGACATTATTGCCGGGCGTGTCAGCGATATTGGACAGAGGGTGGCACGCAGCGCAACCTTCCGAAGGGCTCTGGTCGACGCAAGGATCGTGGTACTCCGAATGCGCACCATGCGAGCGGTGGCGGTGGTGGCGGCGGAAGAGGCGGTGGAACAAACGCCGAAAACCCTGCTATGAATGCTCCCGCTGAATTGGCCGGACTCGCGAACGCAGCGGGTGCTGGACCAGCATTCATGCGACAACCGCCGAATATTGCCGCAGCAGCTGCAGTCGCTCGTCAACAAGTTTTGCTTCCCAACTCGATAGCTGGAGTTCCGTCGGCGGTGAGTAACGGCAGTAACCAGCTCCCGTTCAATTTTCCGGGCGTTTCGGCAGCACAGATCGCTGCTGCTGCTCGAAACGGCGCTGGTGGTGGATTTGGCTCGATGGGGAGTCAGCCAGGCGCCAATGCA
>Ga0181597_10000495_pt1 | contig 44055 bp, 40 predicted proteins | sample 041ome_5_FD_148647 | JGI IMG/M metagenome (GOLD analysis project Ga0181597, IMG submission 148647) | Coastal salt marsh microbial communities from the Groves Creek Marsh, Skidaway Island, Georgia - 041403US metaG (spades assembly) | ecosystem: Environmental > Aquatic > Marine > Intertidal zone... | reverse complement strand
ATAAGGCTTTAAAACTGTTTTTAGACTGGCTGGTCGGATAGAGCATAGTAAGTTGACGGTATTTTTGAAGTCGTGTTTGTCGTAACCCATTGGGGGGTCAAAAGAAGACAAGAGTCACACTTGGTCTGGTATAACACACAGTATAACAAATGTGCCTGTTGACACCGACAAGTGATAAGCTAACCTATTGATATTACTCAAGGGAAACTTGAGTTGGCGCAGGACTAAGGAAATGACTGGCTCTCTGCCAGCACCATTCTCCCTCCATAGATCCACGGATACCTGCGTTAACCCATTGTTATCCCTTGCTTTTCACTTGATAGCGTGTGGGTGGGGTTTATCCTATGCGAGCTAAAAATCGCGTCAATGCATCCCAAGACTTTTCATCAGCTTCTTTGTCATAATCACGTGAACCAGGGACGGTAAATGAGTGTCTCGCGCCACCATAGACTTCTGCATCATGGGGTATCTGCGCTTCCTTCAACTGATTGATCAATGATACTAAATCTTCCATTCCAGAAACAGGGTCAGCAGAGCCATGTAGCAAAAGAATGGGGCCTGCAGTTTTGCTGTAGTTTTGATTTTCTGGCGTCTTTAGCCCACCGTGAAAGCTTACATAACCATCAGCTTGTATTCCCGCGCGTGCAGCCTCCAATACTGCTGCCCCACCAAAGCAATAGCCTATGATAATAATCTTCTGGGAGTTGACTCCAATGGATTTTCCGGCTGCTATTGCTTCTGAAATACGAGCCCTAAATTCTGTTCTATTTCTGTAGAGCGTTCCAGTTTCTCTAATGTAGTCGTCTCTGCTTTCTAATTTTGTATCGACTCCGAACAAATCGATGGCAACAGCGTCAAAGCCCATTTCTGAAAGCATTTTAGCTCGAGATTTCTCATAATCATTCATTCCATCCCAATCATGGATAATGAAAACAGTACCTTTTGAGCTAGAGACCGACTTTTCCAAGTGAGCTGAAAACCTCTTTTCTCCTACATTATAATCAATATTAATACTGCGACCATCTGCAAAAGAAACTGTTGATAATTGAACAAAAGTAGATATTACGAATAATAGTAGAGGGAGTTGTTTCATTGAAATTTTCCTTTGATAAGGGTTTTATTTTGATATTTTAGAAGGAAGTTAATATAAAGGAATTTTGCTTCAAATACAGTGTTATTGTATCTAAAATAAAATCCAATAGTTTTAAAAATTCTCTTTTGTACTAGATCAATTCAACATAATTTAGTTTAAATATTTAAGGCGGTCCATCCTTTCCAACCACTCCAACTTCATATCAAGCGAATATCCCTCTCCATAAGCTTGTCCTATTCCAGCGGTAGACCATCCTCCTATCTGGTCTATCATGTCGGCAGGACATTGTACTTCCCTTAATCTATCTCGCATAGAATGTCTAAAGGAGTGAATGACACACCCTTCTGGTACCCTTGGCTTAAGCCACTTGTTGATAGCTGCTGATGCTGAATTACCATTGGTGGTTGTTGTTTTGGTATATCTAGGAAATGCATAGACAGGATGAGGTTTAGTCTCTTTTATTCTCTTTGCTGCCCATAAGGATGCCCCAACGAGTGGTATTTGCCTCTGACTTCCTTTAGTCTTAAGTCCTCTCCATGGATGAGGTTTTAGGTCAATGTAGGGAATGTCGTTATCAAGGTTGATGTCGTTAATGTGAAGACCTGCTGCTTCAGACAATCTCATGCCTGTATCACTTATTAAAGCAACCAACCATCGCACATCATCATCTATTGCTATACAGTCTTTCTGTATGCTTCTTATGTTGTCTACAGGTATGGGCTTACGCTTTTTACTGTCGTTTAAATCTGGAAGATAAACCCTTGAGAAGGGATTACGACAATCAAGTCCATACTCTTGGATGCATAGATTTATTATAGACCTAATAGTGGAGAAGTTCCTCTTTACTGAGTTAGTGGTAAGTCCCTTATTCAAGAGATAATCTCTGTATGAAGCTGCATCAGCAGATGAATATGCATCAAGAGGTCTATCTCCTAATACCTGAATGACAGAGCCAATGTTCCTTACTGCTCCCCTTCGAAAGACCTTGTCTTTACCGCTGCCTTTCAGTCTTAGATATAACTCTAACGCTTCGGACAATGATTGTGTCGTTGAAGTTGTTACAGGCTTATCTCTAAGCAAATGTAACGCAGGAACATTAATCTTCGAGAGTCTTAGCGACAACCAATAGTCCTCGAGCCGTTGAGCAAAAGAACGTGATAATCTAAGTGCTTTATCTCTTATGTGCGTTTTGAGACAAATGACCACTCTAGAAGACGAATAATGCTCTTGTATGTCCTTAGGAATACGTCTGACAAAGTAGTAAGTTCTACCCTTTTGCCAGAGATAATGTACCTCTTTTTGTTGTACTATATGTTGTACCATGGACACCCCACCCACACGCTATCAAGTGAAAAGCAAGGGATAACTATGGGTTAACGCAGTTTTCTGTGGGACTATCGATGGGTAATGGTGCGGCTGAGAAGAATCCTACCGCGATGCTTTTCTATCTAACTAGTAGCCATGCTAGCAATAAATTTAGCCGCGGTTAAGCCTTTTTGTCCTACCCTTTGACCGCCCCCTTTTTTTCAAACGGGGGCTAGCTATACGAGATAATACCACTCTCTCAGGAAGCCTCTGCTTTCCTTGCATCTACAACCTTACGAACACCCTCCAGAGCGTCTATAAAGCTCGCTGAGCTGTCCGTAGTTATTTCCTGCTTTGATTTCCCCCAACCCCTGTCCAGAAGCGCCTGTGCGGCTGTACCGCGTATTCTCTCGCTCTTGCCGCTTCGCATAAGCTCTACTAGCGTTTCTATAGCTTCAAGGGTGTAACTGCGAGCTAGCTCAGCTACCTTATGTTCATCTTTAGGTCTGCCGCCAGCATTGCCTGTGTGACCAGCTACAAATTGTCCGAGTGCGTTACGCATTGACTCTCCTATCTCTGTTTGGTCTGATTATATCAGTATCATTCAAGAGATTAAACCAATGCACACCATCATAAAAATCGCAGTTGTACCCGTTCTGGCCCTGTTTGCTGTTTCTGAACAAATTATTGTTTTATAGCTCTAAAAAACTCTCCATTAATCAGGAAAATTCAATTGGAAAAAAATAATCTGCATTTAGAATTAGCAACTTCAAAAGTTTTAGATTCTAAAGCCAAAACTCTTTTCGAAAACTTAAAAAAATCTGGCGAGTTTTCATTAAAAAGTATTCCAAAAAATGAAATTGGAGACGAACTTTTTTCTTACATTCTTTTTAAGAAAAGGCATGAGCGTGAGCCCTCAGATATCAATTTATTTTTAGACTTTATGTATCAATTGAAAGTATCGAAGGAACTAGAATCCCCTATAAGACAATTCATAACCGATAAAGAATATTTAAAAATTTTTGTAAGAGGTACCATAGGAGATGAATTCAACGTACCAACTAAAGGTATTCTTAAAACCAAAAAAGACGTTGCAGAGTTCGAATTTCCCAAAAAATGTGTAATCAAGCCTACTCATTATAGTGGGGAGGTTATCATAAGAGATAAAGAACAACCTCTAGAGCTAAAACGAATTAATGATTGGCTTGCAAAAAATTATTACAATGTTTTGAGAGAAAGAAACTATTTAAATTTACAACCTAAAATAATTATTGAACCTTTACTTTTTGATAATCCAAATTTGATAGATTACAAAATATTTTGTTTTAAAGGAAAACCAAAACTCATAAGCGTTGATGTGAATAGGTTTTCCAATAAACGACGAAGAGCAATATATGATTCAAATTGGAACAAATTAGATTTTTCAATCTCTGAGAAAAAATATGAATTTCCTTTAGTCGAGCCAGAAAACTTAAAATTGATGCTTTCCGTCGCGGAGAAGCTGTCAGCACATTTTAGCTTTATAAGAGTTGATTTATTCTCAGATGGAAAAAATTGTAAGGTTGGGGAATTAACTAATCTACATGGCGCCGGTATATCGAAGTTCATACCAACTACTGGAGAAAAAATATTTTCTCAAATACTTTTTTCCTAATTTAACTATAAAGAGGCTCAGATGGATTTTAATGACAAGTTTTTAATTAAGAAGGAGATTCAGCTTAATCACTCTAACATTATCTTGTTCTGCGTAATAGCCAATGCGATGGAACACCTGCCTACGTTCATGAGCCATTACAGAGCTATAGGTATTTCACAATTCTATTTTTTGATTGATAAATCAGCTGACGGCACTGAGGAATTCCTAAATAGACAAAATGATGTTGGAATCATTGTTTCAGATTTAAGATATGGAGATATAGTGGAGTATGAAGCACCAAATAAACAAAAATTAAAAAATTCTGCTGGCAATTTTTTTAAGTTTATTGTGCCATATTGTTTGTTTCAAAATAATTGGGTTTTAACAGTAGATTCAGACGAATATTTAGAACTACCAGAAAAAAATAAATCAATTCTATCTCTTATAAATGATTTGAATATTGAGGGGTCTTTAGCATGCCGAGGGCTGATGGTAGACGTGTATCCTAATTTCATATCAAAGCTGGTCGAAAGTGACGATAAAAAGGGTGCCGAACTAGAATTTTATGTTGATTTGCCAGAATATCTATGGCCAGCCGAACAAAACCATTGTTTATTCTACAACCAAATAAAAGAGGTAAAGACACGAATTTTAATGAATTATTTGGAATACAGAAATGAAAATAATGATGAATATTTTAATACGTTTAAGCCTAAAAAATTTCGTTTTCCAACTCGCACAAAAATTCCATTAAATTATTGGCACAAACATGCTCATGCAAACGCACATTTTTCATCAAACACCGCAACTGATAAAATTCAGGTAGCGCTCCGGCATCAATGTTTTTCAAAAAAATTCATCCAAAAAGTAGAAAATGCGGTTAAGGACGGACAATATCACGACTCTTCATCAGCATATATTCCATTATATTTTTTAATTAAGAACGACCAAAACTTTCAACTTTATAATCAACATTCTTTATCAATAAGCGAAACAGATATTTTGCAGAAAGCCCCATTTTCTTATAACAATGTTTGATGACTAAATAGTTTTAGAGTCATCTGGAAAAATAATGTTCAAATTATCGTTAGCTTTTACGATAGCCACGAGAAGGCAGAAAAAGCGCGCAACAAGCTGGAAGGTATCGTGCTGGTTTAAGAATTAGTCAGTATACTATCTGCCTTATACACGCTCATTTAAGTATGCCCAAATGCTTTCATATCTTCCAGCTTAAAGATTCTAGGAGCAGAGATAAAATAACTATATGATTGTTGGTGAAGTTCAGAGCGTGTCCGGCTTTTAGTATGCCGTGTATTCAGAAGGCGGTTTCCAGGCATACCTAGCCTGATGAAGGCTAAGCTAGTATGATTGTCGGAGCCAGTCCGTCGCTCAGTCCAGTTGGTATAGTGTCACCTTAATTAAGGTAGAGGGCGGTTACGCGGTCTCCTCTTTACGCACTGCTTTATAGCGCGGGAACACTGACTTGCCATACCAACGACCGTCAGCTACCCGTAGGTTGTAGTTTTTCACAGAGCCTACTCGTGGAACTTTCGACAGCACGGAGATGTTCCTTCTCAGCTGGGGTCTTTGCCACATCCAAAGGTCATATAGACCCAATCTTGGCTACCCATTACAGCCATTTGACACTGAGTTTATTTTATATCATTTTTGGGCATTTAAATCAACTAAAATATAACAAATACAGATAGTTAAGTATAGTTTAATAAGCGCTCTATATAGTCCATCTTAAACAGTGGTTTATGAGAAATTACTAAATAACGCACTTGGGCGACGCCCATTGAAATAAAATTGGATAGCCTTTTTCGCTTTCAGTTTCATTCAGTTTTTCTAAAAGGATTTTTGCCAAGTCTGTAAGCCCAAAGACTACAATCAACAGAGACACATTTTCGAATTTCGATATATGAGTCGCCCGCACAGTCATAACATTTTGCTCTAATGGCATTCAGAACAGGCTTTTTCTGATGACCAAGCTGATTTAACGTTTCCTCCCCCAGTTTTTCGGGGGGTATTGACGCTAAAACTTCTAGCTGGTCATAAGTCAGGTCTTTTACATTGGCGGGCAAACCCCCCTCATTTTTTAGGGGGGTATCAGTCATTAAAGTTATCCTTTTCTGAAAATGATTGTATGCGCGATAGCCACCATTCATTCGCGGTTGGTATATGGATTGGGTTGTGTGTTCCCTTTATGATGGGCAAACCCTCAGAAATATAGCGTTGAACAGTTCGGTTTGACTTGCCTATCATCGATGCATACATGCTAACTGATACGCATTCATCCTGTATTATTTTCATTTAATCACCTTTGCCGTTTCTTGTAAAAACACGCCGTCAAGCGCAAAAATCAGAATAAACAATGGGTTTAAAAAAAAATAGGGTGGATAACGTGGATATCAGGGATAACTCCAAATATAAGCCAAAAAATTTGATTTTTTTTTAGCTTTTCAAATTTGATGCTAACGCTAACACTTCCGCTGGAGTGGTATTTGTATATCTGGACAGTTGAGCTAAGTCGGAATGCCCTGAAATAGCCATAACATGTTGCACATTAAATCCTAGCTCGAACAAAGAAGAGATGGCTTCATGTCTCAGGTCATGGAATCTAAGGTCGTTTATATTTAATTTTTTACAGGCTTTTCTGAAATTGGCACTAACAGCCGCTTCGGTGTAAGGAAATATTTTGCCGCCAAAACTTTTCAAGGCAGTCGACTTATTAATTAACCCGATTGGGTTAATACCCCTATTTTTAACAAGCGGAATTGTATGGTCTTTGGGCTGGCTGGGGTTTTTGCGCCTTCTTATTGTGATAGTTTGATTTTTTTCATCAAAATCTTTCGACTCAATTCTACAAATTTCGCCCAACCTCATGCCAGTCGAAACCGCAAAATCAATAATTATATTCATATCCATACTCAAATCTTGTTTTTGTTCAAAATGTTCCCTCAGTAAAGATAATTCTTCATCACTGGGACGACGTTCTCGTTTGTCGGCTGTCCCTATATGTCCGTCACTTTCTAAATGAGATTTGACTCTTTCAATTGGACGCAAATCGATATTGAGTTCTTGATAATCTCTGGCATGTTTTAAAATAGCACCAATATAATTCACATCCATTTTAAGGGTTGCAGGTTTGACTTTGTGTTTTATTCTTTCGTCGCAAAATTCTTGAATTTGATGTTGTTTTAATTGTGCTGGCAATCTTCCAAAAAATTCATCTAATCTGTTCAATATATTTTCTTTGCTTTTTCCTAAGCCCCTGTTGCTTCTAATTGCACGTGATTTATATGATTTGATTAAATCTCTGAATAAAGAGTCTTTGCTAGAATGAGGTAAGCCAGCTTCATTTCTTTCTATCGATAATTCAGTTTCTTCTGCCCATCGCTTTGCATCAGACATCCTCTGGAAAGTTTTACTATTATTCACATTTTTCTTGCGTATCATGACCTGATATTTATTGCCACGCTTCCTTATTGTAGCCATTTTATGTATAACCTTTTGTTAATACTAAAATTGTACTTAATCGGGGCACAATTTTGTCACACTTTAATACAGAAACACTGTGACAAATAGCGACAAAAGGGTCAACTCAGAACAATGAATTCGGTGTCATCATTATGAAAAATAACAATAAATTTGATGATGGGATAAATCGCCAATTATGTGTGGCGCCGATGATGGACTGGACCAATCGTCATTGCCGATATTTTCACAGGCTGCTTGCGCCATCAGCATTTTTATTTACGGAGATGGTAACCGCAGATGCGATTTGTCATGCCGACCCGCATAGGTTTCTTGCCCATGATGATGCAGAACATCCGCTTGCATTGCAGCTTGGGGGCTCTGAGCCAGAAAAATTACATAGAGCCATAAAACATGCCAGTGAATATGGATTTTCAGAGTTTAATCTAAATGTTGGATGTCCTTCGGACCGTGTTCAATCAGGAAGGTTTGGTGCTTGTTTAATGGCAGAGCCTGAGATTGTACAAGACTGCGTTTCTGCGATGAGAGAGGCAACAGATAAGCCAGTAACGGTGAAATGCCGAATTGGTATAGACGATATTGATGTTGATTCTGGTCTTGATAATTTTATAGATAAAATAGCGGCATCTGGGGTTTCTATTTTTTATATTCATGCGCGAAAAGCATGGCTAAAGGGCCTAAGCCCTAAAGAAAATAGAAATATCCCACCCCTTGATTATGAGCGGGTTGCAAAGCTTGCCAAAACACGCACCAAACTTACCATTATCCTAAATGGCGGGCTGGTTGATAGAGATGAGATTATTCGCAAACAGAATGAATTTGAAGGTGTCATGCTGGGGCGTGCCGCCTATAAAACCCCGTTTATTCTAGCAGAGCTTGATGCGTATGCTACCGGAAATAGACTAGCTGAGAAGCAGGCTATTGCTTTTGCGATGGCTGATTATGCAGATATGGTTATTGAACAGGGCGGTAATCTGCATCAAATAACAAGGCATATGCTTGGATTATTTACAGGCGAGCGAGGGGCCAAATATTGGCGCCGGCAGTTAGGAGAGGCTACAAGATTGCAGCCTTATAATACAGATATTCTGCGAGAAACTGCGGAATTTTGTTGCTCACAAATCAATAGAGAGGTTGCCTGATGGCAGAAATTTCAAACTCAAACGATGTCAAAACTAAGTCAAGCAGACCATTGATAGAATTTGCACCGCTATTTTTGTTCTTCGGGACTAATTATTTTGCGGGTATATTCTGGGGAACATCTGTTCTTATCGTTGCTACCATTATTTCGCTTGGTATAATCTGGCATCTGGATAGGCGGATACCTATGATGGCGGCACTTGGATGTGTCGCAGTTGCCTTTTTTGGCGGATTAACCTTATTTTTTGAAGATGAGTTTTTTATAAAAATAAAACCAACCGTGATTAGCGGACTTTTCGCGCTTGTACTTTTAGGAGCGCAACTCCTTGGAAAACAACCAATGCGTGCCATTCTTGGAAAGCAAGTTTCACTCTCATCAGCAGGCTGGAATTATTTATGCATTGTTTGGATTGCGATGTTTGCGGTTACGGCTATCGCCAATGAAATAGCGTGGCGATTCTTGTCGACAGATGCGTGGGTAACCTTCAAAGCATTTGGACTAACAGGGATTTCACTTGTGTTCGCTGTTATTTCAGTTCCAATAATGACTAAGTTTTCAGACGAGGATAAACCCAGCTCCTAAGCGCTCGTAATTTCATTAGGGGCACACTGTTTTTTGATGTGTCGTGAAAATCATAAAATAAGACGTTTTTAATGGAAATTTATTTCAATATTCCAGCATTGATATAATTATAGGGCGCAATTATTGATTAATGTATGTTTCTTTGGGTATTTTTTAAAAAACCTGCTTTGAGATAAAATCATACATAACATAATTATCGGTAAATAATTATCGGTTAAATTTAACAAGACTTAAAAAAAAGCTAGCCTAGCTGGAGGCTTAGATGACAGATGATGATGAGATTATCCTTGCTGATTTAGACGATGAAGAACTCGTTCAGCAAATGCATGATGATTTATATGACGGTCTGCAAGATGAAATTGTAGAAAGTGTGCATATTCTGTTAAGCCGAAATTGGACCCCATATGATGTTTTGACCAAGGCTTTGGTGGAGGGGATGACCATTGTTGGGATAGATTTCCGGGATGGCATATTATTCGTCCCTGAAGTGCTAATGGCAGCAAATGCAATGAAAGCTGGCATGGTTGTTCTTCGCCCTTTATTGGCAGAAACAGGCGCCCCTCGCGTAGGTAAGGCAGTAATTGGAACGGTTAAAGGCGACATTCATGATATTGGCAAAAACCTTGTATCAATGATGTGGGAAGGAGCTGGATTTGAAGTAATTGATATCGGAATTAATAATCCGGTTGAAAACTACCTCGAAGCTCTTGAGGAGCATAAACCAGATATTCTTGGTATGTCCGCGCTTCTGACCACCACAATGCCTTATATGAAAGTCGTAATTGATACCATGATCGAAAAAGGCATTCGTGACGATTATATTGTGCTTGTTGGCGGCGCACCGTTAAATGAGGCTTTTTCTCAATCTGTTGGCGCTGATGCCTATTGCCGTGACGCAGCAGTTGCTGTCGATACAGCAAAAGCACTTATTGCGCAAAAAATGCACACTGTAGAAGTTGGGTAATTTCTCTCTGCTAATTAGATTCTAGCTTTGGCTGTTATCTTAAAGATGAAACAAAGATGGCACAAATACTGGTAATATATTGGCGCGATATCCCAGCACAAATTGTTGCAGAATCTGGTAGGGGCAGGAATCGTACACAGGCCAAACGTGAATTGCATCGACGTTTTGCCCTTGCTATAGATGAAGCTGCAATGCGCGCAGGTGCAGATAAGAGTGATGATTATCTGGAAGACTGGCACCGAGGCACGCCATCTGCGTGCACAGATTTGCTAGAGCAAGAGGCTGAAACCTTGGCCGCTCAAATAGAACATGATTTCAACCCGGCAAAGTTGCGTGCGTTGATAGCGAATGGCGGATTTAAATCTGCTCAATAACTAATTTCTAAATTATCTCAAAAAAGGGTCAATTCTATTCATAAAGTGTCGAAAATAAGCAGAAGATTGACGCTAGCTGGCAACAGAATGGCCTGAAATATCCTACACATCACAAGTCAGAAAATACTGGGGTCAAATTTTATGTCATTAACCATTGATAAATTATCATCTGCAGCAGCGAACTGGTCAATAGAGGTAACCCCGACAGGCGCTAGTAAGGTTAAAAGTTTTGCAGATGTGCTTGAGCCTCAAACATGCGTGAATGTTACTTTTTTGCCAGGATCTGACCCTGCTGATACTCTAGCAGTTGCATGTCGGCTTCATGAAGAGGGAATGATACCGATACCTCATATTGCGGCGCGCTCCATTAAAGATAAGGCGCATTTGCAAGATATTATTTCTGCTCTTGCAAAACAGGCTTGTGTATCAGAGGTTCTTGTTATCGGCGGAGGGGTGGATAAACCAGTTGGAGAATTTGATAGTAGCATTCAAATTCTGAAATCGGGAATTCTGCAATCGAATGGTATTTTTAAAATTGGTGTTGCTGGCCACCCAGAAGGCTCGCCAGATATTTCAAATGATGCGGTTAGACACGCACTTCATGAAAAAAATGAACTTGCCGTAAAAGAAAATTTACAGATGTATATCGAAACTCAGTTTTGTTTTGAAGCGGATATGGTGCTGGAATGGGAAAAAAGAGTGCGTGAAGATGGCAATCAATTGCCAATTCGAATTGGGATTCCAGGTCCTGCCACCATTAAAACATTATTTCGATTTGCACAGATATCGGGGATTGGTCCCTCCATGAAATTCATTGCCAAACAGGCGCGAAATGTCGCTAAATTAATGACTGTACAATCACCGCATCTGCTGCTCTCAGGACTGGCAGAGGGGATGGCAGCAGACCATCAGTGTCTTATTAAACATTTCCATTATTATCCGTTTGGCGGGTTTTTGAAAACAGCAAAATATGCAAAAGCCATCAGTGATGGAAACGTACATTTATCGCCAAAAGGTGGGTTTGAGATATTAGAGAGGCAATGAGAAGCCTCGTCTAATAGCAAACAGGCATGATTTGGGAGTAAATAAGAAAGAGAGCTTATGACACGTACAATTATATCATCTGCAACCAAAGAAATTATTATCGGATTTGAGGCTCCTTTTTGCGTAATTGGGGAGAGAATTAATCCAACTGGGCGAAAATTACTCGCTGAAGAAATGGCACATGGGGATTATAGCAGAGTTCAATCCGACGCGGTTGCCCAGATAGATGCTGGCGCTACTATGTTAGACGTTAATGCGGGTATTCCGCTTGCAGATGAGCCTAAAATCCTTGCTGATTCTATAAAGCTTATTCAGTCATTTACGGACATACCTCTCTCGATAGATAGCTCTATTGTTGAGGCGCTTGAGGCTGGGTTATCTGTATATCAAGGAAAACCACTGGTGAATTCAGTTACCGGAGAAGAGGAGCGATTGGAAGTTGTTCTGCCGCTTGTTAAAAAATATGGTGCAGCTGTGGTGGCTATTTCAAATGACGAGACAGGCATATCAGAAGATCCAAATGAGCGATATAAAGTTGCTAAGAAAATTGTTGAGCGCGCGGCTGATTATGGAATCAAAAGAGAGGATGTTATTGTAGATCCGCTTATTATGCCAGTGGGCGCAATAAATCTTGCTGGCAGGTCGGCTCTAGATCTGATTACGCGGCTTCGCACAGAATTACAGGTTAATACAACCTGCGGTGCATCGAACATATCCTTTGGCCTGCCAAACAGGCATGGCATGAATGCGGCGTTTTTATCAATGGCAGCTGGCGCCGGGATGACATCAGCAATTATGAATCCCCTTCACCCAGAGGAAATGACAGCGATATTAGGCGCGGATGTGATGAACGGCGTTGATCCAGAATGCAGAAAATGGATTAAAAAATTCAGAGAGCCAATAATTCCTGGAGCAGAGGGGCGTCAGCGCCGTGCTACCCGTCGTCGCCCTGGGAGCTAAAAAGAGCAAAGATGTGACACAGGGTAAACACTGCAAAATCATCTTTACTCCCTCTGGCAGACAAGGGGTGGTAAAGTTCGGGGTTAACCTGCTCCAAGCTGCGCGGCAGATAGGAGTAGATATAGATTCTGTATGCGGCGGGCGGGCTATGTGCGGCAGATGTCAGATTGATGTGGCAGAGGGCGTATTTGACAAACATGGCGTTAGCTCTTCTCGCGCCCATCTCAGCAAGCCTACAATCACTGAGACCAGATATGCAGATAAGCGTAATCTTGTGCAAGGCAGAAGACTTGCTTGCCAGTGTGAAGTAGTTGATGATCTGGTAATTGATGTTCCAGCGGCTAGTCAGATGCATCAGCAATTAATTCGAAAAGCAGCAGATAACCGGCATGTTGATGTTAACCCGCCCTCACGGTTGTGTTTTATCGAGGTAAGAGAGCCTGATATGCATGAGCCGTCAGGAGACCTTCGCAGAATAGCAGAAGCCCTGATGGAACAATGGCCAGAACGCATGTCCGTATCTAGCAGTGCTGATGTTACCGCAGATTTATTCGTTCTAAAACAGGTGCAAGCAACATTAAGGAAAGCCAACTGGCAAGTGACGGTCGTGCTGCGTGATGGCACTCATATCGCAGCTGTCATGCCTGGTTTGAAAACGCAGATATTAGGGGTTGCTATTGATATTGGCTCCACCACAATGTCAGCCCAGATTTGTGATATGAATTCAGGTGAGATACTAGCAGCAAGCGGCATGATGAACCCACAAATTCGGTTCGGTGAAGATTTAATGAGCCGAGTGAGCTATGGTTTTATGAATAAGGGGGGTGCTGACGAGCTTACAAAAGCGGTTCAAGATGGCCTCCAACAGCTTATTGAAATTGCTGCGGTTAAACAAGATTTAGACGTACAGGATATATTCGAGATTGTCTTGGTTGGGAACCCTGTTATGCATCATCTGGTGCTTGGGATAGACCCTGTTGAACTTGGCGGCGCGCCCTTTGCATTGACATTTGATACTGCGTTTAATTGTACCGCTCATGAGATTGGATTAAGCTTGAATGTGGCGACACGTGTTTATGTGTTGCCTTGCATTGCAGGCCATGTTGGCGCAGACGCCGCAGGGGCGGTATTAGCAGAAGCACCGCATAATTCAGAGGCAATGACCTTACTCATTGATGTTGGAACAAATGCGGAGATTATTTTGGGCAATCGCGATCATCTAATGGCGGCATCCTCGCCTACTGGTCCAGCCTTTGAAGGAGCTCAAATTTCAGCAGGGCAACGTGCGGCTGTTGGCGCGATTGAACGGGTCAGAATAAACCCAAATAGCTATGAGCCAAGGTTTAAAGTAATAGGCTCAGATAATTGGTCTGATAGCTTAGAATTTCAAGAGGATGTGAAAAAAACAGGGATAAAGGGTATTTGCGGCTCTGGCGTCATTGAGATATTGGCAGAAATGTATCTTAGCGGAATAATTTCTGAAGATGGGGTGATAAATGGGGAGCTATCCTCCAAGACCAAACGGATAGAAAAAACAGGGCGTACTTTTCAATATAGGGTTACAGACCAAATCGCGATAACCCAAACAGATGTAAGGGCAATTCAGCTTGCGAAAGCTGCTTTATATGCAGGATTTCGATTATTAATGGATAAAATGGGCGTTGAAAAAGTAGATAAAATAATGCTGGCTGGCGCATTTGGAACTCATATCGATCCCAAATATGCAATGATATTAGGTATGGTTCCTGATTGTGCGCTAGATAATGTGATTGCAGCAGGAAATTCAGCAGGTGCGGGTGCCAGAATGGCTTTGTTAAGCCTGACAGCAAGAGCGGAAATAGAAAAAACGGTTAGACACATTGAAAAGATTGAAACAGCGATAGAGCCGTCATTTCAGGATCATTTTGTGCGCGCGATGGCATTTCCGCATAAAACAGACCCCTATTTTTTTCTTAGCGCAGAAATCAAACTGCCGCCCCGTGAATTAATAGATAATACCGTCAGCGCGTCGAGCCATACTGAGCGCAAGCGAACTGGCAGGCGCACGAGGCTTAATCAAACATAAGCCACCAAAAAACATTATGTTTGATTAATGTTAAGCTTAGAATGATTGGATTAGCGCGTCTAAGTCAGTCTGTTCTAGTCTTGAATAGGTTTTGATTTGACTGATATAACCGTATTTTTGCATGGATATAGAATATAAGCACAGTTATGAGCGATATAAAATAACAGGCACCTATATAAAAAGTGTAATCAGAAAACAAAATCAGCCTCCATTTTCAGCTTCGTATCATCTGGCTTTGAAGTTTTCGCTCATTTAGAACAGTCAACATACGGGTTAGTACAATTACAATAAAAAGCAGCTGAAACGCCACAAACAGTGTAAATAATGGCCAGAGCATAGAGCTGTCAATCGCAATGCCGCCAGAGCGCATTATACTTGCTGGTTGATGCAAGGTATACCACCAATCTACCGAGAATTTAACGATGGGAAGGTTTATACAGCCTATTAGAGCAAGGATAGCAGCTGGCCTTGCGCCTCGCTCTGTCTGCTCGAATGCGTTTGAGAGTGCAAGATAGCCCACAAAGAAAAAGAATAAAATCAGCATTGAAGTAAGCCTGCCATCCCAAACCCACCAGACACCCCAAATAGGCTTGCCCCACAAGCTACCTGTAACCAGGGTTATGACAGCAAAGCCTGTTCCAATCGGTGCAATAGAACGTGCTGCAATCTCAGCTAACGGATGTCGCCAGATAAGAAAGAAAAACGCACATATACCTAGCAGCAAATAGCTAGAGAGCGCAATCCAAGCTGCTGGAACATGAATATACATAATGCGCACCGCGTCGCCTTGCTGATAATCAGCAGGTGAACTTAAAAGAGCAAGATACAGACCATATCCAAGACACGCAACGGATATGATTTCAAGCCAGGGCAATATCAGCCGCGCTATTTTGCTGAATCTAGTTGGATTTGCAAAGTAATCAAACATAGGTGTCCTTGCTGATGCACATTTTTAACACTTCTCTGCTGATATGTAAGAGAATGAGAAACGAGGTTTTGGTAGCATAATCATTAATCATTTTCTATTGCGTTTTTCAGGCCTAGCTGCATTGCAGGAATTGAGATGACAATAAGGCATAAATCCAGTGCTATCAAAAGATATAGATGGGGCTTTATGGGCTCTGATTCCATCAGTGCTAATCCTGACATAGTTCCAAAAATCAATATCGGAAGACTGAGGGGTAGAATTAATACAGCTCCTAGAATAGCAGCTCTTCTTGCTCCCAACACCAGCCCTGAGGCGATGCCGCCTAGTAATGTCATACCTAGCATACCAAGCAAAAGTGATAGCGCTATCTCAAAATACAAGGATGAATTAATGCCAATCATCAAGCAAATCACAGGCAAGATAATAAGCAAAGGCACGGTTGTAACTAAATAGAAGCAAAAACACTTTGCAGCAGCATAACAGCCAAGGGGCTGAGCGTTATGGAGCGCTTTTTCAATAAATCCATGGGTATAATCATCTGAGAATAATCGCTCATATGCGGGCACAATTGATACAAAGGCCGCAATCCAGATAATCGCGATTCCAAATTGTTTTAGCTGGTCTGGGTCTGGGCCCAAAGCAAGCGGAAATAGCACCATAATCAACATGAAAAAGCCAATTTGGCTCAGGATATCAGTTGCTTGAGAAATGCTTATCTCGAACTCTCGTTTGAAATAGTGCCAGAAAATGAGTATCATTTTCGGGCCTCCAGCTGAATAATATCTGGCGAGAGATGCTCACATAAGGGCTTATGCGTAGCAGCTATAACACGGCCTCCAGAGTGAACATGTTCTTCAATCATAGTCTCAAGGATAAGGCAATGATATGAATCAAGAGCGTTATTTGGCTCATCAAGCAACCAGAGGCCAGGCGTATAGCTGTCTTTTCGAAGAAGTAATTGGCTGAGAGCAAGACGCTGTAATTGACCAGATGATAATGTGCGCAAAGGCTGGTCTGCAAAGTCTTTAATATGAAAGCTATCATCGATAGGTAGCATTAGATTACGCATAGATGCTATTTGAGAGAGGTTTTTGTTAGCTGTTAAGCTGGGATGAAATCCGAATGGCGCACCAATATACCAGATAGGTAAGATTGACGTAACCGGATTAAACAGATGAGCGCCAAGATTTAACTCCCCAGCACTAGCAGGAAGGAAGCCTGCAACAACACGAAGAAGACTTGTTTTTCCTGCCCCATTTGGCCCTTGAAGCAGGCATATGCCGCCAGCAGGTAATCGAAATGATATCTCTTCTACAATTAATTTGTGACCACGAAAGATGCTTACTTTGGACAAGAATAATTCATCATCAATCGACTGGAGTGCAACCATACCTATTTTGTAAACTGATTTTATCAATTGGGTCTAGTCATTTTGCGCCAAAATAGGAGTGGTGATTTTTAATGAGTGAAATAATGCCTCCAAATAATCATGGGTTTAATCTGGAAAAAAAATGCACATTACGTTATAGTCTCGCTGACCGAATGTTGGCGCACCTCATCCGGCCATCACTCAAAATGTGCAATTAACCTGTTTGTGATGAAACAGACTAGGGGGAGATACTAATGAAAGAAACATTAAAAGATAAATGCCGCCAGCAATTAGGGATCGCAGACCAAACCTATACTTATTATTCACTGCCTGAACTGGCTAAAACTTATCCATCCATCAAAAAATTACCCTATTCTTTGAAGGTCCTTTTGGAAAATCTTTTGCGTAACCATGATGGTGATACCGTTACAGATGACGATATTATTGCGGTTGCAAATTGGGCTGATAACAATGGGGATGCGAATGAAATCGCGTTTAGACCTGCGAGGGTGTTGATGCAAGATTTCACAGGCGTTCCGGCAGTTGTTGATTTGGCTGCGATGCGAGATGCAATGAGCGCTATTGGCGGTGATCCTGAAAAAATCAACCCATTATCGCCTGTTGATCTTGTGATAGATCATTCTGTTATGGTTGATTATTTTGGCAGTGGTGACTCACTAGAAAAAAATACACAAGTAGAGTTTGAGAGAAACGCCGAACGGTATGAGTTTTTAAGATGGGGCTCGAAGGCATTCAGCAATTTCCGAGTGGTTCCTCCTGGTACCGGGATTTGTCATCAGGTGAATTTGGAATATCTGGCGCAAACAGTCTGGACTAAGCAAGAAGGGAATATGACAGTTGCTTACCCTGATTCAGTTGTTGGCACAGACAGCCATACAACAATGGTAAATGGTCTTTCTGTTCTTGGTTGGGGTGTTGGCGGAATTGAAGCGGAAAGCTCGATGCTAGGACAGCCCATCTCGATGCTGGTCCCAGATGTTATCGGTTTTTATCTAGATGGTGCTTTGCCAGAAGGCGCAACTGCCACGGATTTAGTTTTAATGATCGTGCAGGCACTCAGACAAAAAGGAGTTGTTGGAAAGTTTGTTGAATTTTATGGCCCAGGTGTCCATGAATTATCATTAGCTGACAGAGCAACAATCGCAAATATGGCGCCTGAATATGGGGCAACTTGCGGCTTTTTTCCAATTGATGGTGAAACTATAAATTATTTGCAGCTTACAGGGCGTGAAGAGCAACGAATTGCATTGGTAGAAGCCTATGCAAAAGCACAGATGATGTGGCACCAGCCAGATGATGCACCTCATTTCACAGATACCTTATCCTTGAATTTATCAACGGTTGTGCCTTCTCTTGCAGGACCTAAGCGACCACAAGACAGGGTTGAATTAGGAAATGTTGCTGAAAGCTTTGCTGATACCTTGGTGCAAACAACTAAAAGAAATATTCCAAAATCTCAGATGGTTGAATCAAAAGACTATAATCTCACAGATGGTGATGTTGTAATTGCGGCAATAACAAGTTGCACCAATACATCAAACCCATCAGTTTTGATTGCAGCTGGGCTTCTTGCCAAGGCAGCAAATGAACGCGGATTAACGGTAAAGCCATGGGTTAAAACATCTCTTGCACCTGGCTCACAAGTCGTCACTGATTATTTAAATGCTGCAGGCTTGTCTGAACATTTAAATGCGCTTGGTTTTAATACGGTTGGGTATGGGTGTACAACCTGCATCGGTAATTCTGGCCCGTTAGAGCCGCCATTGGCAGATGCGGTGGAAAAAGGAGATCTTATTGTGACATCTGTCTTGTCTGGAAATCGAAATTTTGAGGGAAGAATAAGCCCACATGTTGCCGCTAACTATCTTGCGTCACCGCCATTGGTTGTTGCTTATGCTCTTGCGGGTTCTGTTACTAAAGTTGTGAACAAAGAGTCATTAGGAACTGATAAGGATGGAAATGAAGTCTTCCTTTCAGACATTTGGCCATCAAATGCGGCTATCAGGGCTGAGTTGGATGCAGTCGTAAGCAGGCAGCTATTCCAATCCAGATATGCAGATGTGTTTACAGGTCCAGCTGAATGGCAGCAGATACAAAGTACCAATAGTCTAACTTATAATTGGGATGGCGATTCAACTTATGTTCAAAATCCACCTTATTTTGAAGGCATGACGGCAGAGGTTCCAGATACAGCTAGTGACATTGTTCAGGCGCGTATTCTTGCAGTCTTGGGAGATTCCATCACTACTGACCATATTAGCCCTGCAGGGGCTATTAGAAAGGATAGTCCAGCTGGTGATTTTCTCTCAGAGAGACAGATTTCGCAGCACGACTTTAACTCCTATGGGGCAAGACGCGGAAATCATGAAATCATGATGCGAGGAACATTTGCAAATATCAGGCTAAAAAATGAGGCTGCTTCAGGTACAACAGGTGGCTATGCTGTTCACATACCATCTGGTGATGTTGCCCCGATTTATGATGTTGCCATGCGTTATGCACGCGAGCAAACACCGCTGGTTGTTGTTGGTGGCAAAGAATATGGAACAGGTTCAAGTCGTGACTGGGCAGCAAAGGGAACAAGGCTTCTCGGTGTTTCTGCTGTTATTGTTGAGAGTTTTGAGAGGATTCACCGCTCTAATCTCATCGGTATGGGCGTGCTTCCACTTCAATTTACGAGTGGGGATACACGCGAAACCCTAAAACTTAGCGGGTCTGAAACTGTGAATGTCATGGGTATTGCAAATGGTGTCACTCCAGGTAAAAAGTTACAGGCTACTGTTACTTATGAAGATGGTTCTGAAAAACACATTACCTTGCTTGCAAGAATCGATACAGCAGGTGAAGCAGAATATTTCCGTCATGGCGGCATTCTGCATTATGTTTTACGCCAATTAGCGGCAGCTTAAGCACTCATGACTTGCCCTAGCATCTTATAAATCAGGTGCTGGGGAAATTTAAGTTCATAACAGTGCAATAAAATGATGTTCATTGCTTATTTTTGGCCTAGGATACCGTAAGGAATACAGTTAGCTTAAGCAAAACCACCTCACAAAACAGTCAAGCGTAGTCGTCAATATGAATTAGGCAACTAGGTGTCAAATGCTACATGCCCCAAAAATTACTATTTTGTTAGGCCCGACAAATACTGGCAAAACCTTCTATGCTATTGAGAGAATGCTTGGGTACCAGTCTGGTATGATAGGCTTTCCTCTAAGATTATTGGCACGCGAAAATTATGACAGGCTGGTGGCAAGAGTTGGCGCCTCACAGGTTGCATTAATAACAGGCGAGGAAAAAATTCTTCCCAAGCATGCTAGGTTCTATTGTTGCACTATTGAGGCTATGCCTCTTGAGGTGAGTGTTGAATGTCTTGCGATTGATGAGGTTCAGCTAGCAAGTGATAGTCAAAGAGGCCATGTTTTTACGGATAGGATTTTGCATGCAAGAGGAAGGCATGAGACCCTACTATTAGGGGCTGAGACGATGCGCCCATTGCTCAAAAAGCTACTTCCAGATGCGGTTTTCGAAACCAGAATGAGATTATCTAGACTGACTTATAGTGGTCAGAAAAAAGTTACGCGTCTGTTGCGCCGGTCTGCCATCGTCGCCTTTAGTGCGCCTGATGTATATCATCTAGCAGAGACGGTTAGAAGACAGCGCGGTGGAACTGCTGTGGTAATGGGCGCATTATCGCCTAGAACCCGAAATGCGCAAGTTGATATGTATCAGTCTGGCGAAGTTGATTTTCTGATCGCAACGGACGCTATCGGCATGGGTTTGAATATGGATATTCAGCATGTTGCACTGGCAGCTGATACCAAGTTTGATGGCAAGCATATGCGCCACCTTTATCCAGCTGAATTGGCACAAATCGCGGGTCGTGCAGGCAGATATACCCAAGATGGAACATTTGGCGTAACACAAGGATGCCGCCCATTAGAAGATAATATGATTGATGCTATTGAGAATCATATCTTTCCTCCTCACAGGCAGCTTTATTGGCGTAATCGAAAGCTCTCTTTTGAGAGTCTTAGGAGTCTTTTAAGCTCCTTGGACGCACCTGCGCCAGAGCCATTTTTACTTCGAAAAGCAGATGCGATAGATCATTTAACATTGCAAGGTCTCGCCGTCATCCCTGATATAGCCGAGCTTGCGAGTAACAAAACACGGCTAAGACTATTATGGGATGTAGCCCAAATTCCTGATTTCCGTAATATGATGACAGATAGTCATACCGTTATGCTTGCCCGAATATATATGAATTTAGCGACTAGTGGAAAACTTGACAAAAAATGGGTTGCAACTCAGCTATCACATCTTGAAAGACTAGATGGAGATATAGATGCTTTAATGACAAGAATTGCGCATATACGCACTTGGACCTATATTACACATAAAACAAGCTGGACGGATGAGCCAGAAGAATGGCAACATCTAGCAAGAACAATTGAAGATAGACTATCAGACGAGCTACATAATAGATTAACACAGCGCTTTGTAGATAAACGCGTAGCACATCTATCAAGACGACTAAAGGAAGCAACTAATTTGATTTCATCTGTAAAAATGGACGGAACAGTGATAGTGGAAGGAGAGGAAGTAGGAACCCTTAACGGTTTTACATTTCTTCCAGCCATCTCTGAAAATGACGAAAAAGCCATGATTTTGGCAGCAGCGCGCAAAGCATTACCAGATGAAATTGAAAGGCGTGTTAAAGCGGTTATTGCTTCAGCAGAAGGAGCCTTTAAGTTAGATGAAAAGGCAGGTGTTAATTGGCGTGATACTGCCATTGCTAGGCTTGTAAAATCTGAGCAACTATATTCACCAAGAGTAGACGTTTTTGATAGTGAATTGCTGTCCATAGACCAAAAACAGCGCATTAAAGAAAAGCTCACAGCTATTTTTAAGGAGCAGGTGGATACGCTTCTTGGAAATTTATTAAAACTTCAAAACATAGATCTAGCTGATAGTAAAGCCAAGAGTAATAAGACAGAACAGAAAGAGATATCTGAGGTTGACGCGTTACCGCAATCAAAGGCTGAGCCTATTCAAAATGATGCTGCTGCCCTAAATACGCAACAAGCCACACATGCTAAGCAACCGGAAAATAATCTTATCGAGGCGCCTATCGTTTCTGATGAGACGGACCATTCTGATGAGACAGGACAAGAAGCATCAATACAGCAAACCCCTATGATGAGCGGGATTGCGCGCGGCATCATGTTTCGGCTTTATGAAAATTTAGGGGTGATAAGCCGAACCCTTATCTCAGATCAATTAAAACAAATGCCAGATAGCGACAAGCCGTTTCTAGCCAGAGCAGGAATCCGCATTGGCACCGAAACAGTCTTTATGCCTGAATTGCTTAAGCCTGCAGCTATTAAGTTAAGGGTAATGCTATATTCGATTTATAATCAAGATTTTCCAGCCTGCGGTCCTCCACCCGAAGGCAGAGTTTCCATTGATCTAGTTGAGGGTATAGCTGATAATTACTGGCTATCAGCAGGCTATCGGCGACTTGGGGATAAGGTAATGCGCGTTGATATGGTAGAGCGTGTTGCAGCCCTTGTAAGGACTGCTGCAAGGTCTGGCGAGTTTGGTATTACAGATGAGATGTTGTCTCTTTCAGGGGTCAGTAGAGATAATATGGCCTCTATGATAGTGGGGTTAGGGTTTGAAAAGGTAAGAGAAGAGCCAGCAGAAGACCCCGAAAAGCCAGCAAAGCCTGTTTTTATTAAAAAGCAGCGACAAAATAACAAACGGATGAGAGACGCCAAATCAGGTGAGAGCGCAGGCAGACAACTAAACCAGAATAGAAAAGAGGGCCCTCAATCCCAAAAACCTTTTAAGAGGAAGGATAATCAAAAAGGGTCTCACCAAAAAGCAAACCATCAAAAGGCTGCAAATAAAGCATCAAAACCAGTGGACATAAATCCTTATTCACCATTTGCCATTCTTGCCAATCTAAAAAAATAAATGACTGAAGAGACGATAACAAGGCTGGATAAATGGCTCTGGTATGCACGGTTTTTTAAAACCAGAACACAGGCAACTAAATTAATCCAGTCTGGAAAACTACGTATAAATGGTGACATTACTGATAAACCGCACCGAACAGCAATTATTGGAATGGTTTTGACCTTCCCGCAAGCCAAACATGTAAGAGTAATAAAAATATTGGAAATCGGCCAAAGAAGAGGCCCAGCAACAGAGGCAATAGCGTTATATGAAGACCTTTCACCAATAATGTCAGAGTCAAATAAACAAGATAAAAACAAAGATGTGGATTTTGAGAGGCGTGAGATAGGAACGGGTAGACCTACGAAAAAGCAACGACGAGAAACAGAGCGATTAAAAGATAGTTTTGTGCCATAAGCAAAAAATAAATTTCAAAAAAAATTTAAGGAGAATGCTGTGATCGAATTTCTTAAAAACTGGGTGTCATCAGATAACACGAATCCGCATGAGCATGATGATAATCTTGTTGAGGCTGTTTCAGCATTGCTCCTAGAAGCGGCAATGATAGATGGCCAAATTGATAGTGCAGAAATTGAGCAGACAAAACACGCCATTTGCAGCTTTTTTGATATATCTGAAGAGCAAGCAACCCAGACAATACAAAAACTGAGTGAGGATGCAGGGCATAAACATGAATTTCATAGTTTAACAAAGCAGATTAGAGAATCTTGTGATTATGAAGAGCGAATATATATCTTATCTATGTTGTGGCAAATTGTATTAGCAGATGATGAGATTGACCAGCTGGAATCAAACTTAATGAGAAGACTATCGGGGCTGTTATTTGTATCGGACGTAGATTCTGGAAAAGCAAAACAACATGCAAGAACACGTCTTGCCTAAATCACAGAGATGTTTTATGCGATAACATATTACGTCTTAGAATGTGAATGAGAGTAAAATGACCTATATTGTGAATGATAAATGCATATCGTGCAAATATACGGACTGTGTTGAAGTGTGCCCGGTAGATTGCTTTTACGAGGGTGAAAACATGCTTGTGATACATCCAGATGAATGTATTGATTGCGGGGTTTGTGAGCCAGAATGTCCCCCAGAAGCAATCCTTCCAGATACAGAAAATGGCGCGGCTGATTGGGTGCAGTTTAATTTGGAGAAAAGTTCAATCTGGCCTAATATTACAGAGCGGCGTGATCCCCTGCCTGATGCGGATGAAAATCTAGATAAAGCCAATAAATTCAAAACCCTTTTTATTGATAAACCAGCTTCCCAAAACTAGCCTTGCTGCAGTAGAACAAACAATGATTTGTAAAGTGGTTTAGATTATGGTATTGTTTTAGGGAGAAAAAATATCAAAAATAACCAGTTTTTGATTAAGCCGATTACGTGCTTAACACCAATAAAGAGATAAAAATAGCGCTTAATTAAAAGTGCATTTGATTTGGGATAATGACGAAAATTAAAGAATTTACGTATCAAGATGGGGACTTCGTAGTCTATCCTACACACGGTGTCGGGAAAATTTTGGGAACAGAAAAATCCCAAATAGCTGGGGTGGATATTCAGCTTATGGTTATAAGGTTTGAGCAGGATCGTATGACACTTCGGGTTCCCTTGGAAAAAGCGCGAACATTGGGATTGCGCACATTATCGTCCAGAAAACATATGGACGATGCAATTACCACGCTTAAAAGCAAAGCAAAGATTCGTAGGACCATGTGGTCTCGCCGTGCTCAGGAATATGAAGCTAAAATTAAATCAGGAGATCCGGTTTCAATTGCTGAAGTAGTGCGTGACTTGCGCAAACGTGATCCGCAAATCGAGCAGTCCTATTCCGAGCGTCAAATGTATCAAGCTGCATTAGATAGGCTTGCTCGTGAATTTGCAGCAATAGAAGAAATTGATCAGGAATCAGCAGCTACAAGATTAGAAGATCTTATGGATGCTGCTTAAATTTAGATAAGTGCCGAAATTGCTGTAATTTAAAAAATCATTAGGTATCTTAAGATAAAAGTTGAATTTTGATTTTTACAGATTATCGATGATCTGTATTGAATATCCGTACGTAATGATAAGTATCAAGTATGGAGTTTACGATGTCAGACTTATCAGACCCGGTTAAAACCTCGGAAAACAGGTTTATTAGAAAAGCGATGCAACTCCCTTTGTTGGAGCGTGAGTTTGAGGTCGAACTTGCACGCAAATGGCGGTATAATAACGATCATAAAGCAATGCATGAATTGGTAATGGCCTATGCTCGCTTAGTCGTAAGCGCTGCTTCTAAATATAAACATTATGGTTTGGCAAATGCCGATCTGATCCAAGAAGGCAATATTGGATTGATGCAGGCTGCTGGCCGATTTGATCCTGAAAGAGGCGTTAGATTTTCAACCTATGCTGCTTGGTGGATTAGAGCTTCTATCCAAGATCATATTCTTCGGAATTGGTCTATTGTGAGAACAGGTACAACAGCCGCTCATAAATCGCTATTCTTCAAATTGCGCAGACTACGCGAACAGATTGGCGAGGCTGATGGCGGCGCGCTTACCGATGAGGGACGACAGAAAATAGCAGACACCATTGGCGTTACAGTCAAAGATGTGATTGTGATGGAACAACGACTTTCAGGTAGCGATCAGTCTTTGAATTCGCTTTTAACAGCGGACGCAGAAACCGAAGCAATCGATTTTGTTGTTGATTCAAGACCCACACCAGAACAGGTAACAATTGCAGGGCATGATAAACGCGTAATGTCTAAATGGTTAAATGCGGCTCTTAATGAGTTATCAACAAGAGAGCGTTTTATTATACTTAAACGCCGTCTCAAAGAGGAGGGAACGACCCTCGAAGAGTTGGGAAATATGCTTGGTGTCAGTAAAGAGAGAGTGCGCCAGATTGAACATCGTGCACTTATTAAATTAAAACAATCTTTGCAATCTAGTACCAAATCCCATAAAGATTTGCTGGAGTCATCATTAGTGTAAAAATACACGTCTAATAGGCAAGGCAAATTTATGCGTCAGGATTACGATTCAGCTATTCATCTTTTTCCTGCTATAGAGCCCTTTGATAGTGGTTTCTTTGAACGGGATAATCATCAAATATACTATGAGCAAATAGGTAATCCCGCTGGCAAGGTCATATTGTTCTTACATGGCGGGCCTGGCGCTGGATGCTCACCTGCTCACAGGCGACTATTTGATCCTACAAAATTCAGAGTAATTTTTATAGACCAACGTGGCTCTGGTCGCTCAAAACCTTATGGTTCAACAGTTAATAATACAACCCAAGATCTGATATCGGATATTAATTATCTGCGTCAATCACTCGAAATTGAGAAATGGGCCTTGTTTGGGGGCTCTTGGGGTAGCACCTTAGCCCTTGCCTATGCGATAGATAGCCCAACTTTCGTCTCGGCCCTCATTCTAAGAGGCGTTTTTTTAGGTACCGATTCTGAAATTAACTGGTATTTATATGAGATGAAGCGATTTTTCCCTGAGGCTCATGAGCGTTTTTTATCCTTCATACCAGAAGGAGAGCAACATGATATATTATCAGCCTATCACAAAAGACTAAACAGTGATAATCAGAAATTTCGTAACGAAGCCGCAAAATTCTTTGCATCTTACGAGAATTCCTGCGCCACACTGCATGCTGAAACACGTGATGCTGGGCAGTCTGCTATTAGCATGGCTGTTCTGGAGGCGCATTATTTTATGAATAATTGTTTTATGCCTACAGATCATATTCTCAAGAATGTTCGATTTATCCAGCATCTGCCTTGTTACATTGTTCAAGGTCGTCATGATGTAATTTGTCCCCCTATAAGCGCGTATAATTTGCATAAGATATGGGGGCGTAAGTCTACGCTAACATTGGTAGATGACGCAGGCCATTCTGCTTTTGAGAATGGCACATTACGCAATCTAATGTTGTTCTTGCAAGCAATCTAATATATAAGTTACGATTTCATATGAACCAGATTTACTAGCAATAATTGAATTTGTAATCTTGAAGGATATAATTTGAGGGTATATCAGCATAACCTTATTGAAGGCCTTGCAAAATATAATTCACCTCGGCTAGATATAGTAAGTCCATTATGAGATTAAAATGGAAGTAGAAAACGAAGATAAGAATTTCCGAGTTACCAATAATAATGCTATCGATATGCATGTTGGAAAACGCGTACGTCTTAGGCGAACATTGCTTGGTCTATCACAAGAACAGCTTGGGGCTGCTCTTAACATAACATTCCAACAGGTCCAGAAATATGAGCGAGGCGCAAATCGTATTAGCGCATCTCGATTATGGGATATTTCCCAAATTCTTGACGCCTCAATTGGATATTTCTTTGATGATATGTCTTCGCAGACAAAATTAGCTTCGCCCAGAAAAATAAGTCGCGATACGCAAAAAGCACCTGAAGATGATTTTGAGCGTGACCCTATGGCAAGGCGCGAAACACTTGAATTAGTGCGCACCTATTATTCAATATCAGAGCCAAATGTAAGAAAACGACTAGCAGAATTAATAAAATCAGTTGCTGGTACGATTAATGACGAATAAGATACCTAAAAATCATAACCATTTCTGATATAAAGAGTGAACATTAAAATGAGCGCAGAGGCCTCCTCACTTACATTCGAACAGGCACTTTCTGAACTTGAGCAAATCGTTCAAAAGTTAGAAGCAGGAGATGCGTCTCTTGATGATGCGATTAACGCCTATAGCAGGGGTATTGAGTTAAAAAACCAGTGCCAGCAGCGCCTTGAGTCAGCACGGTTGCAGGTTGAGAAAATTCAATTCTCAACAGATGGTTCAAGCGCTGTTACTGAGCCCTTCGATAACGAATAATCAATGGCTGAATCATTGGAATGGCTGTTATCTGATGCAAAAGCTGTAGATGGCTGGATAAAGAATTGGCTCTATCAAAAATCAGATGGGTCGATTTTGGCGCCCAGGCTGCTTGCAGCCATGGAATATGCAAGTCTGAATGGCGGCAAAAGAATGAGAGCTGGCCTTGTATGCGCCTCTGCTAGAATGGCACATAAATATTCACACAAAAATACAGTAGATGCCGCTATTGGTGTTGCTGTCGCAGTTGAATTCTTGCATGCTTATTCACTGATTCATGACGATCTTCCCGCAATGGATGATGCAGACTTAAGGCGCGGGATCGCATCTACTCATAAAAAATTTGATGAGGCGACAGCCATATTAGCAGGAGATGCATTACAAACAGCTTCATTTGAGGTTTTGTGCGAGCCTCAATTAGGATTATTGGCTCAACAAAGAATGGAGCTTATTGGGTGTTTGTCGATGGCAGCAGGCGTTTCTGGCATGGCAGGAGGCCAAATGCTTGACCTTGAGGCAGAAACCAGATCATATGATATAACTGAAGTTACCCAAATGCAGGCGCTCAAAACAGGCGCATTAATAACAGCTTCAGCCGTTATGGGCGGCATTGTTGCTGGCGGCGATAAATCACTCATCAAAGCTTTGTTCAACTACGCGGAAAACCTGGGAATTGCGTTTCAAATAACAGATGATCTACTTGATTATCAGGGAAGTGAAACCCAGCTTGGAAAGCCAGTTGGGCAGGATAACATTCGAGGTAAGGCGAGCTATGTGGAGCATTATGGTCTGGATGGCGCTGCTAAGAAAGCACAAGAATTTGCTGAAAAAGCATGTGATTCTTTGCAAGACTATCAAGAGCATGCTATTCAGTTACATTCATTAGCAAAGTTTACAATAAACAGGACACATTAAACAGAAATTTACGTTAATCAGGAGACTGTACCTTTTGTCTGATTTACAAACACCTTTATTAGATAAAATAAAAAAGGTAGATGATTTACGTCAATTGCCTGAGACAATGTTAAGTCAATTAGCGAGCGAGCTAAGAGATGAGACAATTGCAGCTGTATCGCAAACAGGGGGGCATCTTGGCGCAGGACTGGGTGTGGTTGAGCTTACGGTAGCTCTGCACTATGTCTTTAATACTCCGCATGATAGATTAATTTGGGATGTAGGTCATCAGGCTTACCCTCATAAAATTCTAACTGGCAGACGTGATAGAATGAAGACCCTGCGCCAACAGGGTGGATTATCGGGATTTACAAAAAGAAGCGAGTCTGAATTTGACCCATTTGGTGCTGGACATAGCTCTACATCAATTTCTGCTGGTTTCGGGATGGCTGTGGCGCGCGACGTTATGAAGTTGCGCAATCATGTTATCGCTGTTATCGGTGATGGCGCAATGTCTGCTGGAATGGCCTATGAGGCATTGAATAATGCAGGCGCATCACAATCTGATATGATAGTGATTTTAAATGATAATGATATGAGCATCGCACAACCAGTTGGCGCGCTATCAGCCTACCTGTCTGAGCTTATTACTTCTCGCCCGTACCATTCTATTCGCGATCTTGTCAAAGAAGTTGCAAACAGATTTCCCGATGAAATCGGACAAGCCGCCAAAAAAGCTAAAAATCTAGCGCGCGAGATAACAGGTAACCAATCCTTATTTTCAAAACTTGGTTTTTTTCATATTGGGCCGATTGATGGTCATGATTTAACGCATTTATTGCCTATCCTAAAAAATTTAAGAGATAGAGATATAACAGGCCCGGTACTGGTGCATGTCGTAACTGAAAAAGGTAAGGGGCATCCGTTCTCGGCGTCGAATAGTGAGAAATATCACGCAGTACCAAAATTTGACATTATTACAGGTGAGCAGAAGAAACCAGCAGGTAATCTGCCAAGCTATACATCTGTATTTTCAGATACGCTAACCCGCCTTGCCGAAAAAGATAAAAAAATTGTAGCTATTACCGCGGCAATGCCATCTGGCACGGGGCTTAATAAAATGGCCAATGCCTGCCCAAATCAGGTGTTTGATGTAGGGATAGCAGAGCAGCATGCAGTAACCTTCGCAGCTGGTATGTCAACTGAGGGAATGAGACCATTTTGTGCGATATATTCAACGTTTCTACAGCGTGGATATGACCAACTTATTCATGATGTTTGTCTGCAGAACCTGCCTGTAAGGTTTGCAATTGATAGGGCAGGGCTCGTTGGGGCAGATGGCGCAACACATGCTGGTATATATGATCTTGCCTATCTCTCGTGCCTTCCGAATATGACTATTATGTGCCCTTCAGACGAGGCCGAACTTGTGCATATGACCTATACGGCTGCCATTTATGATGATGGGCCTATAGCTGTTAGATACCCGCGCGGTACAGGAACAGGGGTGCTGATTCCAGAAAAGCCGGAACCCCTTGCTATTGGCAAAGCGCGCGTTATCACTGAAGGAGAAATCCTTGCTATTGTTAGTATTGGAACCATGCTAGCAACTTGCGAGGAGGTAATCGCACGCCTTTCTATGAAGGGTGAAAATTGCACGCTTGTTGATGCCCGATTTGCAAAACCAATAGATACAGATCTATTAGATACGTTATGCAAAACGCATTTAGCATTGCTTATCGTTGAAGAGGGTGCCGCTGGCGGGTTTGCAGCTCAGGTAATGCAGTATCTTGTAAATGCAGGTCACATGGATTCGAATTTTAAGGTGCGTGTGGCCACCCTGCCAGACAGCGTAATAGATCATGCAGAACGTGATTTTCAGCTTGAAACTGTTGGTCTAGACGCTACCAGCCTGTTACAGCAGGCAGAGATTCTGATTTCTGATAATATTAATATGGCAAATAGTGCACATTCGTGAGAGACAACGTGTTGATATTGTAATGGTTGCTCGCGGTTTAGCTCCTAGCAGGCAAAAAGCGCGTGATATTGTTTCAAATTCGTCTGTCGTAGTAGATGGAAAACCAGTTAAGAAGGCAGGCCAGCTCATTAGAGCTGATGCGCTTATATCATTAGATACAGATATATTGAATTATGTAAGCAGAGGTGGGCTTAAATTAGCAGCTGCACTAGACCACTTCAAGGAAGTCGAGATAGCAGAAAAAATTTGCCTCGATCTTGGCGCAAGCACAGGAGGGTTTACAGATGTGTTGCTTCAACGCGGGGCCGCCATTATTTATGCAGTAGATGTCGGGCATAGCCAGCTAGCCGAAACCATCAGAAAAAACCCTAAGGTGCGTAATCTCGAAAAAACAAATGCAAGACAGCTTAACGAAAATATAATCGATACACCGCCTTCGATAATCGTATGTGATGTCTCTTTTATCTCTTTGCGACTAGCACTTCCTGCTGCATTAGCACTCGCATCTCCACAGGCGGATTTGCTCGCGCTGATAAAACCACAATTTGAGGTTGGAAAAGCCTTTATTGGTAAAGGCGGTATTGTGCGTGATAAACATGCCAGAAATCTGGCAGAAAATTCTATATGTGGCTTTTTACAAGAGCAAGGGTGGCATATTAGAGGCACCTGTCCATCCCCTATTGAGGGTCCTGATGGAAACCGCGAAACTGTGGTAGCTGCATTTCGATAACTATTTTTTATGCATGAGGTAAAATAGTAGTCTGTGCATGATTACGCATTAGAAGATCGAGCAGAACACAGGCCATCATAGCCTCCACTATAGGAACGCCTCTAATACCAACACACGGGTCATGCCGCCCTTTTGTCATTAATTCAACATTATTTCCATCTGTATCTATGGATTTGCGTGTCGTTAAAATAGATGATGTAGGCTTGATAGCAATACGAGCTTTTATGGGCGCTCCAGACGATATTCCCCCTAAAATTCCGCCAGCATTATTAGATAAGAATTCAGCTCTGCCATCCGACATTTGCATCTCGTCACCTGCAACCTCGCCTGGTACCTCAGACAATGAAAATCCAGCGCCTATTTCAACCGCCTTAACCGCATTTATAGACATCATTGCAGATGAGATTTCTGAATCAAGCTTGCCATAGAGAGGTTGTCCAATACCAGTAGGAATGCCTGTTGCTATTACTTCTAGAATAGCACCTGCTGAAGAACCGCTTTTGCGAATATCATCAAGATAATCTGCCCATTCAAGTGCTGCTTTTGCATCGCCGCAGAAAAACGGATTATTATTAATTTCATTCTCATCAAACCTGTCGGCATTGATTTTATGAGGCCCAATTTGGACAACGCTGGCTTTTATTTTATAAGAATCCCCTAATATTCTAGATAACGCAATATCTGCAATTGCCCCTGCTGCAACTCTCACAGCTGTTTCGCGTGCAGATGAGCGACCGCCACCGCGATAATCCCTAATGCCATATTTTTTAAAATAGGTATAATCAGCGTGGCCTGGCCTGAATTGTCTTGCAATATCACCATAATCTTTTGAGCGCTGATCTGTATTTTTGATTAACAGACAGATAGGAGTCCCAGTTGTCATACCCTCAAAAACACCAGATAATATCTCTACCTCATCTGCTTCTTTGCGCTGCGTTACAAAACGATTTTGTCCAGGCTTTCTGCGGTCCAAATAAGGTTGAATGTCGTTTGGTGCAAGGCTAAGCCTAGGTGGAACCCCATCAACAACGCACCCAATTGCAGGGCCATGGCTTTCGCCAAAACTGGTAAAGGAAAATAGTTTTCCGAACCTGTTATCAGTCATCTGATTTCACAACAGATATGTCAGGTGCATCTACCGCTTTCATACCAACAATGTGATATCCACAATCCACATGGTGGGTTTCGCCAGACACTCCAGAGGAGAGAGGTGATAGCAAATATAATCCAGCACCGCCAACATCATCTAAAGTCACATTGCGTTTTAAGGGGGAATTATACTCATTCCATTTTAAAATATATCGAAAATCGCCAATACCTGAAGCTGCTAATGTTTTCATCGGACCAGCTGATAAACCATTTACCCGAATATTGCGCCCACCAAGGTCAACAGCTAAATATCGAACAGAGGCTTCAAGTGCTGCCTTTGCAACGCCCATTACGTTATAGTGAGGCATCACACGCTCAGAGCCATAATAGGTCAAAGTCAACATCGCGCCACCATCATTCATCATTTCAGCAGCGCGTCTGGCAAGTGCTGTAAAAGAATATACTGAGATATCCATTGTGCGATTAAAGTTATCCCGGCTTGTATCAACATATAATCCGGTTAATTCCTCTTTGTCAGAATAGGCAATCGCATGAACAAAAAAATCAAGGCCACCCCATTCATATTTTAATTTTGAGAATAACGAATCCATTGATTCTTCGCTAGTCACATCACATTCTAGCGCAAGGTTACTGCCAACAGACTGGGCAAGTGGCTCCACCCTTTTTTTCAGAGCGTCACCTTGGTAGCTAAAAGCCAGCTCTGCACCTTGGGCGGCAACTGCGGACGCAATGCCCCATGCAATAGAACGGTTATTGGCAACGCCCATTATCAGGCCCTTTTTACCTGCTAATATTCCCTGTGAGTTATTCATTATATCTGCCTAAGCCTCACTTTAGTTTATAATTTTATATTTATAATCATCAGATAGTGACCAATAATAATAATACTATCTATGTACAGTAAACCTAAATAATGCCGCAAGAACTCATATATTTAAATCACTCTTATTTATACTTATTGAAGTGAATAATTTACTGTTTTTGTGACCGTAATTTGACTTCCAGGAAGATACTTTGTTTGTGTGTTAATATCAATCATTTTGCCGTCAACATTAACAGTAAGCCGGTATCCAATAACTTCTTGAATTGTTTGCTGGGTGACTGTTTTTATATTTTCACATGAACGTGTTCTATTATATCCTACTATTTCCTGATTTTTTTTATTTGCCTCATCTGCTGTCGTTTTGCCAATTATAGCGCCAGCAACAGTGCCTGCAGCACCTGCTCCTTCAGAATCTGACATTTTATTTCCAATAGCAGAACCAATAATCCCGCCTATAATCATAGACCCGAGGTCGTTTTTCTGTTGTCCATTGCTGCCATAGACAGGCACATCTTTATCTTGACAAACCCGCTCAGTTAATGGGGTTTGCCTGATTACTTCACGGGTTCTCTCCATAACGCTTATAACCTCGCCCAAAACAGTTTCAGAAGAAGTGGTGGCGCTAACCGAACCAGAGCTTAAAAACAGCAATGCAATCGCAGAAAAGTATATCGCTTTTAACATCTAGATTTCTCCATTGAGTTAACTTCTAACTTAAACATTTCCTTACATATAACTATGAACTTTTTTATGGCAATAGTAAGGCAAACGGAATTTGCATCATTGAAATAGGCAAACATCACTCTAAGTGATCGATAATTATTGAACTACGGTGAAACAGGTATATTTATGTGTTTCTGTGAACAAACTTAAGGAGTAGATAGCAAGTTATGAGCAAAATTCAAAAAGGCGTTCTTCATAACGATACCCTTGATAAAAATCCATTTGATTTGTTTGATGAATGGTATAAAGAAGCTGAATCTAGTGAGCTTAATGACCCAGATGCTATGGCAATAGCGTCTGTAGACAAGAATGGTATGCCTTCTGTGCGTATTGTCTTGCTGAAACAATGGTCACAGACTGGGTTTATCTTTTTCACAAATTATAACGGTCGTAAAGGCCAAGAACTCATAGCCACAAAAAAAGCAGCTGCCTGTTTGCACTGGAAATCTTTGCGCCGGCAGGTGAGAATTGTCGGTGATGTAGATAAAATAAGCCCTTCCATGAGTGATGCTTATTTTGCGACCAGAGCTCGGGGAAGCCAGATCGGTGCGTGGGCCTCTAATCAATCACAGCCGCTTAAGACAAGAGCCGAATTAAGCCGAGCTGTTGATGAATATGAAAAAAAATTCGAAGGTGAAACGGTAGCTCGCCCAGAACATTGGGGCGGATTTATAATAAAGCCAGTTGAAATCGAATTCTGGGCAGATGGTGCCTACAGACTTCATGACAGGTTTCAGTTAAAACAAAATGCTGAAGGCAGTTGGAAGTCATTAAGGCTTAATCCTTAAAAGACAATATACATTTATTGCCATTATTTATTTTTGGTACTTATTTTTGGTCTCAATAATTTTTGTCGATGTTGGAGGGCGTGATAATCCCCCTAACCATTTATTTGCCTGATTTATGGTATTCAAGGTCGTATTGAAGCGATTTGCTATGCCCCGAAATTGTTTATTTTATAAAATGATAATAAAGTTTAGTTAAAGCTCTGTTGGAGCTGGCATCTGGGGAGTTTCGGATATGAGAACACATGCGCGTGTGGTTGTGATAGGGGGCGGCGTTGTCGGTGTCAGCACTTTATACCATCTTGCTAAAAAAGGGTGGAGCGATTGTATGCTTGTTGAGCGCAAAGAGCTTACCTCTGGGTCTACATGGCATGCCGCTGGCCTACTCCCCTTATTTAATATGTCTTATTCTGTTGGTCAGCTTCATAAATATGCGCTTGAGTTATATCGCACCTTGGAGGCTGAAACAGGCCTTAATCCTGGCCTCTCTCAGGTTTCTAATATCAGGCTTGCAGACAATCAGGACAGAATGGATGAGTATATGCAATATCGAGGTGTTGCAAGCACGATAGGCGTGGATGTTGAGGTGCTTACTCCAGAACAAGTTATCGAAATCTGGCCGCTCGCAGTTAAAGATGGGTTAATTGGCGCAATCCGTAATCCAGGTGATGGCTATATCCAGCCTGCAGACCTTACCCAGTCATTAGCCAAAGGGGCACGTGATTTAGGTACAGAGATAAATCGTAATACAACTGTTTTATCTATTACCAGAACTATAGCAGGTGAATGGCGCGTAGAGACAGATAAAGGCGATATAATTGCAGAACATATTGTGTCTGCAACCGGAAATTTTGCACGGAAAACAGGGGCTATGGTTGGTCTTGATATCCCTGTTATTCCAGTTGAACATCAATATATCGTCACAGAACCACACCCTGCAATTCGCGAAAGGCAAGCAAAGGGATTGCCAGAGATGGGCGTGCTTCGTGAGTCTGACGGCTCTTGGTATATGAGAGAAGAAAATGGCGGCTTAATTCTTGGCCCTTACGAAGTTGGGGCCCCTATCTGCTATCCAAACGGGCCTGATGATGACAGTGAATATGAATTATTTCAAGAAGAGCTCGAGCGGTTAATGCCGCATATCGAATCCGCTATTCGACGCGTTCCGGCCTTTGGTGAAGTAGGCGTTAAAAAAGTTTATAATGGCGCAATTGCTTATACCCCAGATGGAAACCCTATTGTGGGGCCAGCATGGGATGTACCAAATTTCTGGCTTAGTGAGGGGCATAGTTTTGGCATTACGGCTGCTGGGGGTGCTGGGTTCCAAATTGCAGAATGGATTGTAGAGGGTGAGCCGACAATCGATATGAACGGGGTTGAGCCAAGGCGATTTGGCGATTATGCCACTAAAAGCTATCTTACTGTTAAAAATGAAGAAGCCTATGCGCATGTCTTTGTAACCCATTTTCCAGATGAGGAGCGTCCAGCTGGCAGGCCGCTTCGCACGGCACCTTGTTATGATAGATTAAAAAATATGGGGGCTGTTTTTGGCCAGAGGTTCGGATGGGAGCGTGCTAACTGGTTTGCACCAGAAGGGATTGCTCGCGATGATGACTGGTCATTTAGAAGATCTAACTGGTTTGAGTATGTTGGAAATGAAGTTAAGCATGTAAATGAAAATGTTGGTGTGCTTGATATGTCAGCCTTTGGTAAATGCCGTATTTCTGGCTCTGGAGCAGACGCCTTCCTAGAAAAAATGATGGCTAATAAAATACCCAAAAGTAGGGGAAGAATAATTTTGGCGCATTCCTTGTCTTGCGGCGGTGGGGTGCATTCTGAATTTACTATCATGAAAGAAAAAGAAGATAGTTTTTATCTTGTATCGGCAGGCGCAGCGCAACGACTTGACCATGACTGGCTGAAAAAACAAATGCCAACAGATGGCAGTGTGCAATTCACAGACCTTACCAATAGCATGGGTGTATTAGTCGTCTCCGGGCCTAAATCACGAGCGTTATTGCAGCGCGTGACAACTACCGATATGTCAAATGAAGCGTTTAAATGGCTTACCGCAAAGAAGATTGATGTGGGATATGCGCCTACGATTGCTGCCAGAGTTAACTTTGTGGGTGAACTGGGATGGGAGTTGCATCATCCCATTGAATATCAAAATCATATTTTTGATGCTTTATTTGCGGCAGGCAAAGAATTCAATGTAAAGCCATTTGGAATCAGGGCAATGGATATGATGCGTCTTGAAAAATCATATCGTATGGTAGGCACTGAAATGAGTATTGAATATTCGGCCCTTGAGTCAGGGCTTCATAGGTTTGTTAAACTTGATAAGCCTGATTTTCTGGGTCGTGAGGGATTGATTTTATCCAATGAGAAAAAGGCTAATAATCAATTTGTAACGCTTCATGTGAGGGATATAACGGATGCGGATGCAATAGGGGGCAACCCAATTTATAATGGCGGAAAGCTGGTTGGCCGTGCTACATCTGGCGGATATGGGTTCAGGGTTGGCTTTTCAATAGCCTTAGCTATGGTTAACCCAGAACAGGCGGCTATCGGTACGATGTTAGAGATTGATATATTGGGTAAAAAATATGGTGCTGAGGTGATAGAAGAAAGCCCATTTGACCCTAAAAATGCCAGACTAAGAGCTTAAAAAATAGGAAGAGCTTATGATACAGCAAGATAGTGATAAACCCTCAAGGCGCGGCGGCGGCAGAGCAGCTAGGCGGTTGGCTCGTGAGAGTAGCCAGCAAGAAACCCAAGCTTATATAATCCGCAAGATTCCGCCGATTGATATTTTGCACGATGAGGCAGCTGAGTTAATAGAAGCAAATGCTGACATTGTCTTAAGCGAGATAGGTATTGAGTTTAGGGACGACCAAGAAGTTTTAACCTTGTTAAAGGATGCTGGCTGTGATGTTGATGGAACCAGAGTAAAGTTCCCTGAAGGGTTGGCACGCAAACTTGCCTCAACGGCACCACGCCAATTCACCCAGCATGCACGAAACCCTGAAAGGTCTGTTGAAATTGGCGGCGATAATATTGTTTTTGCGCCTGTCTATGGTCCGCCTTTTGTCCGGGGTCTTGATGGGGAGAGACGATACGCTGAAATCGAAGATTTCATAAATATGGTTAAATTGGTTTATATGCTACCAGGGCTGCATCATTCTGGAGGCACCTTGTGAGAGCCGGTTGATTTACCAGTCACAAAACGTCATCTGGAAATGGTTTATGCACATATTCGTTACTCTGACAAACCATTTATGGGTTCTGTTACTGCCCCATCTAGAGCAGAAGATACAGTGGCTATGGCGCGCTTGTTATTTGGGGAATCATTTGTTGAGAATAATTGCGTTTTAGTATCTCTTATCAATGCAAACTCGCCTATGACTTGGGATGATACCATGCTTGGGGCCTTGAAGGTTTATGCACGTGCAGGACAGGCCTGCATCGTCTCACCCTTTATATTGGCAGGGGCAATGTCGCCTGTTTCCGTGGCAGGAACTCTTACTCAGATTTTAGCAGAAGCAATGTCGGGAATTGCATTAACACAAATATTAAATAAAGGCGTCCCAGTTATATTTGGAAGCTTTGCTAGCTCTATTTCAATGCAGACAGGTGCGCCCACATTCGGGACACCAGAGCCAGCAAAAGTGTTGTATGGATGTGCAAAGCTTGCGCGCCGGCTTGGAGTGCCATTTAGATCTGGTGGTTCTCTTACGGCTGCAAAATCAGCAGATGCTCAAGCAGCATACGAGTCAGCACATACTATCCTTCCAACAGTGATGGGTGGTGTAAATTTTGCGCTTCACTCAGCTGGGTGGCTTGAAGGTGGGCTGGTATCAGATTTTGCTAAGCTTGTACTTGATGCAGACCAGCTAACTATGATGAATAGCCTAGTTTCTGGAATTGATATTTCTGAAAGCGGATTGGCATTAGATGCCCTAAAGCAAATAGGGCCTGGCCAGCATTTCCTTGGTTCAGATCACACGCAAGCAAATTTTGAAACAGCGTTCTGGCGTTCATCAATGGCAGATTATACCACGTATGAACAATGGTCTTCAGAAGGCGCACAAGAAGCAGAATTAAGAGCACGGAATAAAGCACGACAAATCCTTGAGACCTATAAAGCGCCAGATATTGATTTGAGCATTGACGAGGCGCTTAGAGCATTTATTGAGCAGCGTAAAGAAGCACTTCCTAATTCCGATTATTAAAAGCGCTAGTTAAATACCAGCACGTACAGAAATGCCAAATTCAAATCCAGCATCAAGGCACCAATCTAAAACATATTCAGCAAAGCTGGTTTGGCAGATGCAGATAAACGCATCCTCCTCCAGACATATCAATATGACATTGGCTAGTGCAAGATCGCATTGCGCAGACTGGTTTTTGCTAAAGCTTTCTGGATGTAGATCAATCGCACATCCCTTTGCTAACAGGTCGCGCACTTTTTTTCCAGAAAGTGATAGCGCACAAAGTGCGTCAGATACGTTTGTTACAGAAATTTGTTTGATGATATCACTTGAGTTTAAGGTTTTCTCTAATTGAATTTCACTTCCTTGCTCTGCAAGAATTAAATATTCGTCTGGCCCCAAGCATAATGCAATACGCCCAGCCTTGCTGTCTGACTGGTTTGGCTGCAAAGATAGATTACATTGCGTAAGCTTGCTCACCATACCCCTGAACTTTGAAGTACAACGTAGATTCAATTTTCCCAAATGGCGTATTTCAGATATTTCAATTTGAGGTGTTTTTAAAGATTCTGGTTTTTTAATAATTGGTAATATTCTGTTGCTAAAAGCAGAATCACCAATAACCATGTGAGGCGATGTATCAGCCACGTAGCCTATCTCCTTGTTTGTCGAAAAAAACAGGGTCAACAATCTTTGCCTTTATTGGCTTTTGCCCGTCTAACATTGGAATATAGACATTCTGTCCTTTTCGGTTTAAGCCGCCTTTCAGCAGAGCCATTGCAATCGAACGCTTCAAATTAGGTGAATAGTAGGATGAAGAAACATGTCCTAGCATCGCCATCGGCATTTTCTGATCTGGGTTTAAAACAGCATGCGCCCCTTCAGGGATAACTTTATTTGGATCTTCAGTGAGCAAGCCTACAAGCTGTTTTCTTTGAGGCTCATCCATAGATGTGCGCTCTAATGCGCGTTTGCCAATAAAATCAGATTTTTTCTTAGAAACAATCCAACGCATATCTAAATCATAGGGGGTTACCGTGCCATCTGTTTCTTGGCCAACAATTATAAACCCTTTTTCCGCTCGCAGAACATGCATAGCCTCAGTTCCATAAGCAGTAAGGTTAAACTCCTTTCCAACTCGCATTAGATGAGACCATAAAGCAAGCCCATATCGTGCTGGAACATTGATTTCAAATGCCATCTCTCCGGTAAAGGATATTCTAAAAATACGCGCAGGGATTCCAGCGATAAAAGTCTCTTTCACTGTCATAAATGGAAAATCATCTGCAATATTCTTATCTTCACTCATACAAGCTTTAAGAATTGATTTTGCGTTAGGCCCAGATAGTGAAGCAACAGACCATTGTTCTGTTACAGAAGTTAAATACACATTTAGATCTCGCCATTCTGTTTGAAGAAGTTCTTCAAGCCATGCCAGCACCCCAGCAGCACCCCCACTGGTTGTTGTCATATAAAAATGATCTTCTCCAAGGCGCGTAGTAACCCCGTCATCAAATACCATACCATCTTCTTTGAGCATTAGCCCATATCGTGATTTACCTATCGGCAAAGTAGCAAAGTTGTTGGTATAAACGCGGTTAATAAACTCTGCAGAATCAGGGCCTTTGACGTCTATTTTTCCAAGTGTGGATGCGTCAAGTAAACCTGCATAATGTCTGGTTGAATGCACTTCACGATTAATTGTTTGCTGGAAGTCCTCTCCCTCTCGCGGATAATACCACGCACGCATCCACTGCCCAACATGCTCAAATTTTGCCCCGTTAGCGTGATGCCAGCTATGCATTCTAGTTGTTCTAATTGGATCAAATAAACTGCCGATATTTCGGCCTGCGATAGCGCCAAGACTTGTTGGTGAATAAGGCGGGCGAAAGGTTGTTGTTCCTGTCTCAGCTATTGATTTATTCAAAGTATTTGCCAGAATCCCAATGGCATTGATGTTTGAGGTTTTGCCCTGATCTGTTGCCATGCCAGTAGTAGTATATCGTTTTACATGTTCAACCGAATGATACCCCTCTCTTACTGCAAGTTTAATGTCTGCAGCAGTTGCATCATTTTGAAAATCAACAAAGGCAGTTTTGTTTGAAATATAAGGCTGGCCTGATTGTACCAACCATACAGGAAGAGGAGCCCAGTTTTGCTTGTTTTCATCTGTTTGAGGTATTGCAAATGGTTCTTGCTCTATAATCCGCTTATTTTCTTTTGCGAGTTTCGTTACGAGCGAGCTGGTTATTCTTGTTGCTTGAGATAATGCTTTGCCAAGTTGAAAAGTGCCATTAGCAGAGCCGATTGAAACCCAGTCATCAGACTTGTTTTCAGGGCGGTAACAGGATGTTCGCTCGTCCCAAATAAGTCTTCCCTTGCGCTGAGAGTGAAGATGAACAACAGGGTTGAGACCACCAGACATAGCCAAAAAATTACAATCCATATGAACAGCATCTGAGGTTGGCCCCCCACTTTCAGTGTCATACTCGGCAATATCAACAGATGCGATATGACGTGTTCCGTGCGCTGCTATTACAGCATGACCTGTTCGAACATCGATGCCTAATTTACGCATGGTTGTGATTATTTGTGATTTTGGATTATCTCTTAAATCAACAATACACCTTACAAACCCGCCTGCTTGATGTATCGCAAGCGCAGTATAGTAGGCATCATCATTATTGGTAAAAATAATGGCCCGTGTGCCAGCAAGTACATCATATCGAAAGATATAGCTTCGAGTCGCAGAAGAAAGCATAACCCCCGGCAGGTCATTTCCAGAGAATATAAGAGGGCGCTCGATAGCACCTGTTGCTAAAATGACTTTTGCGGCACGCAGTTTCCATAGGCGCTGTTTTGGCAGATGCGCCTCTTTGATGCTTAAATGCTCTGTTACCCGCTCTGCCATGAGGATAAAATTATCATCCATGCTAGCTGCAATAGTTGTCCGCACAAGACAGGTAACATTTGGCATTGAATGCAGTTTTTTTATAACGCTGCTAACCCATTCCATTGCTGGTTTCTGGTCAATGTTAAAATTATTATCTGTAAGAAGCCAGCCCCCTAATTCAGATTGCTCATCTGCAATAATAACTCTTGCGCCAGCATTTGCTGCAACCAAGGCGGCCTGCAATCCAGATGCACCGCCGCCAGCTACTAGTAGATCGCAATGGGCATATTTATGCTCATACCTATCGGGGTCATGATGGTCTTTTGAAACCTTGCCAAGACCTGCAGCTTGACGTATGAACCTCTCATAAAACATCCAGAGCGACGCTGGCCACATAAAGGTTTTATAGTAAAAGCCAGCTGGGAAAAATCGTGCAAACATGCTATTAATAGATAAGAAGTCAATGTTAAGGCTTGGAAATCGGTTTTGTGATTCAGCGACAAGACCATCATATATTTCTAGTTGAGTTGCTCTTAAATTTGGCTCAGCATTGGAGGGGTGTCTTACCCGAATAAGCGCATTTGGCTCCTCGCTGCCACATCCAAGAATGCCGCGTGGACGATGATATTTAAAGGATCTGCCAACCAGATGCACGCCATGCGCAAGTAATGCAGATGCAAGAGTGTCTCCCTCAAAGCCAGTATATTTTTTGCCATCAAAAGTGAATTGAACCGGTTTTTGTCTATTAATGGCTTTGCTCTTCGCACGCAATCTGTGACTTTGCTTAGGGCTCATTTTATGTTCCTTTTGGCAGGTTTGCTTGCTGCCTCAGCTTTGCTTTTACGTCGCCAATTAGCCTGATATGCTTTTTTCCCTTTGGCTGTTTTTGGCATTTGTCCCATTGGGTAAATTTCTATTATTTCATGACTAATCGTATCTCTTGCAAGATTAAACCAACGCCGGCATCCACTTGTGTGACACCAGCGCTCCAGAAAAACACCTTTTGGGTTATCTCGCATAAATAGATATTCGCTAAACGCTGTATCGGTAAGTTTGTTATCTGCAATCGGGCGCGCAATATGCGCCTCGCCACCACAGCTAAATTCAGTTTCATCTCTGTTGCCACAGACAGGACAATTAATTTTTAACATTTAATGTCTCCCCTGCTTTTGACATTTAAGTGATAGCAAGTAAAACAAACAAAACTTAATGTGCAACACCCGCCGCTCCATGCTCGTCAATTAAATATCCAGTCTCAAATCGTTTCAGGCTATAAGGCAATGCAATAGAATTTGGTCTGTCATGAGCTATTAGATTTGCAAAAACATGACCCGATCCTGGGGTGGATTTAAAACCGCCAGTACCCCAGCCGCAATTAAAATAAAGCCCCTTTATATCTGTTTTTGATATAATTGGGGAGGCATCAGGACAGGTATCTACAATACCGCCCCACTGACGTAACATGCGCAAGCGCGATAAAAACGGGAATAAATCTACCGCAGCTGCTACCATATGTTCAGGTATAGGCCAGGATCCTGTCTGCGCATAGGAGTTATATTTATCAACACCTGCCCCTAATACCATCTCCCCTTTATCAGATTGGCTAATATACATGTGAACTGCATTTGACATAATTACGGTGTCTAATATGGGTTTTATGGGCTCGGATACGAGTGCCTGTAATGGTCGGCTAGCAATGGGAAGTCTAATATTTGCCATATCTGCAAGAACACTTGAATGCCCCGCAACTACGCAGCCAACTTTGGGCGTTTTGATGAAGCCTTTGCTTGTTTCAATACCGGTTATTTGGCCCCCGTTACGGCGCAGACCAGTAACCTCGCAATTTTGAATTATATCAACACCTAAATCATCAGCTGCCCTTGCATATCCCCATGCGACCGCATCATGGCGGGCTGTTCCCCCACGCTTCTGAAGAAATCCTCCCATCACTGGATAGCGGTTATCTGGACTGATATTTATTGTTGGTACGCGTTTTTTAATTTCTGCAGGGGTTAGTATATCTGAATCAATACCATTTAAGCGGATTGCATGAACCCTGCGCGACATGCCTTTTAGCTCATGTTCG
>Ga0181597_10000494_pt1 | contig 44056 bp, 35 predicted proteins | sample 041ome_5_FD_148647 | JGI IMG/M metagenome (GOLD analysis project Ga0181597, IMG submission 148647) | Coastal salt marsh microbial communities from the Groves Creek Marsh, Skidaway Island, Georgia - 041403US metaG (spades assembly) | ecosystem: Environmental > Aquatic > Marine > Intertidal zone... | reverse complement strand
TCGACGAAATCTTGGTGAATGCTCTGGATCAGAGTTCTCTGAATCCATCCGTTACAAAGATATCCATCGACGTGGATGAATCGGGTAGAATCACCATCGCCAACAACGGCATCTCCATCCCAGTGGTAATCCATGAACAGACGCAGGTCTGGACGCCCGAACTTATCTTTGGACATCTTCTCACTTCTTCAAACTATGATGACTCTGAGGAGAGAACCACCGGTGGACGTAACGGCTACGGCGCCAAGCTGACCAACATCTACTCCAAGGAGTTCGAGATTAAGGTGGATGACCCCGAGACAAGGAAGTCCTATCACCAAGTCTGGAGAGACAACATGCGCGTCTGTGCCGAACCCAAAATCAAGTCCTTCGCGGGCAAGACAGCCAAGGTGCAGGTCAGTTGGGTGCCGGACTGGGAACGCTTTGGTCTGAAGGGAATCACCAAGGATGTCAGGGACATGTTCATGAAGAGGGCTCTGGATGCTGCAGCGTGGGTGCCAACCAAGTGCAAGGTTCACTACAACGGTGAGGTCTTGGCGATCAAGCATCTTCAAGATTACACTTCACGCTTCACCGACCAACCCTTGGCTCAACTCAAACAAGACCGTTGGGAGGTGCTGGTATGTTCCTCGGCGGGTGCGGGCTTCAAGCAAATCTCATTCGTCAACGGCATCTGCACCGAGAAGGGCGGAACCCATGTGGATCATGTGGTCAATCAGATTACTTCGGACTTAGCCAAAAAGACAAAACTCAGACCTTCGCAGATCAAGCAGTGCATGTTGGTGGTCGTCAAGGCGGTTCTGGTCAACCCTTCGTTCTCCAGTCAGTCCAAACATGAATGCATGTCCCGCGTTCAGGACTTTGGTTCTAAGTTTGAACCCACACCTGCCTTTTTGAAGCAGGTCAAGGGCGTTCTGGAACAGGAACTTTTGGCACAGACCAAGGCTTCTGAGGTTCGTGATCTCAAAAAGACCGACGGTGCCAAGAAGAGCAGGATTTCAGGCATCCCCAAGTTGGACGACGCCAACTGGGCAGGGACAACCAAATCCAAGATGTGCACGCTGATCATCACCGAGGGAGATTCTGCCAAAGCTCTAGCAATCAGTGGATTGTCTGTGGTCGGAAGGGATCAGTATGGCGTCTTTCCACTCAAGGGTAAGCCAAGGAATGTTCGGGACTTGGGTTCGAAGGCACTGACAGCCAACCAGGAGTTTTCGGATTTGAAGAAGATCCTGGGTCTTCAGCAAGGAAAGAAGTATTCAGACCTGAGTGACCTTCGTTACGGGAGACTGATGATCATGACCGACGCAGACGTGGATGGTTCACACATCAAGGGTCTGGTCTTGAACATGTTTGACTGCTACTGGCCCGAGCTTATCACCATGGGCTTCGTGGTAAGCATGATCACTCCGGTGATCCGAGTGAAAGGAGGACGGATCAATGAATCCTTCTACTCGGAAAGGGACTTTGTGAACTGGCTCGAACAGACCCATCAGGGAAGGGTGCCACGCGGAGTCACCATCAAGTACTACAAGGGTCTGGGTACTTCGACCTCTGCGGAAGCCAAGGAGTACTTCAGGGATCTTGGACGTTTGACCGTTGGGTTCGTGGCAGATCAAGAAAGTCAGAAGTCAGTCGGACTGGCATTTGACAAGTCACTGGCAGATGACCGAAAGCGTTGGTTGGCCGAACCATTTCGTGGCGATCCCCTTCCATACGGCAAGGTGACTTCGGTGACCGTTTCGGATTTCATTCACAAGGACTTGATTCAGTTCAGTCATGCGGACATCCGCAGATCCATTCCAGATGTTCGTGACGGTCTGAAGCCTTCACAGCGCAAGGTGATTTACGGGTGTATCAAGCGTAATCTGACTTCGGAGGTCAAGGTGGCTCAGTTGTCTGGCTACATTTCCGAGCACACTGCCTATCACCACGGCGAGATGAGTTTGCAGGGGACCATCGTGGGGTTGGCGCAGGACTTCATGGGGTCGAACAACATGAACCTTTTGGAGCCGTGTGGTCAGTTTGGAACCCGTTTGGCTGGTGGCTCAGACCACGCAAGCGCCAGGTACATCTTCACGCGTCTGTCCAGTCACGCCAAGGTCTTTGATGAGAGGGACAATGCATGTCTGACCTACCTCAAGGATGACGGAAAGCCCATCGAGCCGGAATACTATCTTCCCACGATGCCGATGATTCTGGTGAATGGTGCAGAGGGCATTGGAACGGGGTTCAGTTGTAAAGTGCCTCCACACAATCCGGTGGATGTCAAGGAAAATCTGAAACGGTTCATTCGTGGAGAGTCGCTGAAGCCAATGAAGCCTTGGTTCCGTGGGTTCAAGGGGGCCGTCGCGGCATCGGACGAAGGAGTCTGGACGCTCGCAGGTGTGTGGCAGGCGAGTGGGGACAAGGTCGAGGTCACCGAACTCCCACCGGGCACGTGGACCCAGACATACAAGGAGTTTCTGGAAGGGCTTGTTGAGAAGAATGTCATCAAGAACTACAGCAATCACAGCACGGAAGAGAATGTCCGTTTCGTGATCACCGGCTACAAGGGTTCTGCACCAGAGAAGGATCTCAAATTGACTTCTACGATCCGAAGCACCAACATGTATCTTCACGGCCCCAAAGGCATCGAGAAGTTTGACACACCCTTGGATATCCTAAGGACTTACGCAACCGAACGGATGGCACTCTACGACAAGCGCAAGAAGTATCTGGTGGCGACCTTGGCAAAGCGTTCCGGGATGGCGATGGATCGCGCCAACTTTGTCAAGGGCATCCTCGATGGATCCCTCGGGGTCATGGGATTGAAGAAGGCAGACGCCGAGGAGAACATGCTCAAGAAGTTCAAAAAGGTTGACGGAAGTTTCGAGCATCTCTGGGGACTGAAGACATCGCGTTACACCCAGGAGGCGGTTCAGGAACTCATGCAAGAAGCCAGGGTCTTATTGGACGAATTGAAGCGTATTCAGGGGATGACCACCAAGGACATGTGGCTCGAGGATCTAAACCACTGAGGCAACCGAAGGTCTTACTGGAGGCAGAGTTCGCCACTTGCTAGTGGCTTTGTTCAGTAAGTTTGTCCATCGGGTCGTGTGTTCTTCTATGCTGGCGTTATCTACACCTTCTGAACTTGAATAAATTTTAAATTTTCCATTTGCCATTTCGGGTCTGGCCAACTTATTCTCAGGGTCTTCTTCGTCCATCATTGTCTTGTATTCTTTGATGATGTCGCTCGGAACTTCGGGTGCGTGGTCAATGATTTTGTCGTAGTCTTCGCGGACTTTGTGACAGTATTCCACGGCATTCATTCGGTCTTCGGGTTCCAGGGAGAGTTCCAGGGAGATGTCGCGTGCCAGGCGACTGAACAACTTGGACGTCTGCATATTGGATTCATACTGCTCGCCACACCTCAGGAACTTGTGGATGCTGGCAATTCCCGCGGCAGAGAGATTCAGAAAACTGAATACGTACAAGAGTATTTGTGAGTTTTCTTGTTCAGAGGAAGCCACCAGCGTCCCCAGACCCGCCAGGGTGGTCAAGGCAATGTTGATAATAGAAAAGTTTGTATGAGAAACGCTGTGGCGTACCGCACATCTATGATGGATCCATCGGTACCCCAGAGCCTTTTCACCCCAAGACTTGATGAGTTTTTCCTGCTTAGGGTGCCAGCTCATGGCATTCTCGATGCGCTTTTGTTTGTCCACCAGGAACTTGGCTTCCAGGTGTTCTATGTGATCTTCTTCTGCGTCTGAAGCCATCTACTTAAACATTACATTTTAATAAATAGAAATGAAGTTCTCTACTAAGATTGTTACTTTGGAAGACGGGGTCAAGGAGGTTGCTGTTCGTGCGGACGACGGAAAACCTTTGTTGGTTACACTCAAGGGAGCCCAGGTGGACTCTGTGGACGATGAGCTTCTTCTCAAGATTGATGACGAGACCGTGGCGCAGTGCGAGGATGCTGTTCTTGCAAAGGCTAAGGAGTCTAAGATGGCTTGGTTCGGTAAGGAGATCGCGGACTCTCGACTTGAAAGCGCATTTACTTCTTCTTTTTCTCTTGACGAGAATATCTTGAGCGTGCACAAGGCGGAAACGGTCAGGCTGTACGACGCCAAGCGAGCGTTGCTCGAGGACAAGGAACTTTCCAAGGACGATGTGGTCGACGTGGTGGTTCAGCTCCGATCGGTGCAGTTTCTCCAGAAAAGTTTCGAGACCGAGTGGGTGCTTCATCAGGCCAAGTTTAAGGCTGAGCCCAAGCCGAAGAAGGCGATTGTAGATTTTTCTGATTGTCTTTTCGAGGAAGAGCCAGAGGAAGAGGAAGAGGAGGAATTTTTTTAGTAAGTAACATTAAACGGATATGAAGGTTAAGATGATGAAGACCGAGACCATGTTGCTACTTGCTCTGCTCGTTGCCGTGGGTTATTTTATGTGGGCGAACAACGGTGCGATCCGCCGGGCCCTCGGAATGGCTCCCAAGGAGGGGATGTATAGCTGGAGTTACATTAACGGGAAGGAGGGGTACGAGGGTGCCAACGTGGTTGACGCTGCAGGTGCTCCGGTGAACGGTGGCTCTCTGTCCGTGCCCGCGGTGGCTGCCAACGGGATGGGGGTTGCCTCCAGCCTGCTCCCCCGTGACGTGGCGGCTCAGGAGGACTTCGGTGACTTTGCTCCCGATGATATCCTCAAGGGTCAGAACTACCTGAACCCCCGTGCCCTCATCGGCTACCCCGAGACTGTCGGTGGTGCTCTCCGGAACTCAAACCAACAGATCCGCTCGGAGCCCCCGAACCCTCGCGATGCTGTCAGTATCTTCAACACCTCCACGATCGTGCCGGATCAGATGCGCCCTGCTTTCGAGATTGGTCAGGGTACCGCTTAGATTGATCTAGTTTAATACATTTTTAGAAACATTCAGGGGAACAACTCTGACTGTTTTTAAATTAAAGAAATTGCACCACTTGTTAACAAAACGATGTCTGATGGAATGCCGATTAGCGATCAGTTCAAGGAGGCGATTGCCGAACTTGAGGGGATCAAGACTCAATTAACGGAGGCACAAAAGGCCATTAAGGTGCTAAAGGATCGCGAGTCCAGTTTGAAGACCTTCATCGGTGGTTACATGAAGGCTCAGAAGATTGATGACGTTCAGACACGTGGCGGCACCAAGGTCACTCAGAAGACGTCGGTTAAGAAGCCCGCAATCACTAAGAAAATCCTAATGGATGAACTACCAAATTACATTGAGGGAGGTCAAGAGCGTCTAAACCAGATCATCAAGGAGATTGAGGATAAGTTGGAGCCCAAGGAGACATCAAGCCTTCAACTCAAGTTAAAGAAATAATTCAAGACATTTATAGAAACAAAAGATGGTGGGATCTAATCTTCTTGACTATACTCCAATTGCTTCCGAGCCTCAGGTGATTGAGGATTATGACAATGAGGAAGACGAAGGATTTGTCGATCCTGATGAATATGAGTATGAAGATTGGATAGCCTATTACAGTGATGAACTATGGAATAACTGGGAGTTATACAGACAACATTGTTATGATAATATGGTACCTGAAACACTTACGTTTTCCGAGTTTTGTAAAAATGAATACTATTGTTAGATTAAATGTTGGCAATCAATAGATATGGTGCGACTGCCAGACGTGACAAGTACAAAGGTCATTGTTCCAACCGTCCTCTTCGCCTTCCTATCACCCGCCGTCACGGGCATGGGTGGGCTGGTGGATCGACTGGGAATGACCTCTGTGTTCGGTATCCTGTATATAATCATTCTTCGTTGGGCGATGAAGTACGTGGTTCGGCCAAACGAGGTCTATCTCGCATCCGGAATGTACTTTCTTCTGAGCGGAATGACAACAGACCAGACATTGATCGTGAGGAACACTTTTCTCTACTGGATTTTATTCGCGGTTATTCGCTCACAAAGTCCTCTCGAGTTCTAAAAAGGATGAAGTATCTCGTCGTGGGACCCGGTGCCATGGGATTCTATGCTATCCTAGGCACAGTTTATGCACTTTACAATTATGATAAAACCAAAGATCTTGAAGCCGTCGCTGGATCATCTGCAGGATCCATCGTGGCATTCGGATGTCTGGTCGCCAAGTGGGACATCATCAGACTTTTTAGAATCATCCGAGATGTTGCCGATGTAAACCAGTTGATGCGACTGAACTTAAAGTCTCTTCTGAATAACTACGGATTGGTGCCGGCGACCAGGTGGAAAGAAGTGTTTACTAAGATCTGTATGGAGTTGTCCGGAAAGGAAGATTTCACGTTTCAGGAACTCAAAGAATGGTGCGGGCTGGACTTTTACGTTTCGGCATACAATATCACATTGCAAAGGAGTTGCTACTTTTCACATCACACCCACCCTGACATGTCAGTGTCCCATGCCGTCTGCATGAGCATCAGCATTCCATTTTTGTTCGAGTCCGTGGTCTACCAGGGTCACCGGTATGTAGATCTAGCGGCATTCGAAACGTGCCCACTGACGCCTTTCATGGGAAAGGACATGGAAGAACTTGTTTCAATTGAACTGGATCCTGAACCTTCGATGGAGAAGCCACCCCACATAGGGTCGTTTGTCGATTTCATACAACACTTTATCACTTCAATTATGAGAAATAGAGTGGTCTATGAAAAGCCTACGATCTACATTAAGATGAAAGAAGGTGAGGCATTTAATTTTTCTATGGACGATGACAAGAAAACGGAACTATTCTATCACGGTTATCTCACCGGAAAGCGGTTTCTCAAGATAGAGCACGAAGAATGTCCCTCAGAACCAGAGCAGCAACCCCTGCCATGAAGAGGACCACCATGTAACCCAATTCCGAATCCATCACACCCTCTACCTCATAGAACTCCACCCTGTCGGTGGGGAACACCCTATCAGCAGCCTTCTCGGGAGCCGGCGGTGCTTTGACCGTTTCCCGAGGAAGCCCACCGTAGGCATCATCAATGGAACAATAGCCTACCATTATTTAGTATCAACTAGGAAATTATTTACAATTCAAGTGTCGTCTTTCCCTTCTTGCCACGCTTTTTCTTGGGAGCAGAAACTTCGACCTCCTTGACCGATTCGCCATTCACACTGACGATGTCGGAAATGTCGTCATCAATATTGCCGTCACTTGACGGTCCCGCTGGCATACGTACTTCTTCTACGTCGCGAGTAGTTGTGGACTGGGGCGCCATGAAATTAGACATCAGCGACGAGAGATCCATACTCGGACCCTGAACCTCCCTTCGGGCGATGGGCGGCGCCGGACGAGGATCAATATTCCTTTCTTGGGCACTCTTGGCTGTGTTTGCCACAGCAGACATCATACTCTTGATAAGGTCAGGATTCTGCTTGATCACATCGTTCATCTGAGGCATCGCAGACTTGAACATCGAGTGGGTCAGATGGAACATCGTGGCGGAACCACCGAGCATCATCATCAACTTCAACTCGGGTGCCATCTTCGCCTTTCCGCGGTATTTCACATACAACTCCTCGAATACATCATCATAGTCATCCACGCCATCCATCACTGACTCGGACCACCCATCCAAATGGATATCCAGGGGATTGTAGCGCTTATTCAGAAACTCGATTCCGGTCACACAGGCGATTAACATCCTTCGCTGCATCTTGACCGACTGATCCACTTCGATTGAATAGGACATTCGCTTGACCTCACCGCGGATGTCGTGGATCGACGAGTGCATATTCAGCCGCTCGATGGAACGAATGCCCTTCTTCTCCAGGCGGGTGATCTTATTCAAAAGGTCGGCCTTTTCGTCATCGAGTGACTTGTATCCAGGGGAAGGCGCATCCTCGTCGTAAGTCTCTCCACCTCCATAGTCATCACCAAAACCCTCGCCGTGATCTTCCGGCTCTTCCTGTGGCGGCGGAGGACGTGCCGAAGGTGTCTGCTTCCCATGGTTGGCGAATGCCATGAACGAAGATGCGGGAGCCTCAACAGGGCGGTCATTCATGTTCGGGTTGTTCGTTCGCTTGCGTCTGGTAGCATCCAGGACAACACCGTTGAAAAGATTCTGCTCATCATTGTCCAGGTCGACCATCAACTCATCATTATTGTCGAGTTCGATTTCAAATTCACTCATACTTAATGTCAGTCTATAAACTTATGTCCAAGTCTTTAACGCAGAAAAAAATCAAATGTTCTAGTAAAGAAGTATGATCAGTAGTCAGTTTGCCCTCGTGCTCGTGATTGCCATCGTGGTGCTCATGTACGTCAAGTGCTTCATGGGTATGAAGAAGAGTGGGTACAGGTTGTCCCCAGAGCCGGTGGAGGTTGAGCCCATGATCAGCGGCGATGCCATCACCAAGCTTCCTTACAAACTGGACTGTGTTCCCGGCCCAGGCAAGGATGCCTCCTACTACACCAAGGATCTTAGCCCCGGTGGGTTCTGTGGTGACCAGGCTCTTGTCCGTGAATCCATGTCCTACAAGATCCTCAGCGGTGTCGGGGGATCTCTCCTTGAGAAGTAAATTAAAGAGAAGAAAACAAAGGTAAGTACGAAAAACAATGTCTACTGAGGATGTGATGAAGGAGCTTACCGAGATGCGCAAGGAGATCAAGAGTCTCACCAAGTTGGTTCGAAAGATCGCCAAGGTTCAGGATGATCCCGATGGATCCAAGGCTAAGGAGCGTGCCGCCAACACCGGGTTCAACAAGCCCAGCAAGGTCACCAAGGATCTGACCGACTTTATGGGTCTCGCTGAGGGCACCGAGGTGTCTCGCACTGATGTGACCCGTTTCGTTAAGCAGTATGTCAAGGATAAGGGTCTGTCTCACCCAGAGGATGGACGAAAGATTATTCAGGATGAGCCACTGAAGAAGCTCCTGCAAACACCTCAGGGAGAGACCCTCTCTTATATGACCTTGCAGAAGCACATCTCTAAGCACTTCATCAAGGCTTAAACAAAAAACGCACCTTACTTTTAGAAAATGATATCCACTCAGGAGGTTGAAGCCATCATCGGTACGAACATCAAAAACATCGATGTGTATCGAAAGGCTTTCAAGCATAAATCTTCTGTTCAACACGATGGCGTCGAGGGTTCCTATGAAACGTTGGAATTTATGGGCGACTCCGTGTTGGGCTTTATTGTCACCAAGTACTTGTTCGATAGGTACGAGAATCTGCAGGAGGGATTTCTAACTCGTGCGAGAACAAAGATTGTCTGTGGAAAGACACTAGCAGACGTATCTGCCAAATTGGGATTTCACAACTGGGTTGAAATGGATGAAAAGGGGATGAGAAATGGATGGAACAACAATCCAAAGATTCTTGAAGATGTCTTTGAGGCATTTGTGGGTGCCATCTACTTGGATCTCGGGATGATCGAAGCCAAGAAGTTTGTCCTGGGCGTCCTTGATAACCCAGACCTCATACGTCTGGATCGCCTGATGGTGGATGACAACTACAAGGACATCCTGATGCGCGTATGTCAGGCTCAAAAGTGGGATCTCCCTGAATATCGTCAGTTGGATCACGTGGATGCCACCAAGTTCAGAGTCGGTGTCTATGTTCAAGGACATCAGTGGGGAACCGGCAAGGGGTCAACCAAGAAGGAAGCCGAGCAGGCTGGTGCCTACTTCACCCTAAAGCGTCTCGAGGAGAAGCTTGAAAAAAGACTGGTTCCATCCAAACGCCCGAATGCCATGATTAAAAATGTCCACAGAAAGTAATAATGAAGGTCGCCCTTATCAATCCTATTTCCAAGACAGTCAATGAGTTGTGCACCGGTCACGAGGTTCGTGCATGGGGTCGCAAGTCCAGTAAGGTGTCCGTGGATGTTCCTACTGGGTTTCCGATTAGGTCCATCTCGGACGTGAAGGCTTTCGGACCCGATGTGGTTGTCGTGGAGAAGCGTGGCAATGGTGTTTTCAGGGAGTTCGCCAAGAACTTTGACAAGGTCGTGGATGTCGATGGTCTCCGTCTTGTGCTTTCCACCAAACCCGTGGTGGTCAAGGAGGAACCGAAGCCCGTTCCGGAGCCCGTGGTAGTCAAGGAGGAGCCGGTCCCCGAGCCCGAGCCGGAGGTCGTCGCGGTCGCAGCGGCTGCCGTCGCCGAAGTTGAAGAAGTTATTCAGGTTAAGGAGGAGCCCAAGCCTAAGAAGTCATCGTCGTCACGCAAGAAGAAGACTCCAACAAAGTCCTCCACTTAAACATTACAGCAGTATGCTAACTAGTATGCATCCCCAAGCGGAGAAGTTTTTCAACAAGACTTATCCTGAACAACGTTCCGATGCGTGGTTCAAGATGAGGGGCACGATGCTCACAGCATCCGATGCCGGTACTGCGATAGGCGTGAATCCCTACGAAAAACCAGAGAAGTTGATTCTGAAAAAGTGTGGAGTCAGTGAACCCTTCAACGACTGGGCGACCAAGCACGGTCAGAAGTATGAAGATGAAGCCCGGCAGATCTACGAGGAACGCCACAACCAAAAGGTTTTTGAAATTGGTCTTGAACCCCATCACACCCTCGACTGGATCGGTGGATCACCCGATGGCATCACCTACACCGGAAGACTTTTGGAAATCAAGTGCCCAAGGTCCCGCCCGATTGGCGATGGAACACCACCGGTGTGGTATCTCGCGCAGGTGCAGGTGCTTATGGAGTGTCTGGACTTAGAAGTCTGTGACTTTGTACAGTATCGACCTGCTGAAATCACCTACCCCAAGCCCGCCGAATTTGTCTGCGTGGAGATTCCACGGGATCGCGAGTGGTGGGCGACCAACATGCCCATCATGAAGGCATTTTGGGAGAAGGTATTGTGGCACCGCGAGCATGGTCATCAGGAACTACTTCCTGCGCCGAAGCCTACGATCGATGATCTGATCAAGGAGATTGAAGGTCTCGAGGGACAACTCACCAAGGTGAAGAAGATGGCTCTCGAGATCGCCAAGGAACATTCGACCCTTAAGTCAGGCCGGTGGTCTAACGAAGATGAAGAGTGGCTCTTGAAGAACAAGGACAAGAAGATAGAAGAACTTGCTGAACACGTCAAGCGAACGGTCAAGGCCACCAAGATGCGACTGGACAAGTTAATCAAGGAACAACCCATTCAGGAATGGACGGTCAAGGTGGTCGAGGAGGACGACATCTAGATGCCAATTCTGGGCTGAACCCATGGAAGCGTCTGCCTCCCGGGAAGGTTGGGCGAACGACAGATGAACTTGATGATGAAGTGATTGATTTCCTTTCCACCTGAAGGATCTGGAATAAGAGCACCATTCTGGTTGAACAACTTTACAGTCAGACGATCCAAATTTTCTATAGGATGAATAAATTGAGTAATTTGATCATAGTTATCTCTAAATGTAATCAACTGATCGGAGGCACTTTGGTCTTGATTCGTGATGATACTTCCGAAGGCGCCACGGGCAATCGACTGAACAGGTGAAACTGCAGTGACATTGGGCGGATTCTTTGAAAGTCGGTCGTTAAAATTGGATTCCAGTTCACGGATTCGCATATAGAGGTGTTCCACAGACCCACGGGTGTGAACGTGGAGACCCAACAAGCGTGCTTGAACCACCTGTTTCAAAGGTGTATTGAAGTACACAGTAAAGTTATTGGAACTCGTTTGATCCAGTGTATCAAAGGATATCGTGTGATATTCGTAGTTGAAGTCTGGGAGACCAGGTGTCGTGTAGGATGACCTAGCCATTATTACTTAGCCAAGAGAATAGCGAGCACCAAAAGAACGACCGCAATCGGGATCAGGATCTGGGCATACTTGGTGGGAACTCCCATGAACTCTCTGCGGGGCAACAGGGCACCGACCGGTTCCGTGGGAACCTCTGGATTTAACTTATTACGGGTGCTAGACCTATAGTAGTTTATCAACTTGCGCGCGAACGTATTCTCCGTCCCTGACGTCACCGGCGGTGCGATGTTAGGTTCAAGACGTTTGTCATCCTCGTCCTGTTGCTTGGTGGCAAAACGTTTGTCCTTGGTGCCTTGGACTGACAATTTCAAAACGAACTCTTCGGTGGCAGCACCCGTGTTCGTGAAAGGATATAACCTGAATGAACTTGTGTCCGTGTCATAATAGTAGATTGACACCTTGATGGCTTCCATAATTGGAACCGTCTTTCGAACGCTCATAATGTCGTTCATAGAACTCATCACATAGTTGGTGGGACTGGCACCGGACAGTGAAGGAACCGCGAGTGAACCCGTATAGGCAAACTCAAAACGATTTATCAGTTTATCCACGAAAGTAATCCGTCCAGAAACTACACCCGATTTTGTCACGTCAAGAGTTATTATTGTTCCATTGATGCTGGCGACTTTGGCGTTCGTACCTATGCCAGTTCCAGTGACTTCCATTCCAACACCAATTTTATCATTAATTGAACTTATTAGTATTTGATTAGATGACAAATAGTCAGAAATAGTAGTAGTAGTTACAGTCCTGGTGAATGTCAATTCTTCATTTATCGTGGAAGTTTTGACTGCACTTAATGTAACTATGTAATCGGAAATAGACAAAATAGTGGTTCCAGCAGATATTCCCGTTCCTGATACAGACATGCCACTTGACAATTCGGAAACGTTAGAAACATATAACTTGTTATTGTTTGCAGTAGCAACACCACCACCTCCTGATTTTTCAATTGAACCATTGAATGTAATTGTTCCAGAAACTGCTCCAGTGTTTGGCAAACTCAATATGACAGTTGTCGAGTCAGCAAATGCAGATATCGTAGCACCGGCGTCTATTCCCGTTCCGGATGCAGTCATTCCAACCGCCAAGTTATCTGTATCTGACACTGTTAAGAAATAGTTTTCACTTTTCGAACCAATTAGATCTGTTTCTATAAATGTTCCAGAGCCTGAAACAGTTCCGGTCTGTGGCTTCGACAAGGTAACAGTTCCACTGCCAACAGATGTAATAGTTGTTCCACTATCTATTCCAGTACCAGATACACTCATTCCAGTTTCAAGTCCCGTGGTCGAACCAACTGTAATTATATTAACCGATGTACAAATTAAAATATTATTATAAACCAACGGGTTGTCCACGGTGTAGATCCTATCGGTTAAAATGCCGTAGTTAGGTACTTCCAGAACCACATAGTAGGCATGAACATTGCCATTGACCTGTGAGGCGCTGTTCAGATATGGCATGGATGCCGATGCAAAATTCACAGATTGGATTCCATAAAGGGGTGTACTGAGATAGACGGTGAAGTTGTTAGCATCGGTTGTGGTTCTGTCTTTTCTGGTTGAACTGTCGATAACGATGTCGTAACTTGACATACTCTAATATTAGATTGCTTTTTTTCAATGAAGAAATCACGGAGATCCAGTTCGTCCAGCTCTTCACTGAAAACATCGTCCAGTTCCGAGTACTCAACCTGGGGTTTCAAAATCTGAACGCTCTCCTCATGTTCCAGTGGGACCAACGATTTTTCAGAGTCTGACTCGGTCTCGGCCTCACTGGAAATTGTGGCATACTCGTCTGGGTCATATTCATAACCTTCCATTGGTTTCTACCAGACGCACTACTATTTATTGGGTTCGTTTAAACGCAACCATACTTTTATCTTACATACCATTCAAATCTCATAATTCCACCCTCACCATGAGTTGCTTCACAACAATTAAATGCATTACCAGCAGAATAACTTGCATATCTCAAACCAATACCACCTGTCACGTCGTTTGATAATTGGTCTGCTTCATTATTCCAGGCAAACCCCCATCTCACGGATTTTGGACTATATGTTGTGTAATTTATTCCATACCACTGAAACCCAGTTTGCGTAGACCATATGCTAGAGTTAAATTTAGAAATTGTTGTTGGTGTGCTTGATTTTGTTATTTCTGTTGGACTAGCGTAAAATTCTCTTACTGATTTTTTACCAACTGCATTGTTTTCAACCCAGGTCCATCCCCCATAGCCTCTAGATACGTCGCCACCAACCACTGGATCCCCTGGAGGAGAGTCTGGAAATATTGCCAGCCAGTCATCTGATTGGAAATAATTGAACGTATCAAATTTAGCATCTCCATCATTTCTGTTTGTTTCAGATGTATTTAGCGTGTTTGTTGTTGTCCAGTACGTGGAATCGAAATTAAATGTTGTACCTCGTGTTCCTTTCATGGCCAACATCCAACCACCTCCAGCACAGTCGGTGTTCAAAATACAGTATACCTGCGTAGGACCAACTACTGGAAGGTTTATCCAATATACGCCATCATCAAGATCAGGATGATATTCGACAAGTCTTCTTGCACTATATACGGCTTTTTCTGGCGAAGAACCGTCTGGATAAAAAGGTTCACTAATCTGAAATCTGGGTATCTTGACGTCCATGTACCATTCTGAAATTTGTGTGCTTGTGTCAGAAAATATAGAAGAAACTACTATAGCATAATATTTGAATGGTCTTTGAACATACTTATCCAAAAGTACAAATGAGGTTGTTTGTGTTGTTCTGTTTATGTACTGAATTACAGACCAATTTGTATTGTCATTTGAAGCCAATAAGTATCCAGTTTTAACAAGCCTTCTTTCAAGGCTAGATCTAGCATACAGAACCGAATAGTTTAAAAACAAAGGTATTGGAAAATGTATTTTAAGCCATTCACCTGAATATCCAGCCAATTCTCTACTTCCTTGATATACACCAGTTGAACTATTGTAGTCATAAGGTGAACCAGAATGCCACCCTTCATCCCCAATGATTCCATTGAAAGCTTCCCATGCTTGCCAATCAGTATCGTATTCCGAACTGGCGCTCGCCACGACATTGCCCAAACTTGTTATGTCGGTGGTATTTGCGGTCATTTGATTTACGAACACGGGCTGTCCTTGTTTTTTATAAAAAACAATATCTCTGGGATTGAAGTAATTTACACCTCTAGGTACACCTGGATTTGTGTAGGTATAATATGTTTTAAATAAATATCCTTCAATCGTTTCTATTTCACCTGTTGTCAACTCGCGGTCGTAGACGATGACCTCCCAGACAGCCCAGTCGGAATATTCAGCGGTGACACCATAATTTATGCTTAGTCTTTCTACAGAACCTGTCACTGATATTGTAGTAAGGTCAATACCGTTTCCTCTATAAAGACTCTTTTGATCCGTCGAAATTAGAATTTGATCAAGTGGAAAGGCTGTTGTATTATATTGAGTTAACCATGTTCCATGATGCGCCACACCTGCCCTTCCACCCCAAAACCCTGAAAGCCAATTACCAGCGGTGCCATCAAATATCCTCCTCTTTGATGACCCATTATATCTGGCCACGTGAAAGAGCGTATAGGTTGATGGCAAAATGGTAGATGGAAATCTTAATCCATCGCCAGTACCTCCGTAGATGTAGTTGCCAGCTTTGTTGATAGTTCCTGTTGTGACCGTGCAGTCATTACCATTCCCAGAGAGGTCCGGCCAGCTCGTTCCATTCCACGCCTCACCCTTGTACCACCCTACTAGACCATTTGTAATTGGAAGTGACATAACTACAATTAGCGTCTAGAATTTACGGCGCTCTTTATCATCATCTCGAGTTCGGTCTCGGGTTCCCAGTCAGCCCACTCGCGGACCGCCTGGTTTACCTCCAGATAACGTTCGTCGTCTCCGTCGTACTCGCGGAATTCGTCGTCGAACCCCATATCGCACTCCTGCACGACCATGTCGTCATCGGTCTCCCACCCGTCAGAATCCTCGTCATCTTCATCTGGCAGTATGGAACCGTAGACCCTTCCGGTCAATTTCATGGCACTCCACTTCATACCGTATTCCATATCGAGGGCAGTGACGATGCTCCTGCCGGTGGCTTTGCAATATTCAGCGGCCACCACGACGGCATTCTCCAGAACGGGCTGGATCGCATTCGTGTAGGCAGCGATGATCTGTTCCTCGCGACTCATTATTATTTTTTAAAATGTCCCTTTTCTTTAAGAGAGGAACATGCAGAAGCCTCCAGTTGGATTCCGTGGCGACACTGGTACGGGTGCTTTAACTGGTATTAGTGCCGTTGGACAACAAGATACATTTTTATATGACTTTGACTCAAAGAGGGAGTATAATTATAACGAATATTCTCAGGCGACCCCTTTTTATAGGTTCTACAAACCAGCTACAACCACCTTCTTTGGTGAAGAGATTAGGTACACATTTAAACCAAAGGAAATGGGTGATCTTCTCACTGGACTATTGTTGAAGTTTAATTTTCCTCCGACAACCGGGACAACTACGTGTCTAAAGAACCTTGGTCTTTCGATGATCAAACGGGTGGATTTCTTAGTAAATGGAAAGACGATTCAGACTCTAAGAGGGGACTGGTTGTCCATCTATGAATCGATGTACTCCACAGAACAAGACCGCGAAAATATATTTAATGTTTCTTACAATTTAGGAGCCAAGTATAATACTCAACCAATCTTGGAAGCCAACGACACTTCACAACGGTTGTTCTTTCCGATTCCATTTTTCTTCAACAACCACTATTCAGATTCCAGGGCTGATACCACATCCTTTCGTGCACCGTTGCCTTTGTGTGCGATGCATAATTCTGAAATCACTTTGGTGATTCGATTCCTACCCCTCAACGAAATTGTTAGCGACGTGAGTGGTTTTGCGACAGATGCCGATCTCACCAATTTCATGTTTGTCACCGAAGAAATCACGTTGACACCAAGTGAACGCTTCATGTTGCGTTCCACTCGCCAAGAGTATCCAATTGAGAAAGTGTCATCAGAAGAGACGGAAATTGCTGCTACCGAAAATTCCTATTACAGATATTTTTTTAATAGCATCTATTCATGTCGTGCCATATTTTGGACATTTAGAAATAATATTAGTGGGTACAACCCATTTTTCTACAATCCACTTATCAATGTCAGAATCACTACATTGAATAAGACAGATAGAAATGAGCTAAGAAAGCCTCTTTTTCTTCAGGAGTTACAAGCCTACATTCACGATTACTATAACGATGGTAGTTTCTATGGATATTCATTTTCGGAACAACCTCTTCAGGTTGTCGTCGGTGATTACGAGTTTCGTGCTCCACGTCCACAAAGTTCCTACATCGATATGTTTTTAACCACTACGGCACCGGGTTACGATCTATGGTCTAGAACATTTGGTGTTTCTACAAAAAACTACACAATAGATAACCAAAGTATTCTTTTGGATACCAGTGTAGGACTGGGTTCCGGGAATGAATTATTGTCTTTAAATATAAATACCAAGGGATATTTAAGAACCAATACAGCACGAGTGGGAATTCCTCGCGTGGGAATCACACCCACTACTTATACGAATACTGACAATGAATTTAACCCTTACATGATGCGATTCGAACCTTGGAATGGTACAAACGAAGGTTATATTAGAATTAGACCGACTGCGAGAACGAATATCAACACATTCGTCGCAACAATTGAATCATATTTGATAACTATTTATTATCTCTCAACTAACACGTTTGTCGTGGAAAATGGATTTGCGGACGTTGCTAATATTGATATGGAAAATGGAATCATCGAAGGCAAATTCAATAATCTGGATTCAGATGGATCTGGTTTTATAGAGCCTATTGAATTTGATGTAAGTACATATGACAGAGACGGAGATGGCAAGGTTTCCTTCGCAGAGTTCAAGGAAATCGAGGAAGTTTAAGGTCCGAACCTGTAAATAAAAGTCGCGATATACCATTCTCTATGTAAAGAAAATTCATCGAGAGTGCGTACAATCGAAAACGAATAACATTGGAACCTTGTCCCTTGCCTTCCACATTGAAAAAAGGATTTACAATAGTGGAAAAGTTTATGGATCCGTTTGGTGTAATTTTGTTCATCGGATCTTTGCAAAAAGCGAGAGGGTATATGAAGCCACAATAACGGTTCGTTGGTGTACTTATATTTTGTGCTGAACCTGCAAAGTGTGAATAATACTGAAATCCTCGATACATTTCATAAGTACCCACTTCCTTGGGCATCAGTACCTCATTATCTAATATAACCTCCATCGAAATCATGAAATCGTTTTGGTCTACGCTTGAAAGTGGAAGTGCATATCCTCTAGAATAATCGAATATGTTGGTAGTGTCTGTTGTGGTATCCTTAAACAAAGCAAAAACAGCCTTAACTGGATTCACAAAATCTGGTTTCATCGTGAATGAAGTATTTCCGGTGTATTCCGTCTCCTCTAGTTGAAACTGTTCTGTTGGAAATAACATGGGTCGTCTCATTACCGACTTTATAACTTCATCAGAGGCATATCCATACTCAATTCTCAGACGTACATCGGAACTCGTTACGCCCACATCTGATCCACCCCAACTCTCTGATCTTCTTAGACCCACCTCGACATTAACTTCCTGATATCTTAATGCTGCCAGTGGTATTGCCAAATCTGTTTTTCCATGAAACCAAAACTGTAGTGGTACCTGAAGACGGTAAGGACCATCAGTTCTTGGATATTGTGATGTATTGTTAAATGGATACGTCGGCCCTCCGCCAAGCATCCTGAATAATTGAGCCACAGTGAATGCCTGACTTTCGTCACCTTCTACATTCAATCTAAGATTAAGTGTTTCTCCGCTCTCTTGTTGAATCGTTGTTCCACCTATGGTTAAAGATACACGATCAATCATAGCCAATGCATGATTTATTGTAGAACTTGCCAAACTTGCGTAGTCAATGAGTAGATACATACGTGTGATAAAGTCACCATGCCGTGGAACCAAAAACTTGGCGTTACCACCATAGTCAATCATCAAAGGATCGGTATCAAAACTTTGGGTGACGAAGTTGGTCTTCTTGGTAAACACGGCTTTGAATGGAGTCTGTTCCATATTCTAATATGAACCACCTTTATTTTTTCTCTAGTATGCCGAGAATGGAATTGTGTACGGTTTCGTAACCGGTGATGCGTCGAACTTCTTCCTGAACCCATGCAGACTTGTCTTCCAGCTCACCCTGGTAGATCTTTTCCATTGCCTCGACCGTACCTTGGACGCTCGGCGTTACCCACCACGCATTCTGCATGTGATTGAATCGCTTCTGAATTGGAGGAACGGAAATACCATACAGACAATAATCATGCATTGCTCCGAACCGTGTCGTGACCACAGGTATGCCAAAATATTGTGCTTCCAATTGTGGAATGCCAAACCCTTCCGAGCATGATCCACATATATACATGTCGGCAGATTTGTACATCTTCTGTAGAGTGGTTTCATCCAGAGTCGTTTCGGTAATCTTGATGGATGTTTCTGGAATTCCAAGAGTTCTTACCATCAAAGTGACGTCATAAACCCTTGCGTGGTTTAGCGTAGGTGCGTGAATCCAAAGAATAGCTTCTGAATGTTTTTTCTGAAACTCTTTAAATGCCAACAAGGTCGTATCGATAGACTTTCGACCACTCTGTTCATAATTTCCAGCTACGGTGAGGACTACGTACTTGTCATCCAACCCAAAGTCCTTGCGAATTTTCTGCTTAGTGTCTTCTGGAGGCAGTTGCGTCTGAAATTCTACTACGTGAGGCACGACGTGACTTTCTCTTCTCATCTGTTTTATGATCCTTTCGCGTGTGGACATACATAACGAAATGATTGTTTGTATTTTTCCTAGTGCCTTGACGGTAGGTTCGTCAATAGGTTCATAATGCAAAGGAAACCATATATAAGATGGACATGCAATTTGTTCCTGAGTGGAGGTGTCCAGAAGGAAGATGTCCTGAAGGAAGAAAATGGCTCCGGCGTTGGTTCGCTTGATGAAATCATTGATATCCGAAATCTTGATGACGCATGGGAACTTCTCGTAGGGACCCAAAATGAAACTCACACCGGGGCGATCCAATAGCGCCTGAGACCAAGGATCGCGGGTTTCATTAGGAAGGATGTTCGCGTTGACAAGATCCTTGAATGAAAGTACACCAATATGTTTCACGCCACATAGTGACCATATTATCATCGTAACGGTATGTCCGCGTTCCAAGAACATCCTTATCAAGTGCTTGAGTTGACTTGGATAGCCACCCTTGGCGCCGTTGAATGGTGTTCCATTACTGGACAATAGGATGTGCATTTATGGTAATCATGTCCGTGCCGTTTAATTGAAAACCGATGATATCAGCTTCCTCGTCCCACATGGCCTCGTAGTGTGCCGGAACCCCGAAGTGTGAACGAACCATGTCCTCGTAGTAGTATTCGAGTTCTTCGTTGTCAAAGATGTCGCCCGACACGTTTCCAAAAATGGTATCGCGGGCACAGAGGTAGTCCAGAAAGGCATCGAAGGTGTGTCCCTTTGACCACATGAACTCGATGTAGCGTTGATGTCTCCATGACTGATCAAAGAGCTTTAGCAGAAATTTGCCTACCCCTGGTGTGATGTTGATGCTCTTCAGTCTGATCACCTTGCCCGTAATCTCCCTTTGATGAATGTTGTTCAGTTTCAACTTGTAGCAGGCGCGACACACGTTCTTCCTTGAACTCGATCTGCCCTTGTGATAAACCCTGGACATCCTCTCCAAGGGAATGCTGTTCTCGAACTGAAAATACTCAAATGCATAGTTTATGAAATCATATCGACTGATCCAATGTAGCGGGACACTGCACCAGTGACATTTTGTGGCTGGATAGATCATCCTTTACTATGTTAGCTTAGCGTGGTTTGTTTAATCTTGGTCTACAACACCTTCTTTCCATGGAAACTTCACCATGGGATGTTTGGGAATAACTATGTCAATTGGATGTAAACCTGAACTCGTTAGGTCTCTAAGTTGTTGTCTATAAGTTTTAATTTCTTGTATTTTCTCTTCGCTTAATGGACTGTCTGTACCCACCATCCAATCGGTCAACGACAATGCAATATCTCGATGACGTCTTACTTCATTCATTGCCGAGGACGATGAGTATTTTGTTTCGTCTATAAAAATTTCTACGTTACCTTCATTCATTCGAGTATTTAAAATATCTATATAACCTTTAGCAAGAAGGTTTTCATCCATTAGTATACGATGATATACTTCGGTTGGATAATATTCTAAACTTGATTCAAATGCAACATCAATTACTTTTAGAGAATTGCGTTCCACAATAGCATATTGATTCATTTATAATAAAAAATATAAAAATTAATCGGAAACATACGTAAGCCACATACTACCAATTCTACAAGTCCACCCGCCATAAGTGTTGTCATAAACATACATTAGTAGACCGGGTACGTCACCCCATGCTAAATTTATAATAGGTGACGATGTAGTCATATATCCTCTGGCATTTCCCACGTCGCCTGCATACCATTCTCCTTTGTAAACATTACTGCCATTCCTTGTCAAATATAAGACAAATCGCCACGTCGTTCCTGCGTTCCCGTTGCTTATATTAAAATAACGAAAATTAAGAATCACTCGATTGAAACTTCTTCTCTGACCGGAGGCGTCAGTCCAATTTCCAGGTATCCCATTTTGAAACATTGCATAACTCCATCCCCCCGAGTGACCAGCTTCGCGCGAACCTATATAAACATAACCCCCATGACCAACGTCAACATATCTTCCAGAATCAATAATTTGAACTCTAGCAGTTCTACCTTCGAATGTTTCTGCGGATCCATATACCTCAAGTTTCCGTCTTGGGGCATCCGTCCCGATGCCGACGTAGCCACCAGATGTTACTTTCAAATATCCACTAGCAGTCCTCAAACCCGATCCACCTGTGCCTGTGGTGTATAATACAACATCATTTCCATCAGTGAAGTTAGAATGACCTGTTCCCCTTCCTGTGCCGTGATTTCCATTTCCGAATTCTAAACGCCCACCTCCTCCATTGCTATCGCCTACTAAAATACGTGGATCAGAAGCACGAACTTGTAAAGTTGTATAAGGATTCGTCGACCCGATGCCGACATTACCACTGGGTATAATCGTCATTCTGGCATTAGCCTCACTAGCGGCATATGCAGGATCATTGCTGGCTGTATCATCCAGACAGAAATGGAGTTTGGCTCTGCTAAAATTTGAGTTGCCCGTCGCCACAATGGCAACCTTTGCAGGAGAAGTTGCATCAAAAGGGGTTCCAAGTAATAAAGTAGAACTGTTGCCTTCCCCCACTCCCCTAAACTCGACAGACGGGTTTGTTCCGTAAATGGTAAGGTTTCTTGTAGTACTCGCCGTCCCGATTCCTACTCTGGATGCAAATGCATCCCCCGTAGACGAAATAGTTGCAGCTTGGACATCTCCTGAATAGGTCGCGGTTGATCCGGTTATGGGACCCGTCACCGAAAGCCCACCAGAACCGTCGACCTTGACCAAGGAGCCCGAAGACAGTGTCAATGATGAACTGGATATGATGTTGGTCGTCACAATGTTCCCCGAAACAGTGAGATTGCTTTCCATCTCGACATGCCCCGCCTGGACGATTCTGAGTGCCGCATTGGAACCAAGCGTAGTGTCCACCACCGGATTGCTTATGTAAAAGTATTCTCCACTGGTTGGCTCGATTCCCATGTCAATGTTGACATTAGACGAAGTGGTGAGCGATGGCGTCACCCGAAGCCTCAACTGCCTGGCGCCTTCAAGGGTGTCACCTATAATTCCATCGTAGTTACTGTAAACCTCAAAGGGGACGAGATTGGTGGTACTGCCTTGTTCCACATTGCTAATGAATACCTGACCCTCGACCTCAAGTGGATGATTGGGATCTGTCGTTCCAATGCCCACGTAAGACATGTTTTCTATTATTCGCCGATATTTTAGTATCACATTTTAAACGTTCGCAGGACAATGTAGTTTACCAGACGCCCAGACTTCCATTTTGATCCGTAATCTTGTTCTTGGGTTCGGTAGCATTCTAAGAGTGACTGAAAATTTCTAGAGGAACTCGAGTGCTGCTGGATCCACCCTCGATGTCCTGTAGAAAGAGATTGCCGTCAACTTCAACGTTGTGCGTCATAGGCTGGCATGGTTAGGAAAGATTTATTTTCACAGATTCGCACTGATTAAAACTATCGATATCACACAGTATGTATATCCAGATGGTCCATACCATTTCTGAGTTCCAGCAGAGTGCACAGATACAGTGTCGCCTTTTGTTAGTGCTATACAATGATTACTCGTTGCTCTTCTATGATCATTTCCATTATTACTCGTTCCAAACCCATAACCCTTCAAGTTCGGACTATAATTAGCACCATTTATATAAATATTGTGATTTCCGTCGTAAGCCCCATCATTCATTGTCATCATCTGAGTATTTATAGAATACACGCCTGATATGGGAGTTACAAAACAATCATTTGTAGTATTCCATAAATTATAAGGATCATATACGACTCCATCAAAGGGTATTATAACACCATCTAATCTAGTAATGGACCCTGCATTTATGTATCGCGTGCATGCGTATGTCTTTTGTTTGAGTAAGCCTGAAATACGCGCATCACCCTCTACATCCAGTACGGCTCTGGGTTCGCTGGTCCCGATGCCGACCCTCCCCGCCTTGTATGTCACCACGTCTGGTGAAACACTGAAATATGCTTTCTGATAGCTATAAATCTCCCATATCTCGTCCTCCGAAAGGGGGCGGTCGTAGAACCTGAAGTTGGCGATGGAACCGTCGAAAAGTTCCGCATTTAATACATTTGCACCAAGTTTTGCTGAAAAATTTGTGATATTGAAAGTAGAATATGCATCACTCGTCACAAGTTGCGAATTCACATAAATTTTGCGCCCAGGGGTATAAGTACATGTAATAAAATGCCATTTGTCTGTTTCAACTAAATAATCGCTTATAAGATTATTTCCATAACTTAAATAAACTACATAACCACCATTAAGAAAAATACCCATTAACTTATTAGATATATTTTCGCCCATACTAAACAAACTTTTATAACCAGATTGTATCGCATTTGGTTTTATCCACATGCAAATTGAATGTAGATTACTAGTATTTAATGTGTTTGAATTGAAGGTCGCAGATATATATGAACTAGTTCCGTTAAATTCAAACGTCTTCGGTTCGGTACTTGTGAATGTCACATTAGTTGGTGTTCCCGTGTTACCATTACCAGTCTCATCCGTAATGTTTCCACTTCCAGAGTATTCCCTCGCGTCGTAGTAGACCTCCAAGAATTCGGCCTTGGGTGTGTTCGGGACGGTCTTGTGGAGGACGTCCGTGCCGTCGTTGGTCGCAGCAGTGTAGGGAGTGCCGTATAACTCCCATTCACCAATGTTTGGCGTTCTTGGATCACCAGAAACAAATACACCAATTTTTTCAACAACTATTACAAAATAATTATAATAATTTGTTGAATCCATTTGTATTGTTGTAGGTACACCAGTACTGTAACTGTAATTAGACCACGATTTGATAGCTGTCCAATTAGAACCATCTGTGCTTCCTAAAACAGTTCCGTCTACAGGTAAAACCGAAGCATAAGTTTGCATGCGACCATATAACACAATATATTCCAATTTAATACTTGAAGGCATTTGAATTTTTAGCCACTCGCCTGTATAACCACCTATACTACTTGCCGGTGAATATGTATAATTTCCATTGTTGTCATACCTAGAACTAACTGCATGCCATGATTGATCGTCGCTTGTAGTGTTGTGATTAAAAGCGTACCAAGGTCCACCATAGCCATGATTTGATGAAGCACTTGCCGTGTAACCAAAACTGGAATCTGCGTTCATCGCAGACCTTGGTTCTTTGACGTGATAGTACCTAGTAGATTCCGTAAACTCCGCGACCACGTTGGTGTTGGCGGTCACGGTCAAAAAGGATGATCCCACGATGTTCGAGGTAGTCAGAGTTCCAGTGATCCACGAGTCTCCCACGACATGCAGGGGCTTGGTGGGATCCGTCGTCCCGATGCCCACATTGGACGTCCTGGAGATGACAAAGGTGTTCTGGTCACCAACATTGGATGTGTTCTGGGGCGCCGTGATGAAGAAGTAGTCCTTACTGGCCTCGCCACGGATGCCCATGTCGGTCACATAGCTATTGTCGGTGTTCGTTTCGCCATAGTTCTGAACCCTCAAACGGAGCATGCGCGAATTCTCGGCCTCGACTGAGGAACTCACCAAATTGCTGAAAATTTCTAGAGGAACTCGAGTGCTGCTGGATCCACCCTCGATGTCCTGTAGAAACAGATTGCCGTCAACTTCAACGTTGTGTGTTATGGACGTTCCGATGCCGTCGTACGTTGGCATGGTTTTCTACTAGTTAGTTAGGAAGAATTTTCAAGCACTTCGATGCGGGCTCTTAAATCTTCGATTAAGGCTTGTTGTTCCTGATTTGATTTGATGAGATATGGAATTAACCCAAAATAGTTAAAATGACCACTTTTTGAACCCCAATCAGAATAATCCGGATCTTCTTGAATATCATCGCTTCGTTGTGGTTTTTCTTCAGAAGGGGTGGCGTCATCAGCAAGTAACACAAGATATCTAAGTTCAGGAGCATCATACCAAACGTCTTGTATTATCAATCCAGCCTCGCGTCCAATTACATTGTCAGAATTTATATCAACAGTTTTATCGTATGTTTGTGGGTCAAGTTTCATTAGTGTTTCGGTAGCATTCGTTATTCGTTCCTCATTTATTTTCACGCGATCATCACTCGTGACCACAGCACCTTGTGTGAGTGCCTGTCCGCTACCTCTAATTGTAAAAACAATTCGACTCCCTGAATAATTACATCCCCATGTATAAAAGTCTATCGTAGCTTGATTTCCGCAATCTCCATACCCTGCATTAGTGTAACTATTAACATTAGCGCGCATGCCAGTAAATTCAACTAAATCTGGACCATCCCAACGTCCAAAATATACATTATTTCTAACTTCGGCGTCATGTATACTGTTGGAATAAATATACTGTCCAATTGTTGGATTAGTACCGTTTATTTGTAAATTGAAACTCGGGTTAGTCGTCCCGATGCCGACCCTGCCCGTGGAGACAAATTTATCTGTGACATTCATGTCTCCCACGACATCCAAGACGGCCCTCGGTTCACTGGTTCCGATACCGACCTTGCCCGCCTTGTAGGTCACCACGTCAGGTGAAACACTGAAGTACGCCTTCTGGTAGCCGTAAAGTTCCATAACCTCATCCGCGGAAAGGGCATGGTCGTAAACTCTGAAGTTGGCGATTGAACCTGGGAAATAAGCAGGTGAATAACCTGAACGTGTTTGGTCTCTCCCCAAAGTACATTGCGCATTTGCTGCTAAACTTAATGCAGCGCCAGTTCCTTGACCACTAGTATGTAAAACGCCATTTATGTAAATATCTCTTCTGCCTCCCCCATAATGCACAAGACCTACATGAAACCATGTATACGGTACCCATTTGTAATTAATAATTACATCATTAGAATAAAAATACCATGATAAATTATCGGCATATACATCCAACGCAGAATATTGAGATGTACCGGCGACATTCCCAATTTGAAATGGATCCACTCGACTAGAAATTGAAGAGGCATTCACTTTGAGCCATAAATTTATAGAATGAACCCAGTCCCCTGCGGGATTTGTGAGTGTTGAGTTTATGTAACTCGATGTTCCGTTAAATTCAAACGATTTTGGTTCGGTGCTGTTGAACGTCACATTATATGGTGTACCACTTGATCCGCCACCGTTTTTGTTTGTAATAGTCGCTGGCATAGAAGAATAATCTTTCGCGTCGTAGTAAAGATCCAAGAAGTCGGTCTTGGGTGTGTTAGGGACGGTCTTGAAGAGGACGTCAGTGCCGTCTCCATCGTCATTCTCGAGGTAGCCGTAATATTCAATCTCTGAAATATTCACAGTAGTATCTAAGCCGATCCTGGTTGTTACAATAGCAATATAACTGTAATAATTGTCGGTGTTTACATAAAAATTATTAAAACGATTTTTGTTATACGCTGCATCTGTCCAAGAAGTCAAAATGTACCAGTTTGAACCATCCGTACTTCCCAAACATATAGCATCTTTAGGAGCCCTATCAATTTGACTTGTTCTGGGTGCAATTCTGATTTGAGTTAATTTTATGCTATCGGGTAATTGTAATTTTATCCACTCTCCACTATATCCACCAAGTGAATTGCCACCGGTATAGTATCCATCACTTGAGGAATAAGTACTACCAACGTCATGCCACCCTTCATCCCCAATGACTCCATTGAAAGCTTTCCATCCAGTCCAATCGCCTGTGAGTTCAGAACTCACGCTTGCCGTGTACCCACTGGTTGTCGCAGCGGTCATATCGACTCTCGGGAACTTGATGAGTTTCTTGGATTCCGTTAACTCCGCGACCACGTTGGTGTTTGCGGTCACGGTCAAAAAGGATGACCCTACGATGTTCGAGGTCGTGAGGGTCGTCCCGGGGCCCATGAGTAAGTTTGATGTAACGGTAAGTTCCGAATTGTGGGTGATGTTCGAGGTCGTGATGGTCCCGGTTATGGACGCGTCGGTTCCTCGGAAGGTCTGGTCGGTCTTGATGTCCCCGGTCGCCGTGATGGATCCTGCCACCGAAAGGTCGGGTATGGCTCCACGCAGGTTCTGCAGGGTTCCATCCAGTCGCATGCCCGTCCCTTGGTAAGTTCCATCGATGAGGACGTCGTGATCCACGTTGATGTTTCCGGTGATGTCAAGATTGGATGTGTGAATCCACTCGTCGCTCGTCAGCGTTCCTGATACGGTCAGGTCACCCGGGACGGTTACGTTTGGGTTCGTCGGAACCGCTGAAAGTAGAGAACCGACCCGAATCTTGCCTCCCTGAAACTTTCCCGAAATATCAACATCCGTGGTCGCGGTCACAGATCCCCACACATGCAGATTGGCTCCAGGTTCGTGGGTTCCAATCCCTATGGACGTGTTAGAGTTTGTAGTGATAATACTACTATTTGGAACCCAGTTGGTGCCATTCCACGTGAGGATTTCGTTTTGATTCGTACCGGGAGGCAAGGTCCCCTCGACAAAGTGGTAAACCCATTCACCGTCCTCATTATAGACCAAGGTGTCGCCGGTGGTCGGCGTGTCATTCCCTGGAACCCCAAAGTGTTTGGTACTTGAACTGTTGACCAATAGGCGGTAGTGACCTGGGTCGGTTGTCCCGATGCCCACGTTGGACGTCTTGGAGATGACAAATGTGTTCTGGTCACCGACATTGGACGTGTTCTGGGGAGCCGTAATGAAGAAGTAGTCTTCACCGTTCACCCCCTTGATGCCCATGTCGGCCACATAAATATTGGAGTTATCGTCTTGAATGGCGTTTAGATTGTTGACTCTTAATCTAAGCATACGCGAATTGACGGATTCATCGTTAGAAGATGTGAAGTCGCTGAAAATTTCTAGAGGAACTTGAGTGCTCAAAGAGCCACCCTCAATGTCCTGTAGAAACATGTCACCCTCAATCTCGAGCTTGTGGGTGATGGTCTCGCCGATGCCGTCGTAGGTTGGCATGGTTTTCTACTAATTAATTGCGAAAGAAATAATCAAGGAATATACTTGGTGTGGAAGTACATGATGAAATCATATCGACTGGTCCATTGTAGCGGGACATTGCACCAGTGACATTTTGTGGTCGGATAGATCATCCTTTACTTGGTTAACTTGGTGTATTTTGTTTAATTATTCTACTAGTTGGCTAGGAAGAATTTTCAAGCGCTTCGATGCGGGCTTTCAACATTTCGTTTTCTTTCATTAATTTTTGAACTGCGCCAAACAGATTGGTATATATTTGATCTGAATCTAAATTCTTTACTTCGGTCAAACCATATTGTTCTGGAATTGTGGTGACACACTTTGGCAACACTTCTTCAACTTCTTGAGCTATCCATCCCAATTTATGAGCATCTTTGAACATAGGGTCTAACTCAATAATATCGTCACGAAGTTTGTAATATTTGAGTTTTAGTTTCTTTATATTTTCATAACAAGTATCTAAATTGGCATCAACAATATCTTCTTTTATTCTCTGATCGGACGATACGGTCCAAGTCGTCGAACTAGGTTTAGCCGCCGAATTGGTTGAAAGTTGCAGTTGATAAGATGGACTCGCCACCCCGATGCCGACGCTGCCGCCGGAAGGTTGTAGTTCCAAGGCGTATGCCGCCCCACCACTGTTTTTATTGAAGGTCTGTATCACTCCATTACCCCGAGTTTGAGACACCGCGAACGACATACCATACCAAGTACCATAACCATTATAGTTGAGAACATTTAATTGACTTGCTCCAGAACTCCAAGTGTCTGCGTTGCGAGTGGAAACCACTTCCAGTGGCGCGCCTGGACTCTCCACCCCGATGCCGACTTTGCCGCCATTTGATATTCTCATTCTTTCGGTATTACTGTCGGTTGTTCTGAATATATAATCACCATCCCCTTTATTGTAAAAGTGTATACCTCCATTTACTGTACTGTAATTTTCTATGATAGCGGCATTTGATGTCGCTGTGGCTCCACCTACATGTTGTATATTAAACCTTTGACCAGCAGCGTTGGAAATCCCCAGACCAGTACGTCCCGATTGGTTGGCATTTTCTATTATAAGCTGAACACCGCTTGTATCATTATTGTACACATGCAAGTGTGCAGTTGGACTCGCAAGCCCGATGCCGACGTTGCTCGTGGTGCTGTCCACAAAGAGGTTTGAGTTTCCCACGGTCAGATTGGAGTTGACCTGTAAGTTTTGATCCGAAGTGATGGTCAAGGGCGAACCCCCTACGATGTTAGACGCCGTCAGAGTTCCGGTGATGAGTTCGTCGCCTACCAAGTGGAGCGTACTGGTGGGATTGGTCGTCCCGATGCCCACATTGGACGTCGTGGAAATGACGAAGGTGTTCTGGTCTCCGACGTTGGACGTGTTCTGAGGCGCTGTAATGAAAAAGTAGTTGTCTGTGGTGTTCTGAATGCCCATGTCGGTTACATAGGAGTCATCTGGACTTGCTTCGACGGTTGGCTGAACCCTCAACCTGACCTGGCGGGAATCGGTCGGTGGAGATCCCATCCCAGAAACGTTGCTGAAAATCTCGAAGGGAACCTGGGTGCTTAGGGAACCCCCTTCGACATTGCTGATGAACACATCGCCTACCACCTCGATCTCGTGGGTCACCGATGATCCGATGCCGTCGTATGTTGGCATGGTTTTCTACTAATTGGTTAGGAAGAATTTTCAAGCGCTTCGATGCGGGCTTCAAGCGTTTCTATCTTTGCATCTGTCTTGATTTTATACTCTTGAAAAGCCTTGATGATATACGGTGTAAAACTTCCATAATCGAGACCGTAGACATATTCCTTGCCATCGGTGTAGCATGGTCTATCACAATCCGCATCGCAACCACAATAGTTTTCGATATTAGGACGCATCCAAGGCATTAATTCAAAAATTTCTTGAGCTATGAATCCGTAACTGTGTTTTTTGTCTTCCTTCCAATCAAACTCTCGCGCCTTCATATTCATTACGAGGTCCAACATCGAACTCATATCGACAATATTTTCTTTAAGTCTTACATCACTAGTTGTAACATAGGATACGGCATTAGACCCGTTACCAGCTATCTTCCCCCTCAGCGTTCCACCAGAACTCATGAAATTGATGATGTGATTAGCATCGTTAGTAGCACGAAAGGATGCACCATCAATAGCCAACCCTGAATTGCCACACCATACCTGTAACTTGCCATTGGCATTAGTGCTGGCTTCTTGTCCGAAATAACCTACACCGTCAGTGCTGTTTTGAATCAAATGGGAATTTGTGCGCACTTCACCATTCACATCTAACTTCTTTCCTGGACTTGCCGACGCAATGCCTACGTTGCCGCCAGACGATAATTTCAAGTATCCACCCTGATTCTGCAAACCTGCTGCACCCGATCCATAGGTATGCAAAAGAACATCATTCACATCTGTGAAGTTGGTTTTACCCGTGTTTCGACCCACCCCGTGACCGCCATTTCCGAAGTATATCTCACCTGACCCCCCGCCCGTCCCTATTAAAATCTGTGGATTTGCACTTTCAATGTGCAATGGCGCGGTTGGACTCGCCGTCCCGATGCCTACATTTCCGCCATTGAAATAATAATTTGAAGCCTCTAAAACCATTGGTTTTTTTGTTACCGGGGTTCTGCGGTCAATTGATTGAATATACCCACCGTCCTGACCCGAATATGTACTGTATCTTAAATACAAACCTGGTCCAGCCGTCGAGTTCCATTCTTCGCTGCTTGACTGTAAATGCAAATCATGACTTACATGTAATTTAGTCTTTGGATCCGCCGTCCCGATGCCCACATTGGACGTCGTGGAAATGACAAAGGTGTTCTGGTCTCCGACATTGGACGTGTTCTGGGGCGCCGTGATGAAGAAGTAGTTGGATCCGTCCGCCCCCTTGACACCCATGTCCGTCACGTAAGAGTTGGACACGTTGGATTCCCCATCTGGCTGAACCCTGAACCGAAGCTGCCGCGAAGAATCCACGGAACCTGGTGATGCGTAGTAATTGCTGAAAATCTGAACCGGTACCTTGGTGGAGAGCGTTCCCCCATCAACGTCCTGGAATAAGCTATCGCCCGCCACCTCAACCCGGTGCGTTATGGACGTTCCGATGCCGTCATAGGTTGGCATGGTTTTCTACTAATTAATTGCGAAAGAAATAATCAAGGAATATACTTGGTGTGAAGTGCTGAAATTTCACTAGCCGAAAGATTTCTGTTATAGGCTACGAAACACCTTAGGGCGGCGTTCCAACCCCCTCCATAAGTACTATCGCCTACATAGTTTACTGCCGTCGAAGATAAACTTAGATTGGTCGTTGCTACTGCTCCAGAAGCAGCCAGAGAACCATCTATGTATATTCTCATTGTTGTGGAATTTGCGTCTCTGACAAAGGCTGTCGTGTGCCACGCACCTGTTGCGTTTGGACAAAACACATCTACTCTTGGGGCAGCTACGTTTGTGACCCACCCCTGGTCAAAATAAATCCTCCCATTAATCCAAGTACAATGTGAAAAAATACCACGGTAGTAAGTAGTGTCTGTGGTGTTATAGAATTTAAATGCCGACGCAGATGTTAAAGTGTATTGATACCACGTGATGAAAATAGTGTACCCAGAAGTGTCTGTGATTCCAAATGAGTTGGATGCTGGACCCGTACATGTAAATCCGCTTGTTATGAAATGACTAGGAGAAGTATAACCCGGTGTACCAGACCAAGTTCCATGTCTTCCGTTACCACTTATGTCGTACCACATGGTTCCGGACCCTGGATAACTTTTATAATTGGTCGCATCGAGCAACACTTGTAAGTTTTCCACTGGGACGCCTGGTAAAGGAACCTCGACCAATCTTTTAAAATTGTTGTATCCAATCTCTCCACTTGATGGAAGATATCCAATTTTATTGTAATAGTCACCAAAAGAAATTGGATTGGTACCACCTAAATTATCTCTGATTATATCCAAATCTACTTCACCCAGACGTGCATTTAAATAACTTTCCACGGATTCAATTTCGCCCAACGACAACTCGCGGTTGTAGACGACGACCTCGAAAACAGCCCAATCGGTTGTTTCAGTATTATTGGGAGAGTATGTATAATAACCATAATTTATGCTCAATCTATCCGAAGAACCTGTTACTGAATTTATAGTAAGATTTGTGCCGTTTGCGCGATATAAATTTTTTTGATCCGTTGACACGAGAATGTTGCTAACTGGAAAGGCTGTTGTTGCTAGTTGTGTTAACCATGCGCCATGATAAGCCAGACCTGTTTTTTCACGCCAATACCCAGAAAGCCAGTTAGTATTAACTCCATCAAAAATCCTCCTCTTATTCGCGCCAGTATACATAGCGACATGAAAGAGCGTATACGTTGATGGAAGTATAGCAGTAGGAAAACGTAGACCGTCACTATTTCTTCCATAAATAAACCTCCCTGAAGAATTTATAGTTCCTCTTATTTCAGTGCAATTATTGCCATTTCCAGAAAGGTCTGGCCAGCTCGTTCCATTCCACGACTCGCCTTTGTACCACCCGACAAGACCAGATGTCACGGGCAATGACATATCTATTACATATCAAGTTTCTTTTTTATCTCCTTTATTGCCTCGATGATCAGTCCCATCATATTTCCATAAGCAAGGGCGTACTCTGTTTCTTCTGTACCCACGACCGCCTCTGGCAAAACCTGTAAAACTTCTTGTGCGATCATTCCCGTGTATCGTTTGTTATTCATAGTGAACGTGTATCCATTTAATTTTTCAATTTTTTCAAGTGCGTTTTCGATTTTTTGGATATCCGATTTCGCACGTTCATCCGAATAACCAGTTATATTTCCAGTGGCATAGATGTCACCCGCGACATGCAGCTTGTAGCTCGAACTCGTCGTCCCGATGCCGACTCCACCTGAAATGTTCGCACCCCCCACGACATCCAGAACGGCACTTGGTTCGCTGGTTCCGATGCCGACCCTCCCCGCCTTGTAGGTCACCACATCAGGTGAAACACTGAAGTACGCCTTCTGATAGCCATAGAGTTCCCATACCTCGTCCGCGGAAAGGGGGCGATCGTAAAGCCGATAGTTGGCGATGGAACCGTTTAATGGGCTTGTTGGAGGCGTCCCCGCCCCCCCACCCAATTTCAAATAACAATCAGTTGAATCAAAATTTATGACATTACCCGCATAAGGCCCAGACTGTATACCAGTGTATTTTTGTCCATTAAAGTAAATTGATTTATTTGAAGGAGTTGCTCCCCCTCCCACATAAGAAAATACAACATGAACCCACTGACCAGCCTTGAATGAAAAAACAGAAGATGACACGGTTAAATCATTGTTATAATTATACCAATAAGTAACACTTGAAGTAATCGCAATCGCAGAAGCTTGATTGTTCCCTCCGTCTAATTTACCTAAATAGAAAGGATCATAGCGACCTGCACCTAAACTAGTCTGATCCACATTGAGTTTCACCCAACATGCTATAGTGTGAGGCTGATCTCCACTGAAACCTATACTTGAACTAGATTGATAATAATTTCCACTGGTTCCATTGAATGTAAGAGCCTTATAGGTTGAATCAAATCCTACAGTACCATATTTTGATGAGTCAAAACTATTTGCTGTTTTGTCTTCTAAAGTTGCTGGTGCACTTGTGAAATCATCATAATAAACTTTCAGAAAGTCGGTCTTGGGGGTGTTCGGGACGGTCTTGAAGATAACGCTAGTACCGTCGTTGGTGGCGGCTGTGTATGGGGTGCCGTAGAGTTCGAGTTCTTGAATGGCTACATAACTTTGTCCACCACTACTTACTGTTATCTCTTCTATGTGAATTAAAAAGTAAGAATAGTAATTTTCATTATTTACACTTATATTTAAATAATCAGATGATGTAAATGATAAATTATCAAATGAATCAATTTCTGACCATGTGTTTCCATTTGTACTTCCGTATAATTTACCTTTTTTAGGAGGATTTGAATAATCATAACCAACTCCTCTCTGATGTATTGTATAAGTCAAGAGTTTGATTGCAGTGGGTAATTGAATTTTAAGCCAAGACCCATTTACCCCATTGAAACTGTCTGTAGTAGTTGCCACGCCCGTTCCTGTGTTGTATGTACCAGTTGCGGAAATCCAAGAATCGACGTAACTTGTATTTTTCAATACTCCATTAAATGCTTCCCATGGTTCATAATCAGGAGGAGATTGATAGTCAGAACTCGCACTCGCCGTATAACCAAAACTGGAATTTGCGGTCATCGCAGACCTTGGTTCTTTGACGTTGTAATACCGCGACGATTCCGTGAACTCCGCGACCACATTGGTGTTGGCGGTCACGGTCAAAGACGGTGAGCCTATGAGGTTGGAGGTCGTCAAGGTCTTGTCCGATCCCATGAGTAAATTTGATGTTATGGTGAGTTCCGAATCATGGGTAATGTTCGAGGTCGTGATGGTCCCCGTGATTCTGAGGTTGGACTCGGAGCCCGTCGGGGGTTCAATCGCCCCAGCGGTCAGTGTGAACCCAGAAGCCATCACCAGATTGGAACTGATGGTCACGGGTGAAGCGCCGATGATGTTGGATGCGGTCAAGGTTCCAGTGATCCAAGAGTCTCCCACGACGTGAAGGGGCTTGGTGGGATCCGTCGTTCCGATGCCGACGTTGGATGTCTTGGAGATGACAAAGGTGCTCCTGTCGCCGACGTTGGCGGTCTTCTGGGGCGCCGTGATGAAGAAGTAGTTGTCTGTCTGGCCCGACTCGATGCCCATGTCGGTCACGTAGGCATTCGCGGTGTTTGACTCGAGGTAGGGCTGGGTTCTAAGCCTCAACTGTCTGGAATCCGTCAAGGTTCCTTGGGCTGCATAGTTGCTATAGATTTCAAGCGGGACGTGGGTGCTCTGGGAACCTCCCTCCACGTCTCGGATTAAAACACGTCCATCCTCAACCGCCAGCTTATAGGTGCCGTCGTACGTTGGCATGGTTTTCTACTAATTAATTTTAAAATTAAATTGGCGTTATGAGTCTTCCGGAAAAAGCACAATGCGCATAATACAAAGACACAGTTGTAGAGCGATGTCCCCATCCTACCATATCACCTTCTTCACAGTATATATCAAGTGAACCACTAAAAGGGAAGCCCCCGACCGCATAAATTAAAAAACTATCATCTCCTCCCGTAGCGAGTCTATTTGCCTTCCAGTTATCATTACCAAATACCGACTGACCGCCTGGCTTCATTTTCAAAGCATATTGTGTTGAACCCACACCATTAGTTGCGAAAACAAGAATATTAAAACTGTATATACCCGTAATCGGTACAGTATACCATCCGGTCGTTGTATCATAATGATTTCCTATGTTATAACCTGTTTTTTCTAATATAATAGGCCAACTTGCAGAAGAATCTCCATTAGTACTATAAGCCGAAAACATTGAACGAATATTATTGTAAGTTATTCCATTTGTCAAATTTAGGCTTCCCACGACATCCAGAACGGCCCTCGGTTCGCTGGTCCCGATGCCGACCCTCCCCGCCTTGTAGGTCACCACGTCCGGAGAAACGCTGAAGTACGCCTTCTGGTAGCCGTAGAGTTCCCAGACCTCGTCCGCGGAAAGGGGGCGATCGTAAAGCCGATAGTTGGCGATGGAACCGTTGAAGTAATCCCCGTCACCAGGGCGACAACCGAGCTTTAGTGTAGTTCCAGTTAAATTTAAGGTACCCGCACCTTCGACTGTAACATTTTGTATTAAACCATTGATGTATATTTCTGTAGTGCTGTTTTGACCATTGTATGAAATTACAACGTGATACCACGTGTCATTTTCTATAATAGGACTTGCTCTAATGTTTGTTGCGTATATACTCCAATTAATTTGATTGGAGTTTATTGCAATCGCCGATTGTTGGTCATTTGTAAATGTACCTATAGAGCACACATAATCCCAAGTATTTATAGCGCTCGTTCTTTTGAACCACACTGCATGCGAATGCGGAACATTGCCCGTACCTAAACCATGTGTCCCCGTGACATTGCTCGTGGAACCGTCAAAGTACCACGCTTTGGGGTCGGTACTCGTGAACGTCAAATCAACGGGCGTGGCACTAGAATCATCGACTATATTTTTTACCACAGTACTCGATGAATTAGTATTGCTCGCATCGTAGTAGACATCCAGGAAGTCGGTCTTGGGGGTGTTAGGGACTGTCTTGAATAGGACGCTAGTACCGTCACCGAGGTCGTTCTCGGGGTAGCCGTAGAGTTCGAGTTCTGATATACAACATGCGTCATTCACCCCAGTTAAAAACATCGATGTGACTTGAATTCTAAAATATTTGTAATATCCAGATGTATGTGGAATAATTTCTGGACCAAATGCAATACTTGGTAAGCTTGTAATAGAAAAATTACCTATTTCAGTCCATGATGAATTATCTGTACTTCCGTACAAGATGCCAGTTTTTGGTCTCCTTGGATTGGCGTTTGTAGAATCTCTTCCATATATGTATGCATAATTCAATTTAATATTAGTAGGAAGTTCTATAGTTATATAAGATCCATTTACACCATTGAATGAATCGCTTGATGTAGCTATGCCACTACCATCATATGTACCAGATGCGGAAATCCAAACTGTATTGTTGTCTATAACACCATCAAATGAATTGTATGCAGGAAAAGTAGCAGAATATTCCGAGCTCGCACTGGCCGTGTAACCACTGGTTGTCGCAGCGGTCATCTTGACTCTCGGGTACTTGATGAGTTTCTCGGATGCAGTGAACTCCGCAACCACGTTGGTGTTGGCGGTCACTGACAAAAAGGATGACCCCACGATATTAGAGGTCGTCAGGGTAGACCCAGAACCCATTACGAGTCCCGAACTGATGGTGACGGGTGAGGCGCCGACGATGTTGGACGCCGTGAGGGTCGTTCCGGGACCCATGAGCAAATTTGATGTAATGGTGAGTTCCGAACCGTGGGTGATGTTGGAGGTCGTGATGGTCCCGGTGATGGACGCGTCGGTTCCGCGGAAGGTCTGGTCGGTCTTGATGTCCCCGGTCGCCGTGATGGACCCCGCCACCGAAAGGTCCGGTATGGCCCCGCGCAGGTTCTGTAGGGTTCCGTCCAGTCGCATGCCCGTCCCTTGGTACGTTCCATCGATGAGGACGTCGTAGTCCACGTTGATGTTTCCGGTGATGTCCAGATTGGATGTGTGAATCCACTCGTCGCTCGTCAGCGTTCCCGACACGGTCAAGTCGCCAGGCACGGTCACATTGGGGTTCGTCGGGTCCGGAGAAAGCACCGAACCGACCCGAAGTCTGCCTCCCTGAAACTTTCCCGAGATGTTCACATCCTGGGTCGCAGTCACCGAACCGACCACGTGCAGGTTGGCACCTGGTACGAAGGTCCCAATACCTACTCCAATCCCTATGGACGTATTGGAGTCCGTAGTTCTCATGCTGTGATTCGGCACCCAGTTCGCGCCGTTCCACGTGAGGATTTCGTTATTCACCGTACCCGGAGGCAAGGTCCCCTCGACAAAGTGATAGACCCAGTCACCATTGTCATTGTAGACCAATGTGTCTCCGGTGGTCGGCGTGTCATTCCCTGGAACTCCAAAGTGCTTGGTGCTAGAATTGTTGACCAAGAGGCGGTAGTGACCTGGGTCGGTGGTCCCGATGCCGACGTTGGAGGTCTTTGAGATGACAAAGGTGTTCTGGTCGCCGACGTTGGACGTGTTCTGGGGCGCCGTGATGAAAAAGTAGTCTTCACCGTTCACCCCCTTGATGCCCATGTCGGCCACATAAATGTTGGAGTTATCGTCTTGAATGGCGTTTAGATTGTTGACTCTTAATCTAAGCATACGTGAATTGATAGATTCGTCGTTGGAAGATGTGAAGTCACTGAAAATCTCTAGAGGAACTTGAGTGCTGTTGGTCCCACCCTCAATGTCCTGTAGAAATAGGTCACCCTCAATCTCGAGCTTGTGGGTGATGGTCTCGCCGATGCCGTCGTACGTTGGCATGGTTTTCTACTAATTGGTTAGGAAAGATTTATCCGGAAGTTCTGCATCCAAGATAAGTGATGCTTTGGTTGCATTTGTTGGCATTGTCCCATTTTCAAGATGACGTTCCAATTCATTTTTATAAATTTGTTCTCCCTCTGTTTGCGAACGAGATACAATACAGTTTTTGATCCATTCTTCTGGATCTGCACAAAATGATTTCATGCATTTTGTAGTAACTTCATCCATAGTAACAGAAAATGACGAAGTACCATCATCATTCAGGTTAAAAGACGTACTGCAACTCAAAAAGGACATTTTTAATACATTACAAAAAAATTAAATCATAAATCCATAAAATGATGCATTATCAAATTCATGAACATAGACAGTTCCATTATTAAGTATTTCGACGTAGTCGTTTACATTAAGATCAATTACTGCACCCATACCTCCCATAGCACCCCAGGATAGTGTGGAGTTTGGATATGTTGGTATACGAGTATAAGTCCTAACATAGTTATTACCGTTTATCCTGATATAACATTGTATATATCCAGTTTGATTAGTTTCTGTAAATGCATTGAACCCAACAAAATACCTACCAGCAACCGTTATAGTAACTCTATAATAATAACCACCTGAAGTATTTATTGTACAATTTACCGCACTAGCTTTTATTGTATCAAAGGATAAAGTGCCAGTATTGTTTCCCGTAGGTGCTGCAGCAGATTTGTATAAATTCCAACTAGGCGTTGAACTTTTAATTACTCCATCCACATGTAACTTATAGGTTGGACTCGCAATCCCGATGCCGACGTTGCCGCTCGAATCAATACGAACCTTTTCTGATAATCCAGCCAGTTGAGCGTCAGTAATCGTTCCGATTACGAGATAGCCAGAGTAACCCAATACTGAACCAGATGTTCCAGTCGCTAAAGACATTTTCTGTCCGCCCGCTCCGTAATCCACAAACACCTCCGGATAGTTCGAACTTTTGTAAATGTGCAAAGGTGCGTCCGGACTCGCCACCCCGATGCCGACCCTGCCAGTCGTAGTGTCCACAAGCAGGTTAGAGGTTCCGACTTCAAGGTTTGAACTGACCAATAGATTGTCTCCAGTGTTGGCCACGATGTTCGAGGTCGTGATGGTCCCCGCGATTTTGAGGTTGGATTCAGACCCCTCGGGAGGTTCAATGGCCCCCGCTGTCAGTGTAGTTCCTGCAGCCATTACAATACTCGAACTGATGGTGACAGGTGAGGCGCCGACGATATTGGAGGTCGTCAGAGTCCCAGTGACCCAAGAGTCGCCCACGACATGCAGGGGCTTTTCGGGGTCCGTGGTCCCGATGCCGACGTTCGATGTCTTGGAGATGACAAAGGTGCTCCTGTCGCCTGCGTTGGCGGTCTTCTGGGGCGCCGTGATGAAGAAGTAGTTGTCTGTCTGGCCCGACTCGATGCCCATGTCGGTCACGTAGGCATTCGCGGCGTTTGACTCGAGGTAGGGCTGGGTCCTAAGCCTCAACTGTCTGGAGTCCGACAGAGACTGGGCTGCATAGTTGCTATAGATTTCAAGCGGGACGTGGGTGCTCTGGGAACCTCCCTCCACGTCTCGTATCAAAACACGTCCATCCTCAACCGCCAGCTTATAGGTGCCGTCGTACGTGGGCATGGTTTTCTACTAGTTGGCTAGGAAGAAATTTAACCACAGTGGTACGTACATCCAACAAATGCGGCGATGTACCCTCCTTCTAATTGTCGTGTTTCGTAGGCTGGTTCAGTGACACCATCCGGGTCATCCACCCACTGTATTTGATTGTATTGATCTAATATATTGTTTCCTTCTGCGTCCTTCAATATAATCTGAACGGGTTGTTGTGGCGGATTAAAGTCACAGTCCATCGTGATCTTGGCGACCGTGTAATTGTGAAGAAGGTCGTCGTCCTGTTTCATTCCATACCCCGCCACGTTGGAAGTCGTGATGTAGTCACCCGATTCCAGGTTGCCGTTTGTGTTCACTATCCAAATGGCACCTTCGCCCACCGAGTTAATATAGATGCGCGTATCACCGGACTCTTTTTCAAACATAGAAACAAAATTACCATAACCGTCTGTTCTCTTATCGGGATCTTCTGCGTAGGAAATCACTCCGAAACATTTTTTATCATACGCGACATTTGATAATGAAACCAATGGCAAAGATTCATTAATTGTGATGGCTTCCAAACCCTTTGCAATACCCCCGCTCATTCTCACGTAATTGTTGGTATTTGCCGAAACTATCATACCCTCGTAATTTGGTGTTTCTTCGTACGGGATGTTCTGCACAAAGGTTCTATGCTGTCCGGTGAAATTCATCTGAACACCTGTGACGCCGTCTTGAACGTAACCGGCTGTATGTTCGTTTCCAGCTCTCACACACGTGAAGTATAAATCATTATCACCAGAATGAGGGGCTTCGTTTTGTGCACCGATCCACCATCCATAATTATCTGAAGAACTGCCCCCGTACGTGGTGGTTATGAACAAATTTCTACGACCGGCTGTGTTACTGCCAACATTTCCTTTATCCTTTCCCTCAGTTCCTATCATCAGCGCGCCTCCCACCATGACCGTGTCCGAACTCGCCAAGGTTCCAGCGAACCGAGAATCCCCCTCGACATCCAGAACGACCCTCGGTTCGCTGGTCCCGATGCCTACCCTCCCCGCCTTGTAGATCACCACATCTGGTGAAACACTGAAGTACGCCTTCTGGTAACTATAAATCTCCCATATCTCGTCCTCCGAAAGGGGGCGGTTATAGAACCTGAAGTTGGCGATGGAACCGTTGAAAAGTTCTGCATTTGATAAATTTGCACCAAGTTTTGCCGAAAAATTCGAGATATTTAAAGCAGAATAAGAATCACTCGTCACAAATTGCGAATTAACATAAATTTTACGTCCAGGGGTATAAGTACATGTAATAAAATACCATTTGTCTACTTCAACTAAATAATCACTTTCAAGATTACTTCCATAATGTAAAAAAGCTACACGCCCATTAACAAGAAAAACACCTGTTAATTTATTATCTGAATTTTCGCCCAAATCAAACAAACATTTATAAGAAGATTGTATCGTACTTGGTTTTATCCACATGCAAATTGAATGTACATTACCAGCATCCAACGTGTTTGAATTGAAGGTCGCGGATATATATGAACTAGTTCCGTTAAATTCAAATGACTTTGGTTCAGTACTGTTGAACGTCACATTAGTTGGCGTTCCTGTATTACCATTACCACTCTCGTCCGTAATGTTTCCACTTTCGTATTCCTTCGCGTCGTAGTAGACCTCCAGGAAGTCGGTCTTGGGGGTGTTCGGGACGGACTTTAAGAGGACGCTCGTGCCGTCGTTGGTGGCAGTTGTATCTGGGACCTCGTAGTATAAATCCCATTCGCCAAGGTTTGGTGTTCTGGCATCACCAGAAGATAACAAATCGATTTTTTCAAAAACCAATGCAAAATAATTGTAATAATTTGTTGAATTTATTTGTATTGTTGTAGGTACACCGTCTATGTAATGATAATTAGTCCACGATTTAATAGCAGTCCAGTTGGAACCATCCGTGCTTCCTACTACAGTTCCGTTTACAGGTAAGAGATTAGAATAAGTTTGTGAACGACCATATAATGTAATATACTTCAATTTAATACTTGATGGCATTTGAATTTTTAACCACTCGCCTGTATAACCACCTATACTACTTGCTGGTGAATATGTATAATTTCCATTGTTGTCATATCTATAATTAGCTCCATGCCATGCTTGATCAGAGACTGAAGTGACGTGATTAAAAGCGTACCAAGGTGCACCATAGCCCCCATGATTTGATGAAGCACTCGCCGTATAACCAAAACTGGAATTTGCGGTCATCGGAATCCTTGGTTCTCTGATGGGGCGGTAGTACAGTGACGATTCCGTGAACTCCGCGACCACGTTGGTGTTGGCGGTCATGGTCAGAAAGGACGAACCAACGATGTTGGAGGTCGTGATGGTCCCCGTGATTTTGAGATTGGACTCGGCGCCCGTCGGAGGTTCAATGGCCCCCGCAGTCAGAGTATACCCAGAGGCCATCACCAGGTTGGAGCTGATGGTCACGGGTGAGGCACCGATGATATTGGATGCGGTCAAGGTTCCAGTGACCCAAGAGTCTCCCACGACATGCAGGGGTTTCTCTGGGTTGGTCGTCCCGATGCCGACGTTGGAGGTCGTGGAAATGACGAAGGTGTTCTGGTCTCCGACGTTGGACGTGTTCTGGGGCGCCGTGATGAAGAAGTAGTCCTTACCTGGATCGCCACGGATGCCCATGTCGGTCACGTAGGAGTTGTCAGTGTTTGTCTCGCCGTAGTTCTGAACCCTCAAACGGAGCATGCGGGAATTGGCGGACTCGACCGAGGAACTCACCAAATTGCTGAAAATTTCTAGAGGAACACGGGTGCTGTCTGGGCCTCCCTCGATGTCCTGTAGAAACAGATTGCCGTCAACTTCGACGTTGTGGGTGATGGACGTTCCGATGCCAACGTACGACGGCATGGTTTTCTACTAATTAATTTTAAAATTAAATTGGCGTTATGAGTCTTCCAGAAAAAGCACAATGCGCCAAGTATGCGGTACTAGAATTATATCTTACTCCCCATCCTACCATATCACCTTCTTCACAGTATATCTCAAGTGAACCACCAAAAGGGTAGTTAACGCTACCATAAAATAAAAACCCATCATTTCCTACACTATTATCTCTAGATGGCTTCCAGTTATCACTGGAGCTGGAGAATACCGACTGACCATTTGGCTTCATTTTCAAAGAATATTGGATCGAACTAGAACTGTGGTCAAAAATAATAATATTAAAACTGTAGACACCTGTAATCGGTGCAGTATACCACCCGGTCGTTGTATCGTAATGATTCCCTATGTTATAACCAGTTTTTTCTAATACAACAGGCCAAGATATACTTTTATTTGGTGTAGTATCAGTACTATAAGCCATAAACATTGAACGAATATTGTTGTAAGTTATTCCATTTGTCAAATTTAGGCTTCCCACGACATCCAGAACGGCCCTCGGTTCGCTGGTCCCGATGCCGACCCTCCCCGCCTTGTAGGTCACCACGTCTGATGAAACACTGAAGTACGCCTTCTGGTAGCCGTAGAGTTCCCAGACCTCGTCCGCAGAAAGGGCGCGATCGTAAAGCCGATAGTTTGCGATGGAACCGTTGAAGTATGGATTGGAACCATTTGTTTGGTTTGCCAGATACAACGTGGTTGATGTTGGGAGTGATATAGCATTTGTTGAACCTCCTGTGGCACCCGCATCGAAACCATTTACATAAATTTTGGCATTGTTCACTCCCCCTCCTGGATACACGAACACTGCGTGATACCAAATACCAGTTTGTACGTTCAAAGTTGCATCTTGACTATCATTGACAAAATCAAAACCTATGAATGTGGGACTTATTTTCATAACAGAAGATTGTCTGGTGGCAAGTGTTCCAAACCAACCAA
>Ga0181597_10000492_pt1 | contig 44149 bp, 25 predicted proteins | sample 041ome_5_FD_148647 | JGI IMG/M metagenome (GOLD analysis project Ga0181597, IMG submission 148647) | Coastal salt marsh microbial communities from the Groves Creek Marsh, Skidaway Island, Georgia - 041403US metaG (spades assembly) | ecosystem: Environmental > Aquatic > Marine > Intertidal zone... | reverse complement strand
ATCCAGAAGACAAATGTAAAGACCTCATATATTCAGGTGCTGAATATACAGCATTAGCAAGAGAGCAGAAGGCGAATTGGTGGATAAAACAACGTAGAGCAAAAATTATATGTGATTTTTTAATGTTTTGGAGCAGAAAACCTGATACTATGATTAACGAAATTATTAATCCAGAAACTGATGATCTTATGCCCAATGCTTATAATCATATTAAAGAACATATTAAAGAACTCAAGGATTTACATAATAATGTAAATGAAGGTAATATTAGTACGATTAGTAATAAAATGGCAGAGATAGCTGGACAGGTAGCATTATCAATGAGAAGTGCTGCATTTAGTGCTGGCAAAGTTTGTGCAGCTGGTGCTGGTAAAGCCAGCGATGCAGCTAGTGCTACCATTTATACTATAGACCACGTGTTAGGAGACCTAGTGAATATGGAAGTTAATTTTGATTTGTTGAAGGCTGCAGATGCTGGAAAGGGTTTTATAGATTCAATTGTTGGACATCATACTGATACTGTAATATTAATGTTAGAAGGATTAGTGACAGTATGTGCTGGTACTGTGGCGGTACAAAATTATCAGGTTGTTTTTAGTACACTATTAACTTTATTAGGATATCTAGAATCTGGACTTCGTGTAGGTGCAGCTGGTTCAGTTCTTTATGCAATAGGTTCTGTTACAAACCTTTTATCAAAAAAATTAGGAAAAATGGCAGAAGATAAGAAACAAGAATTAACAACTATTACTGACAATTTGGCTCAGATTAGTACAGATATACGCGACACTACGGGAGAAAATGTAACTCCAGAAAACGTAACTAAATTAAGAACAAGATTAAAAGGTGTGATAAATGATGCATCCAACGCATTAACAACAGCAGAAGCACCACCAGCAGAAGGAGCAATGAATGTAGAAACAACAGCAGAAGAAGAAGAAACATTATCACCAGAAGAACAACGTTTAAGAGATATACAAGAAGCACAAGAAAGAGAAACAGCACAAGAAAGAGAACGAGACGCAAATAGAACTAAAAACCAGCCACCTCCAAGAGGACATGATGGTGGAAAGAAACATAAAAAATCCCAGAAAAAACCCAGAAAGAAGGCATCCAAATCCAAGCGTTCTAATAAAGCAGGAAAAAAGACAAGAAAATCCAGAAAGAAGACCCGCGGAAAAAAACATTAAAACAGTATATACAAGATTTTTATGAATTGATATAAGCAAACCATTTCTTATATCAATATTTTTATTTTAGTAGTGTAGTATCATCGTATCCGTGTCGCATTTTCAAATAGCAGCGTAAACAGGTCAACACATCAATCATAGAATTATGCAAACCTTCCACGGTTCCTCCGTCAAATAGTTTTGCATACAATTCGCTCAACTTAGGCCATTTCTTAGACGGTGGACGTCCAGGCATCTTAGATTCAACCAAGATATTGCACATATCAGTTCCCTTACGCATAGTACAATATCTATCAATACCGTGCACTTTCTCATACATCGGGTTAAAAGTCATAAAACAATAAGGGGCTTTTTCCATAATAGCGGGGCGGTTACGTTCTAACTCAACCGAAATCATTTTCTCGTCAAAGTCCATGTTATGAGCAACAAGACCTTCGCAAAACATATATGCTTCATAGAACTGCTCCAATACTTCCACAATAGGTTTGCCTTCAGTTTTGCACTTTTCCTTTGTAATACCTGTTAAGTTAGTAACAAGTTCACTGATTACAATATCATCTGGAATATCAATGTAAGCGTCATATTTACGAATGACTTGCTTTTGAGACAAATCGTAAATGGCATAGCTGAGTTGCAGAATATGGGGATATTCAGTGATTGGTACTGCATTAGTACTATTACGGCGGTTGTTTGGCAAAAGTCCTGTGGATTCTACGTCAAATACCAAGAACCGACGACGATATGTCGGTGGAGGGACGGAAAACGTCAGTTCACTTTGAGATTGTGTTTGAGATTGCATTGTGTAAACCAATATGGTTATGATTATTGATAAAATAGTATATAAGTAATGTATTTTATCAATTTTTTACATTTTTATGGGGTTTCGTTATGAATACGTGCACGAGTTTCTGCAATTTGTTTCTTTAATTGTTGTACTTCATTTATCAAAATAGGTAATAATCCACTGTAATTCACAGATTGCATTTTGTCGCCATCTTTTTCACCTTCAACGAGTTCAGGATAATGTTCTTGGAGTTCGTGTGCCAAAAACCCAATGTCATTTTTGCCAGTTTGGGTTTGTTTATATTTCACAGGACGAAGATTATCTACTGTATGAATTTCATCAAGGGTTTCTACATTGTTTTTGATACGATAATCTGAAGTTACTATTGGGTTAGATGCAAAATCACCAATTACCGTCATGCCATTAAACGTGGACGCTTTAAATGTAGTTCCATTAGCTTCTTTGTTTGAACTATGTAATGTAGTACCATCAGGGAACTCAATCCCAGTATTTGCTTTTAATGTGGTATTTGCTCCAAAATAGGTGGTTGCGTCACTGTTACCGAAAACGGGTGGAACCCAATCACCTATACCGTCTATACTTACTCTTCCAACTTCTTTGGTAGATTTAGTATGAAAAAACAAATATTTTCCATCATTACTTATGGTTAACCCGAGAACTTTTTTGGGGTCACCCCAAAAATATTGATAATTTTGACCGAGAGCTGTTGTTATTTGTGTAGATCCAACATTATATGTTAGACCACCATCTACACTAACAAATAACCAAGGTTCCCACATGTTCAATAGTACCTGAATATTAGGATTCGGTCCCCATACCGAGTGACAATAACCGTCAACCCGTCGATCGCCGGTTGCATGATCACCCCATCTTAATGTATGTGATTGAGACCCAAAAGTTACACCAAAATCTTTACTACAGAAGGTAGATGATGAAGTAGCTTGAAGATATATATATTCACCGCTTGATGACATACTCATACCCCAACAACCAGTTTTGGTACTACTATTTTCAAGAAAAGTATCGCCATAATCATTGCTCACCCAAATTTTACCTGAAAACCGTGCATCGTGAATACAAATATATTCTCCAGAAATAGACATACGACTATTGAACAGGTAACCATTTCCTACATTGAATTTTGAACTCCATGATTCACCAAAATCATTTGACATTAATACATTCGTATTCTTCGCAGGAATCACACATATATATTGTCCGTTACCAGAAATACATACATCAGCTTCATAGAGAATTTGCGCCGAATCACTATCACCACCATGATAAGGGTCGGATGACGCAAATGTAATACCCGAAAAATCGGTATATGTGTTTGTCCAGGTTACACCTTCATCGGTTGAAATATGTATACCTGTGGTACTTTCTACTTTGCATAGATAGGTTCCGTCGGCAGATATAGCTATACCAATACCATTAGTACCTATATTGGTCCAGTTATCACCATAATCTCTTGAAAGACTAATTTGACCATCATAACTACCACCACCACCACCAATAATACCGACTAACCGTCCAGTATTATCTATTCTGGCATGGTTACCAGAACCCACATTCTGTTGGCGAGTACTTGTTATTATTTTAGTGTCACTTGTATTCAACGTAATTGCGTTTGAACTGGTTGTTGTAGTGTCTGGAACCGAATTTGCCAAATCTTCAAATGTGGAATAATATCCAGGTGTATATGATGTATTTAATGAAATATCACCATTGAACTGTATCTTCTTGTTATACGCGATATCTTCGGTAAATGTAGTGATTGAATTCGCCGTAGAAAATCCAGGATTACTATCAACTACAACCGCTGCTGTTGATATTGAAGCAGGTTTATAGGAACCTACTGTCATGACCCCGTTGATAGAAATATCTCCCACGATATTCAAAGAAGCATCACCCATGGATACATCACCAACCACAAAAAGCCGATTATTAATTGAAACATCAGCAGTGAATGCATACGGGTCAGTATATGTAAAACTATGTAAGTCAATGGCTCCTGTGTCCATGAGTATATTATCCCTAACCTTTACATTTCCACTAATATCCAAAAATCCCTCAGTATAAGTTGGGTTAAAACGGTTTGCATTGGAATCAGCATCCCATACCCCACCATCAATTAATTGTTGTTCAGTAAACCCTGAACTAAAAAAATGTGTAGTGGAATAATTGGATAAATTGGTTATCGCTTTGGTTCCTACAATAGTATAACTGATTGTAGCAGTAGCAGTAATGGTCAATACATATGTAATATCTGTACTAAGTGCGAAAATTGGAAACCCAGATGGTAGAAGATTTGAGCTAATTGCACTGAATGTACCGATAGCAATTGTATTACCTCCAGTAGCTAATGTATAATTAACATCTCCCGTACCGTTAAAGTTGGTGACATTCAATTCAGGTATATTGTATCCTGCAGGAAGGACGAAATCAATTACATCTGTATCGGTTGTGCTGGTGAGGTTATCAATGGTTAAAACATCATTGGTGAACACAAGGGTTGTAGGTGTAGATGAATCTCCATAATCAGATACCTTTGTACCTAAAATTGTGTACGAAATAGGTGCAGTAGCACCACTAAATTTAACTTCATATATAGACCCTACTGCTGATGTTAATGCATTTCCATCCAAAAGATTGGTACCAATTGCAGTATTTTCACCAACGTTACTTATTGTTCCAGATTTTATTGTGGTTTCACCTGTAGTGATTTCGTAATTCACTGCACCCGTACCCGCATAATTACTCACAACTAATTGATACATTTCATCTGCTACTGGAAGAGTGAATCTAACATCATCTTTATCATTTTGGTTGATACTGTTTTCTATGGTTAAAATGTTGTTATTGAATGAGAGTGATGAGGGTGGGTCTACTTCGGTGGTTTCCGTAATCCCATTACCGTAAAATCGTAGTTCAGGTGTTATTGCCATCCCATCACTTGTAGATTTATTGTTTGTAAATGCATATTTTTTATATAATTTACCTGCCGAATTTACAGTATACGTCGCAGACGTATTGTTAAGAGAATCATTAGAGTGGTTTAATAAATCATATACACCTGCAGTTTCATCATATCCAAAGAGATAATGTCCTGTATAGAGGCCTTGGCCATCTATGGCTCCCCAAAGTGTATATTTGGTTATTATAAATGCGTCAGGAAATTCTATTGTTACAACTGGAATATCACTGGTTATAGTAAGTGTAGGGGTTAAATCAATACTAAAATTGGAATTAACTAACATTGGTTGGTTAGGATGAACTTGCCAACCAGTATAGACAATATTATTCCAGTATTTAACATTATAATCATTATTAAATAAATTTGTCATAGCAAAGTTTCTGTCGGACCCTGTGCCGACAACACCGTGCGTACTTTCTCTGACCTGATTACAACTCAAGATATAGGTACCCTGACCATATGATTCGGTTGCACTGGTCACATTAAATGTTACATCGGTTCCTTTCCATGCAGTTAGGTTAGCATCCTGGTTAGCTTTAATATAATCGCGGACCCACTGTGGTGGATATTCTCTCTCTGCGGAATAGATATTTGTATAAGTGGTTTTTTGATAATCATCATTCTTTGTTCCCACAATCGTATAAGTAATAGCTGCACCTGCACTCGCGGTTAATCTCAAAGTATAGGTGATATCTGCATTTGCTACCAACGGATTATTAGCCAAAAGATTGTCACCGATTGCAGTGATTGTTCCAGTAATATCTGTTGCTCCAGTGGCAGATATTTTATACGAAATTGTACCCGTACCAACAAAATTGGTGACGTTAAGTGACGCCATTTCTTCTCCAGCAGGAAGGACGAAAGCTACTACATCTGGATCATTTTGGTTCATACTGTTCTCTATGGTTAAAGTATTATTAACAAAATCTGTTGTTGTTAATGGCACTTCAGCCATACCCCATAATCGTATTTCCGCCCATATTTCATTGTCTAGATTACTATTATCTGCAGTTACCGCATATTTTTTATACCTTTTTGGTGTTGTTTGAGTTATATTGAATTCTCTAAAGTCTGAATGATCTGTGTTTATATCAGTCTTCCACAGTTCAGTAGTCCAAGTGGCATTACCAACAACTAATCTATCATATATATTATTTGCTTCATCATATCCAAATAAAATTTGTGCGACTGGTCCTGCTCGGGCATTAGCAAAAATTTGGAATTTGGTTGGTTGAAAAGATTCTGGAAACTCAATCGTTAAAGTTGCAGCAGTTGTAATAGTTCCTGTTGCATTTCCATTTTCTAAATCTATCCAATTTATATCAACCCAACTGGTATTAGTTGTATTATCACCATTATTGATATTCGCGTACCATCCTTTTAGATAAGGACCACCGTAATTGGTGTCGATTACATCAGTTAAGCCATTAATTATGCTTGTTATATAATATAATCCAACTCCACCACCGCTTCTTCTCTGACTAGCAGATAGAGTATATGTACCTTGACCATATGTTTCATTTGCATCATCTACAGTAATTGATACATCAAGTGAGCCCCACTGGTTAGTACCTGTACCCTCATTATTTATAGTATTATTAGCAATATAATTGCGAACCCACGCTGGTGGATATTCTCTTTCTACAAGACCTGATGGAAGATCCTGTGCTATGGACCCCTCAATCGTATAAGTAATGGCTGCATCTCCAGTTAACGTTAATATGCAATTAGTATTTGCACTTTTTACCAGTAGTTCAGTTAATAAATTTTGTCCAATTTCATAGAATGTTCCAGTAATATCAGCTGCTCCATCATCAGTAGATAATGTATACGAAATTGTACCTGTACCAACAAAATTAGTAACGATAAGATTCTTCATTTCGTGATTTGCAGGAAACATAAAAAATGCTGGGTTAGTTGAATTATTAATGGTTAACGTATTACCCACGAAATCTACTACTGTTACTAATCCTTCTGTTTCTAATGTTTCTAAACTTATACCCGTTGTTATCATTTGTATTGGAGTTGCCCCTACACTTTGTAAGGTTGAAAAAGATATACCAGATAAACTTGCAACATCAGTATTACTACCTAATTTATAAATTATATCTCTCGTTGTTGCATCTGCAGCATAATTGTAGATTTTAAAATCATTAAAATAAGTATCAACCATATTTGCTTCTCCTGTTACTCCTGTTCCTAATCGTATTGCATTATAACTAATATTATTATAATTAAAGCCAGATTTTGTTTCTGTATGCATTAGAATATTATCACAGTACACTTTAACAGTATCACCTGAATAATTAATAACCATGTGATGAAAATCATTTCCACCGTCATATAAACCAATGGTTGGAGGTGAAGTAGTTGCATCATCTTCAATACCTATATTTATTGCTACTTGATGCTGAAAAATAGCATTTTGCCATATTAATGGGTAAATTTTATTATTGGCAATGTTGACAGAATGATAGCAAAATTGTGTTACTTTATTTGAGGTAGTAGCATCATCATCAATTAATACAAAGAATGCACTATTTATAACATGTGTTATATAAGCTTCATTTGGAGAAGCAGCAGCAGCAAGACCAGCGTCTGATGATGTACCTGCATCTATCAGTTCTTGTTTTGTTTTTTTTGGATAATATTGATTTGTTCTCATATCATAGTCGTGTTTAAACCAAAAACTTACAAAAAAACCATCATTTGACGTTGTAAATGTACCAGTATTCAAATCACACAAGTTAGTTCCTAATTCTCCAGTATAGAAAGCACCAAGACCTGTTTGTACATGGACTGGATCAGTAACAATAACTGGATTTGCTGTACTTATATCATAACTGCCTGTAAGACTACCCTTATTTGTTCCAGTTGGATTAAAATCATGATGTATAATAGGTGGGGTTATTGTTATTGTTTCTTTATACAAACTCTGTATTTGGGCATCACTAAGAGCATAATTATAAACACGAACCTGATCAAAATTTCCATCAATACCTGCTTCATCAATACTCGCTCCTTGTGGTTTATTTGCATAATGATTTCCTCCTAAGATAAAGAGGTAATCTGTATTATCCTCCATATCTATTGGAAATTCCGTCGAATTATCTGGAAGGGGAACTACAGTATTATCCACATAAAATTTACAACCGGTATCGTTTGTATTTGATGATACTGATATTACATAATGATGCCATTTTTCATCACTAAAAATATGTGAATGAATATCAGTCTTGAAATTTGTTCCACCCGCACCTCTTTTGCAGACAAAATTTCCTGTAGCAGTACTGGAAAACTCCCAACGCTCGCCCCAAGTTTGATTGTTTGGATTTTTAGTTATATTTGTTAAAGCTCTACGTGGGTTCGTACCCGTGCCCAATCTTGAAGAATCATTATTGTGTCGTGCCCAAAAACTAATAGACCATGCTGTGCCAGTATTGAAATAAAATTTAGGCATAGCATCAGCATATACAGCATAAGTACCTACTTTTATTGAAGCATTTCCGAAGAGTTTCTGTGTAGTATCAATAGTAGTTGGGTCGGAATTACTTGAAATACTTGTTGGTATAATAGCATCATTACTGGAACCTAATGTACCACTATTTGTACCATCGGTATCAAATGTATAATGTATAACGGGGTCTGGAGTACTTGTTGCTGTTGCACCACCAGTAACTGCATTATAGGTAGCGGTTGTGTGATTCACATAAACAGTAGCTAACAAATTATTCAAATTGGCAAACGGAATAATTACATTTTTATGGGTTGTGGTGTAATTGTCACGCACGACCAACCATTCAGTATTTCCAGTAGGGTCTTCCGCTGCACCAGCAGGAATGTATCCCACTATCAAAACGGTATGACCTAAACCAGCGTTATAAGATTCTACATTAGCTAAATCACCTTCAGTACTGTGAATATTAAATACTTCGCCGTGAGGATGAGGTCCGTCTGGTAAGAATTCTCCCAATGTTCGGTAGGTTGAAGTTTCATCTCCATTCAAAGAAGCATCAGGGTGAACAGCATCGGTAATATTCCATCCATTAAAACAAGCTATAACTGTGCGATTGTTAGTTATTTCGTGTTTAATGGTCTCTAATGTAACAGTATAATCGGCACTATCACCAGCTAGAGCAGTATGACCATTCGCTGTCCAAAATTCAGGGTCTACACCAAAATTTTGAATAGAACCATTAAAATGATATACCATACCTACCATATTTGTGTAACCGACTTGTTGATAAAAATCAACCATACCATGGTATATGTTTTGAAGGGTTGACCCAACTGGACTTCCTGCACCAGCACCTAAAGGACCCAGGTCATTAGTGTTCATGTACCAACCGAAATCAGTTACTGTGCCATTGAACAAATTTTTAGCACGATAAGTAGGACCATCTAACATGTAATCACCCCAACCATATCCACTATCCCAAGCAATTGTGCTTGAAGCTAATGCAAATGGGCTATCATTACCTGCATCTATTCCATCATTGATATTTGTTGGTTGAGTAACGCCTCCATGGTCTACCAAATGCCCTAATTGATTTGCTGCCGATGTTGGCGAACACCACGCTGGGAATTGCGATTCATATCCACCCATTGTAGCATTATATTGACCACTCTTGGGTTGCAACCAATTTGGTACTTTACCAGATACAAATGTTGTTGACATTTTATCAAGCTTATATGAAATATAAGAATAAATAAAAATACAATAATCTATTTAAATTATTATATTTTATATGTGCATTTTATACAGTTGTCGCGTGAAACACAATAATTTGTTAAATAGTTGATAAGTTCTTCTCTTAATTCTGCACTTTCATACTTTTTGTGTATGGTTATATCATCTATATAACCAACTTTTGCTATAGTACTTGTACTGTTTAAGAAATATACTGATGCAGAACCAACCATTTGGTTTGAATTTACATCTTCTATCAAAAAAACCCGTTTGTTTTTTAGTTCTTCTTCCATTTCGGTAGTTGTTAACATGGTTAACATTTCTATTGTTTTTCGCGGTAATACACCCATTACATTATAATAGGATTCTTTTATATCGTCTTCTATTAGTCGTCGTATATATAAGAATTTATTTTTGACTATTACTGTAGCCATTTATAATACAATTCTATTTATGTATATGAAAAATAGAATTGTCTAAATTATGTTGTTACATACCGTTTTCTAACTCGGTTAATTCGCGTTTTAATTGTTTAATTTCATTGATAAGGAGTGCAATCAAACCTGTATAATTAACTCGTTGCCATTCATTGCCGTCTTTTTCACCAACCACTAAATCTGGATAATATTCTTGCAATTCATGAGCAATCAACCCATATTGTGGTTTGTTGATAAGTGTTTGTAAATATTTCACGGGACGAAGATTATCCAATGTAACCGTTTCATCTAATTGTGATATATCCGTTTTAATACGATAATCCGATGATGTTGAAAATGACCCAGCGGTTAATGTGTTATTTATAGTTAATGATGTGAATGTGGATGCTTTAAATAATGATAAAAACTTAAATTTACTGGTATCTCTGTTTCCATATTTTGCATATATATAACCATTATCTGTTATAACTATATTCCTTGCGACGGTTGTTGGCATTAGTGGTTGTAATTCAAACGTGTTCATAGTAAAAGTTGCACCATAGTCCTCACTATAATACACCTGATATCCAACTTCTCTTATGTTAACATTTTCTGCAGTGTCCGCAAATCCATCAGCTGCACCAATCAGAATATATTTACCCGATGCTGACATAACATTCGCCAATCTATGATATTTTACTGTATCAGTAAATACGCCTGCTATAGTAGTACTTTTATCAATAACAGTTAATGTAGTACCATCGTCCTTAATGAAATAACAAGGACTAGTCGCGGTAGTAGTACTTTGCCACCCAAGCGTGAATATAGCACATAGACCGTCGTTACCAACATATTGTGACACTGAATATTTGTAGTAGCTGTTGTTAATGTTTGGCATGCTGACACTCCGAAGAACCCCTGTAAAGGTTAGTTTATAAAATACCCCCTGCGTTGCAAAAGCAATCTCATTATTCGTAATGTCTAAACCATAGTTTCTCCCTGGGTATGCACTACTATACATAAAACTACCTGATGTACGGTCAACCGAATAGAATATACCTTTCGCTGGGGATTGCGTATATTGATTACTTTTATCAGTAGCTATTGCGACTTTTCCAGCATCATCAATAGCACATGCGGTTGGAAACAGGACCCATGATGGTTGCTGTCCCGTGACTGCGGCGCCCAGAATTTCTTTTATATAGTGTGTTTCCCATGTCGACCCATGGTCCAAGCTCCATGCTACCGATGTATTCGTCCAATTATTTACTACTTGCTCGGTACCCGATATACCTATAATTATATTTTTACCTGATGGCGATATTCCCATGCATTTAAAATCCACCTTTGTGAAATCATTATCGCCAGTAATTGATGTGACAGCATTATACGTTGAACTTATTACAGGCATTGTTGGAAGTGTAATTGCATTATATGTTTCACCATAATCACTCGATAATAATATCGCTGACTTAGTAGCAGTATTACCGGTGTAGTTGGTATTTCCTGTAACACTGACATTTCCATAATGTACAATAGAATATTTCCCATCCGCCGAACATCGCATTGGCGTTGCGCCAACTTCATAACTAGTGCTGTGTGTAATTGTTAAATTACTTTCTAAAAATTGCGCCCCATATGAAACACCTTTATTATCATCATACGTATTCATCGTTGTTCCATCACTGAATTCAATATTTCCATCTACTTTCAAATTATTTATTTGCACATTTGCGTTCATAGATACATCCGCTGTTGTGTCAAATCCTTTATCATACAGAATCGTTGGTTGGGTATAATCTGGCCCTATCTGTCCATTAAATGCAGATTCTGGGATAGAACTATCGGTAAAACTACAATCTACAACTTTACCGTTCATAGAAATATCACCCACAGTTACATTACCATTCATAGAAATATCACCACCAACAAGCATATTGTGATTAAGGCTTAAGTCTGCTGCCATAGTTGGATTCTTTATGGTGATATTACCCTTCGTTTCAATATTTCCATTTACAGTGAGACTTGAGTTTTCACGTAATACTAAGGAACCACTTATATCAATAAAATCCTTTACGTAAGATTGAGCAAAATGATTTGCATCTGTGACAAAAGTCCAATCTGGTATAGCACCTCCTGCTAATAATTCTGCAACACTTAGACCTGCTGCTAATAATTCTGCGATAGTAAAACCTCCTGCTAATAATTCTGCAACACTTAGACCTGCTGCTAATAATTCTGCGATAGTAAAACCTTCTGCTAATAAATCTGCAGTACTTGTACCTTGATGTATTAAACCTGAAACATATAAAATCCGTATTTGGGAAGTACTAAGACCATAATCATAAACCCTAAAATCATCAATGTATCCATTTGCAGTTGCGACAGTAGTCCATTGCGATCCACCTATATGCAAATCATATATAGAATTCACATTATTTATAATACCAAGATAAGTAGCACTATTATATGTTAAAATTAATGTATTATCTATATAATATGAAGCATTACTTGTACCGTCACCATTAGAATTTACTACATATAAGTGGTGATGATAATTATTATCAAATGGCGTAACTGTATTTGGGAGTGGTTCGTTTATACCACCAGCCCCTGTAGGACCAAATAAACGAACATCAGTTGCTGATGCATAATGTATAATATTCTTATTTTGCCCAGTCATTTTAAAATCAAATAATGTTTGATGAGGAGTTTCATAAGATGCTATTTTTGCCCACATACTTATTGTATAACCATTTCCATAAACAGGAATATTATCTATATCAGTTAGTGCATTTGCATCAGTTGTAAGAGTATTACCGTCAGTTCTAATAGCTTTTAAACAACCTGCACCGCTGAATTGGTTACTGGTATCTATTGAAAATTGCGAAGGTACTGTTACATCAAAAGAATTACCCAATAAACCACTATTTGTACCATCGGTATCAAATGTATAATGTATAAGGGGAAGGTCATTAAGATGTATTACACTTTGAATTTGGCTGGCAGTAAGTGCATAGTCATATATTCTAAAATCATCTATATATCCATTCAATATTTTTGCATTGCCAGGATTACCTCCACCAGAATCTGCACCTAATGCTAATAACACCATACTACGATTTGAATAGGTTGGATAACCAGTTACTGTTCCTTGTAATAAATTATCAACATACACTATTATTTCTGTTTCATTAAATATAAAGACATAATGATGCCACATATCATCAAATTGATTAGGTACATCAATATAGTTATTTACACCATTTCCCCATATTGTTAACTTGGTACTATTATTATAACATAAAGCTGTATTGGTAGCTGCATTGTCAAGTGAAAAACTTACTATTCTCTGGTCTGTGGACAAAAAATTACCTGATGGTTTTACCCATAAAGCTATTGTAAACGTTTGACTCGTTGACCAATTATTAGATAAAGAAGTATAGTAACTACCAGTGCTTCCACTCCGAGAAACATTATCAACAGGACCAGCAAGTAAACCTTTATTTCCTATTCTTTTACCGGATGTATCAATAGAAAAATCGTTTGGTATAGTTAAATCATGAGTAGAACCGGTTGTACCACTATTTGTTCCGTCACCTGTTTCAAATGTATAATATATAACAGGACTTGCCATTATTTCTATACCATATAGAAATAATAAAATCTTAAAAATTATCGGTTATTTAATACTGATAATCTCTGTTTTAAATTTTGTATTTCTTTGACTAAAACACCTATGAGTCCATTATAGTTTACTCGTTGATATTCATCGCCGTTCTTTTCACCATTGACTAAATCTGGATATATTTCTTGCAATTCATGGGCAAGTAATCCAAATTCGTGATTTCCAGAAAGAGAATTGTTATATTGAATGGGTATAAGTGAATCTACTGTATCTGTTTCATTTAATTCGGTTACATTTTCTTTAATACGATAATCAGATGTTAAAGAAGTACCACTAACATTCGCCGCTCCTAGACATGTTACTTGTGCAAATGTTGAGTCTTTAAATACCACATTAGAACCTGCGAATGTACCGCTTAATATATTATCATCATGTGTAGTCATTGTTGTTCCATCATTGAATTCTATTTGATTGACTTCAATTGTTTGTGGTTTACTTATTTTATAAGTCAACCCAGTTATACTATAATTTAAATCAGTATTATAAGTTCCTATACTTGAATTATTAAATAATTGGTGTAAATCCGCTGAAGTAGTGGTGTAATCTATAGGGGTACCATTATAAGCTGTATTATATGCACGTTTAATCTGTTGTACTGACGGAGTGGTACCATTTAATGTGAACTCAATCATTACAGCTCTTGTTAAACCAACAGTAGCACTCTCGTATAGGTATGACCCAAATATCCAAATATTACCTGTAACTGCATTTCCGTTGGCGTCTGTTTCATACTTATAGATATAGACATTTGTTGCTGGAACAGGACCGCCTATGTTGACACCAACCATACCTACTACACCAGCTACTTCTATTTGGTCCAATGAATCTATAGAAACACCTGTTAATGCCAGTGGAGCAGAAGCTGGTATTTGATAGTAGTATGTACCATTATTATTATAATAATCAGTTAAATCACTATCGGGAATGAGTGCTGTAGTTGCTAATGTTGGAATATTAACATCTACCGTAGGTCCATTAAAAGAAACGTCATCCGCGAAATATACATTTCCAGATATGCCAATGCCACCACCATCACCACCAATTGCAGACTGTGGAATAATACCATTAGCAAAATCACCACTGAATTGTCCATTTACAGATAAATCCCCGCCAATATAGACGTTACCGTTTGCTGAAATATCTTCACCCATGAATAAACGAGATTTCAATGTCATGTCATCATTGAGTAATGATGTTGTTCCATTAGGTGGGTAGGTTATAGTTTCTGTATAAGTAGTAGTAAATACAAGGTTCGTTAATACATGACGATAGTCCGTATTAATTGTACCATTATTCCATCCAGATAATAGGTTTATGTCACTATCTGTTTGGTCAGTGTTTGCCAATCCTCTTTCAACCCATTTAACAGATACAGTATTACCAACTAAGGTGAATCTTATTTTTGCCATTCTTGTATAAGTACCAGACCAAAGCCCTGCTATCCAATCGCCTACAATTTCATTACCTCCACCATCTACATATTTACAAATACGGGCATTACTGGGAACATTCATACTATCCATATCACCAAACATGTCTACACTTGTTACTGTTATAGTGGTTAACGAATCTGCTTTAGTAGTAGTATCTATATCAGTTGTGGGTATTGCACCATAATTACCATTAAAACTATGTCCTGCATCCATAAGATATTGAGAAGTTAACAGATTATTTGTAGGTGTCTGTATTACGGTATAGGGTGGTGGATAATTATGTATAGTCAAATTCCCTCCCAAAGATAAATCTCCATTTGTGATTAATCTATTGTCATTACGAATGACCACAGAACCGCTGACATCTGTAAAACCTTTTACATAAGATTGGTCAAAATGATTTGCATTTGTGTCGAAATTCCAATCGGGTATAACACTTCCTGATAATAATTGTAGGATAGTATAACCATTTGATACAAACTCACTTGCTGTAATACCATTGTCACTATAATTTTTTAATGTAGGGTCGGGTTGACCGTAGGTGATAAATGGCAATATATTTGCACCTTGAGTTATTTCGGTGATGGATGTATCAAATACTGTTGTATCATTGCTTGTAATGTTCATTGAAATGTCTTGAGCGAGACCGACAAATTCAATGCGATTATTAGTTTCATCGTATGATAATGTGAAATTAACAAGGTCTGTTTCAATGGTACTTACAAATTGGTTAATGTAATGATTACCAGCGGGAATGGTTGATGTGTTGGAAGTTGTATCATATGTTGTAGTAATAGTCATATCTGCATCCAAATTCACATGACGCAGATTCACTTGTCCATTCGCTTTCACTGAGAAATCACTGAATGGAATATTGAAAATATCGGTGGGCATACCTATAAGAGTCACTGCATTAGCAAATTGCAAATACAAACGTTGATAAGGTGTACTATCTGTTGTTGTAAAGTCTCCACCTGCGATTACGGTGTTACCTAAATCGGTAGTGAGTTTTGCTGCAAAAGTCCTTGGTGTATAAATACCTTGTATGAAAGTGTTTTTTCTAACATATATATAGTCCCCCTCTTGTATTGCTGCTATATACTTATTATCATCACTAAATCGTGTAGCAAAGCAACGCGAATGTATCGCACTTGAATTAAATGTAACCGCTTTATATCCAACATAAAATTCGTTGCTATCTGCTGCAGTGAAAGTAGTACCATAATCACTCGATATATACATAGTATTAACATACGTATTATTTTGTCTCATATGAACTATCATATATTGACCATTTTGTGATATACATACTGCCCATGGAAACCCTGATGATGTATTGGTTACCCAAGCTCCATCATAAGCATTATTACTAACAGTTCCAGTTGTGAGATTTATTGTATTTATTTGATTATTATTATCTGTAAATATTGCATATCCATTATCACTTATTGCACATACTCCTCTACTATAAAGAAGTAGAGTAGTACTGGTTTCAGTAGTTAGTGATAGATTAGTATCTGTAATAGAATTAAATGTTGCACCAAAATCATCTGAATATTTTGGTCTGGTCGAATTATTAAACATAACTAAAATATATTTCCCGGATTTTGACATGTGGTAGTCGATAATATACTCATAATCAGATGACAACGATGTTAAATCTGCCCAATTATCTCCACCGTCTGTAGATATGATCATTTTAGTTTGAATATTATTATATGTACCAATAATAAGTTGTTCTCCATCTGATGCCATTAATAAGTTATAATAAGGACGCCCGTCCCAGCCAGTGGAAACTCTCTCAGTAAAATTAGTTATTGTTTTTTGTGTCCAACTCGTACCTCCATTTTCAGAACGATATACTATATTCCCCATAGCCTTTACCATCATTATAGACCCGTCTGCTGAAACACATGCATTTATCCATGATTGTTCTGCTCCGCTAACCTGATCAATACCTGTTTTTTCAAGCCACGTTTCTCCATAATTAGTAGATATCCAAACATTACCTGTAACTGCTGCTAAGGAATGACTCGTACTTAAACTATAACCACCAACAACCGCTATTTGATATTTTCCGGTGCTTGAAATTTGTATGTCTTGCCATTTTTGTGGTGTTGTTGTTTTGGCATCAGTAGATGCAAATACATTAGGTGTATTAAGTGGATTATCCGGGCTTATAAATTCGGGTTCAAATACAGATGAATTTGTTCCATCACTAATTGTAAATGCAGTATGGATTTTAATTTGGGTTAGTACAATATCAATTTCAATATCAATTTCTTTTTGAGTAAAACCTGCTGCCAACATGTTGGCATTACTTACACCTTCTGCTACAAAAACGGATATATTTACACCTGCTGCTCTTATTTGTGCAAAAGTAATATTTACATTTGCTGCTAATAATTGTGTAATAGTAGCCCCTTCTGCTAATAATTGTGTAATAGTAGCCCCTGCTGTGTATAATTGTGCAATAGACAGAGTTGCATATAAATCTACAACATTTTGATTTGTTAGAGGACGTTTATAAAATGTAACGCCATTTTGTTGAGGAGTTGAACTAAAACGGTTTGTCATGTTAGTATCACCAATAAAAGTATCCGCTTGTGTATTTGTTGTTTCTCCAGAAAGTATCACAACCGGATTTGGACCTATATTATGAAAACAATTAGTTGAAAAATTAGAATTATTAGGAAAATTCTGTGCAGGAAAGTTAATAATAACATCAAGCTTATTACAATTGGTAAATTCATAACCTTGTGACATTGAAGTAAGATTAGAATTTGGTGCAAAAATAAGTTCAGTTAAATTCGGCATATTATAAAACGAGCCTTGTTTAATACTTGTTAAACCTGCTGGTATTGTAATCGAAGACATAGCGGTTTCTTGAAACTGATTTGTACCATTCAAAGATGTAACTGTAGATGGAAATTTAAAGTCAGATAAAGATTTACACGTATGGAATGCATAATTATTTATGGTTGTTAATTGGCTATTTTCAGTAAATGTTACAGATGTTAACGTGGTATTGTTTGAATCACCAAAAAAATACTCTGGTAAACTGGTTACACTATCCGGAATACTAATTGTTTGTATAGTACTATTATTTTTAAAGATTTGGTTACTAAAACCGACAACAGTTATGCTATCAACTGTGCCTGGTACTATAACATTACTACTATAACCCGATGCAGAAGTTATTATCCCGTCTACATTAATATTCCATGTAACTTCATTTATTACTTCAGACGACATTATTTCTATATCATATAGAAATAATAAAATCTAACCAATTTATCCAAATCTTTATAACAACTTTTACAGACCTAAATCATAAATTTCTGCACATACACCTTTCACACGATTATGTAATTCAGTGATTCGCCCAATATGTTTTTGCTCTACATAATCCAATATAAAATAATTGTTCTTAAATTCTGCACGTAAAATCGTATCTAAATCACAACCTACCAAAGTTCTCAAATAAGTATCATGCAAAAAGATGTGTATATTATCTCTCAAATAATTATTCCACTCCAAAACATAACTTAACCAATTATCATCATCCATTGGTGGTGGACTGGTTTGATTCGTGTATTTATGTTGATTCATTAGAATAAATCCAGTAATTGAGTCGTCATTTTCATCTTCACGATAATAATATAGTGGCTGGTTTATTGTAGCATATATCCAGTTTGGCGATTTCCTTCGTAAATATTCTGCAAAAAGTACATCACAACAACGGTCGTCTAAAACACCAATTGTTGGTTCAACCACATTAAAAAAACGTGTCAATAAATCCATTCGTATACAATAACACCAATATTCGTGACGTTTTGTATGATGAGTCGGTTGTGAAATATTCTCATAAACTCCTGCTAATTCTAATTTCGGTAATGTAACATCACGCTCTTCATTAACAGAGTCAATATATAGTTGTGTTGATATGATTGTTTGCATGAATTGTTGGGTACGGAGAGTATGATAAGTGTCATCATCATCACAAAACATAACCCATTGATGCAGCTGGTGTATTTCTTCATGAATCAAGAAATAATGACGCATTTGTGCTGTTTTTTGTTCACGGACACGAATATTTAGGTGGTCGGTCTGTATTGTATCATTGTATATCTGGTTTAGAGTTTCTTCACGAATCTCGTTGGTTGCAAAAGATATTGATAAATAGATTTGTATAGGCGATGACTGAGAGATTAATGACCGTAAACATTCTTGTAAATAGGGTATTCTATTTATATTTGAAATATGTGATGCGATTGCAATACAGAAAGAAGATTGCATTGTATTACATTACATACTTTTTTCATTTAATATTGTTTTAGATACAAATATAAAGTTTGTCGGCATAATATATAATCTATCCGTTTTATAAATACATAATGTTTGCACGACCAAAACTTCCTATTAACAGAAATAATAATGTAGAGAAAGAATCAAAAAGAAGAAATTATGCAAAAAAACAACCAATAGTCCCCAAAGAAACTACCCGCAAACAAATAGGAAGGTTATTAAATGAAAGAACAAAATCTACAGATAACAATATTTATATTATTGGTATTTTTTTAAAATCTGATCCTACAAACCGGTTATTTATAACAAGTTCTACGCCTTTTACCCTACATACTGTTAATAATACTAACATAAATATTAAAGGAACTAATATTTTATTTTTTAACAGTGAAAATGAACAGATAATACGTATTGACGAAATACCTAATATGATAAAAGATGATGCAAATAAGGAGGCTAAAATTATAAGAACACGTATGCGGGATATTTATAAAAAATATAACGGATTATCTACAAGCCAATATGCTGAATGTCAAACTATATCGTTTTCTAATGATTCTAATAATTCTAATGATTCCAGACGAATTAATTATACATTGGTTGAGCAGTTACACAAAGAAATAGATGACAAAATTCAAAAGGAGGCAGAAGATTTAAATAAATCAATAACAGAAAAATATGGTGACATAAAAGATTCAAAGATACAAACTATGACTGAAAAATCTTTGCCACGAATTATAATCACATTTCGTAAATATATTGAATATTTGTATAGAATACCGTTTATGTATAAACTCAATGCATTAACATATGATGATATAAAACAATTATATGGTAAGGAATACGGTGATAAAACATCAACAGGTATGGCTAATATAGCTGGTACAAAATTATTAAAAGAACTTATTAATTTTTCATATATTAATTTGAATTTTGATGAAGAAGATATGAATACAGTATTATTAGATAATGAAATTCATACAAAATATACTGAATTAATACAGAATGATACAGAAATCTATCAAAAATTAAATGAACCGACAGATAATAAATATATTCATATTTTACATTTTATTGATTTAATTGAAATTGTATGGACAAATATAGACAATATTGAAGAGGGAAACAGTATCCGTACCGCGTTTGATAATTTTTATTCAATGTGTATAAACAATATTTTAAAAAGTAACACACAAATTGAAAAAATTTATCAAAAATTAACTAAGATATCTGACTGTGCTGATATTTATCCAGAAATGAAAAATGGAAATTCTGGAATCCCTTTGAGGGTACTTGTAGACCGATTACTTAGTGAAAAAAATAGTAAGGATTTCATCACGTATTTGAAAATAAATAATACCGAAGGAAACTTAGATTACAATCAACGGTATTGTCTACAGTTAAATCAAATAATTAGTAATAACGAAGACCCGTTTTCAACAAGTATGTTATTAAACTATAATGCTAATCATAATTTTCCTTATTATACAAAGTCCGAAACTGGAGTGGTCACAAACGCTGAACTTGATAAAAACATGCAAAATTATAATAATCAATTCCAACAAAAAGATTCTACCAAAAGACAAAAAAACGATGATTTTGTTATTGAAAAATATGATAATCAATATACATTTGGTCATTATAATAGAATATTTCCAGTAACAAATAATCCTAATAGTACAGATAGTCCAAATAAAACGATTGCAAAACAAATGCCAGAAATTGTCAAACAAATTTGTGAAAATAAAAAACCAGTATTTATGTTAGGATACGGTGCCTCGGGTTCTGGTAAAACAAGTTCATTAATTCATTTAAACAAAGGAAATGGTCAAACTGAAAATGGAGTAGTAGTTCATTTATGTGAAGAAATTGTTAAAAATATGCAGTATACGCCTATTAAGAGAATAAAGGTCAATATTTATGAAAAATATAACGATGATAGTAAAAATAAGGAACTAACATGCAAAGATGCTGACGAGTGTGATGTACACACAACTAATAATAAAAGTGTATGTTTTATAGTAGATGGAACTGATAATGTTAAATTTAAAAGTTATGTAGCTACAAATACACGCGGAACATCAAACGGAATTGAATATGAACACGTTGATAACGTAAATATCCGTAATGGTACAAATGAAAAAGAGTATATACATGAAGAAAAAGAGTTAGGAGAAGTTTTAAAGGAATTAGTTGATGTAGATAGATTAGTGAGAGCAACTACCAATAATCGCCAAAGTTCACGTAGTCATGTAATAATCGGTATACATTTTTATCAAGATACACAAAAAAAAAAAATATATGATAAAAGTGCCTACATAAATAGTTTATTTGTAGGAGATCTTGCTGGAAAGGAAAATGTGTTTAAATGTAATGATGTAAATACTATCTTAGCATTTTTGAATGAAGAAATCGGGGATGGTTCACCAAATAAAGGTAAACCATTTTATAGTGTATTAGAAAATATACAAACAATAAAAGAAACCGAGGACACTGAAGAATATTTATTAGAAAAACAGAAACATAAACGTCGTATAGGTAATAACAAGCCCGTTTTTTCATTTTCAAATCCTGGTACTTATTTTGAAACTGATAATAATGATAACTTAATACAAATTATCAAAATTTGTTTACAAAATAGAAACATACTGAATTATACACGCGAAAAATTTACTGATGTAAACATATATGAAAAAATATATAAGGGCAATGCTCAAGAAACCAAGTTTAAACCCACATTAACATTCATGAATTTTTTAGATGCATATAAGAGAAATTGTGTATATAAACCACCTGATGAAAAAGTTCAACATAGTATTGAGAAAATGTGCAATGATTATTTGAAGCAACGAACAGAAAAACTACCCGACTTAAACGATAAGGCATATTTTTCTATATTTGAAATACTTTATTTAACTTTATACGAAAACAATTTGTATAACGAGATTAGCAAAGTGTGTAGTATTACTGAAAACAAGTGTAGTATTACTGAAAACAAGGATAAACCTGATTATGTTTTGATTAAAACAACCAATGATAAAGAAGCCAACGATGACCAAATAACAAAAGTTGTTAATCTATTACAAAAACAATCTACATTAATGTATAATAAAATAAACCATCCATCAAAACCAAAAACAATACAAAAAAATGAATATACCACTAATATTCAAATGTATATTAAAGAAGCTATATATCAACTAATAACTTATCATTTGTTGTATATAATTCAAGCTACAAATACAAAGGTATCAAAACCAAAAATAAAAGAAATTATTAAAAATAATAGTAACCGTTATGATAAGTTACGAGAGTGTTTTTATAACAAGAACATATCAAAAGATATTGCTCAAGATGTTATATTTGCAATGAAATATGAAATAAGAGGTATTGAGGATACACCAATATATAAAGGTGGTCAATTTGTTGCTGATTATAAAGACCGAACAATAAAAAAATTAGTAAATTCTGGTATTTTTATTAGCAATAATGAAACAACAAGTGATGTTATACCTGAGCATGATTCGGGTTCATTGCCCAAAGATTTATTAAGTATAATGATAAACGATTTTGTATTTTATGATGAAGAAAAAAAACAAGAGTTAGAATTAACTGAATATCAAAAATACTTAGACGAATTAATGAATAATACCAACAATAATCATTATAGAGAATATAAGTCTGCAACTACTACAACAAAAACAAAAGATACCTCCAAAAAACCAGCGATGAAATTCGGTGGTGCGGATACAAGTGATACAGTAACTCACCAAAGTCCATTATTTCCTCGTGCAAATGAACTAAAACATTTTAGTAATATTAATAGTACATCCGTTGCAACCAATAATACAGGTTTTAAGGACGACCAAAAATTGGATAAAAAAGACAACTCAAAAATAAGTATATTGAATGATAATTTTACACATGTTATACTTCAAACTTTAGCGGCTACTGGTTTGGGAAATCATACAGATAGTCCAAAAGAATTTTATAACAGTCGTAAAGAAAAATTTCATGAAAAAATTACAACAATAAATAAATCAATTGGTAACCCGTTTTGGTATAGAAACACAAAGGCTGATAAAGTCCGACTGGTATCAGACATATTAACTGCTATTAATACAACAAATAAAACTAAACAAAAATTTAATGTGTTTATTATTCATAAACTTGATAATAGTGAGCAAGTTATTCCTATTCACAAAACATTTAACATAGAAGAAGTGTGTAGTTTTTTATATCAAAGTTATAAAATAATATTATCGCCTTATGGAAATGTAAATAAAGTTGGTGAAGTTGGTGAATTAAAATATAAGACATTTTTTCAGACTATTTTTGATGATATGAAAAAGGATACAAAAACAGATTTCTATGAATATATTGATTTATTTAAAAAAGTAGATGAGGTTATAAGTGAAACCATTGAACGTATTCGTTACGGTAAAGAAATTTGTAATGAAAGATTAGTTGAAGGAGAATACATTAACAATTCACTTGATACTATGCGTCAAACAATCAAAACTATTCTTACCAAAAAACATAAAGCCAGTAAGGCATTGTTCTCTTCACCTACATTTGTAGACCAATGTTTAAAATCATATTGTCCAACAGGTATTAATTGTTTTAACACAATGTCTAACACAGAAAATGCAAATAAAAAGAAACTTGATAGTTTATTTGATATTATTAATACAGATTTAAGTTTGGTAAAAGGTAAAGATAAAGATAAAGATAAAGATAAACATAAGGTGGAAGACTTTTACAAAGATGTTGTACTTTGTATATTTGGCGTATTTAATATTTCTCGTTTAGCAGACAATCCACCAAAAGTCCCCTATATTGATATTAATAACTTAAAACGACTATTTTATAATGATAATGAATCTATTCAAAATATAGCACCACGAGAATTACAAAAAGTAAAAGAATTACTTAAAAAATTACCAATGATAACGTTAGATGATATTGGAAAAAATATTGAGGAATATTTTCAAGCAAGAAAAAATAGTAAACCTACAGTTGCAGATCTAAGAAATAAACTGGAACAAATTATTAAAAAAATAGATTTACATAATGCATCCAGTTCAATTGGTACATTAGAAACAGTAAACACCATTGCTATGTTAGGTAATGTTGATACAATATGCGATAAAAAGAGTATTTATCATAAACAACTTTGTACAAATTTATATACTCGTAGTCATGATAATAAACCAAGTCATACATGTAAACCGCCACAAGAACAATCAAAACCTAATAATAGTGTTAACCAACAACGTATAGTTTAATATAATATCAGTTTAGTCAAACCGTTAATACATATTAAAAAGTTACATTATTTTGTTTATTATACATAAACGGAAACCGATAAAATACACAAATAATTATATCTACATTTTATAAATACATATAATTATTTATAATGTCAAGCACAATTCCAAGTAATATTGAGAATACAAAAAATGATATAGATAATTTTTTTAATACATTTGCTAAATCACGAACACCAAAAAAAGAAGAAACAGATGCAGAAGAAACAGATGCAAAAGAAGAAGAAACAGATGCAGAAGAAACAGATGCAAAAGAAGAAGCAAGAAAACAAGAAGCAGCAAGAAAACAAGAAGCAGCAAGAAAACAAGAAGCAGCAAGAAAACAAGAAGCAGCAGACCAAGCCAGAATAGAAGCAGCAGCAGCAGAATTAGCAAGACAAAAAGCAGCAGAAGGAGCAAGAAAACTAAAAGAAGAAGGAGCAAGAAAACTACAAGAAGAAGGAGCAAGAAAACTACAAGAAGAAGAAGAAGCAGAAGAAGAAGAAGAAGCAGAAGAAGAAGAAGAAGTAGAAGGAGCTGAAACAGGACAAAATACAAAAGCTGAAGATGAAGTAGCATTAATATCAGCAGCAGCGGCAGTAGCAGTAGCACATGAAAAAGCAAAAGAAGAAGCACAAGCTGAAAAAGAAAAAGCAGCAATAGCAGCACAAGAAGCAATAGCAGCACAAGAAGCAGCAAAAAAAGAACAAGAAGCAATAGCAGCACAAGAAAAAGCAAAAAAAACAGCAGAAGCAGCAAGACAAGCAGCAAGACAAGCAGCAGAAGCAGCAAAACCTGAAGAAGAAAGAAAGCGAAATGCAGAAGAAGCATTAATAGCAGCAGCAGCAGCAGTAGCTGCAACAACACAATATACAGCAGCAGTCACCGATGATATAGAACAACCGGATATATTATCAAATGTTAATGATAATAATGGTGATATTATACAGGCAGCTGCTGCAGTGGTAGAAAGTAGGCAAAACACAGATAATGGTAGTGATGATGTTAGTGAAACGGATGATGTTAGTGAAACGGATAGTGATAGTGATGATTCAATAATATCAAGCTTAACACAAACAATTCCAGAATCATTAGATGATGCTACTCAAATATTTAAAGATAGAATTATAAAATTATGGGGGGAAAATACTCCACCAATTATATTAACAGACAATGACATAAAATTTACACAAATTGCTGTTGAAAAAACAACTGATGCTGTTGGAAAAGAAGAACAAAAAAATATTTTATTAGCAACAATAACAACAAAGAATCCAGATAAGAAATACTATGTATATAATGATAGCAACTTTTTTGATGATAACTATAAGATAGGTGAAACAATGACACAAAGCAAAGAAGAAATTGATGATGATGATGATGATGATGATGATGATGATGATATTATACAAGCTGCTGCTGCAGTGGCAGCGAGTTTGGTAAATACAAATACAAATGATGTGGATGCAATCAGTGCAGCTGCTTCTGTAGCAGCAAATTTGGAAAATACAAATACAAATGATATGGATACAATAAGTGCAGCTGCTTCTGTAGCGGCAAATTTGGAAAATACAAATACAAATGATGTGGATGCAATCAGTGCAGCTGCTTCCGTAGCAGCTTCCATTGCAGCTGCATAGAAAACTATATTATAATTTATAGATAATATAGAAAAATAATTTACTATTGTAACTATTATTCATACATAAATTACAATAATATTGGTATTAAAATATATTTACCGACGATAAACCCTAATAAATCTGCTATGATATCTTGAGACTGACCATACCACCAATATTTATCTTTTCCTTTATTATCATTGGTAACTACGGATTTTTTTGATATCGTTATATCATGACGACAATTACCAATTCCAATTAAAAACGAAGGTTTTGCATATCCTGCCCACATCTCAAATATTTCCCATAATATACCTATTGTCATTGATAAATAAAATGTTCCTGGAAAAAGTAATCCAATTACTACATATATAGAAAAATGAACCATTATCCAACCATCAATATATTGATTCATCTTATTACTGAATATATCATTAAAATTAAATAAACAACGTATATAACCATATGCAAATACAGAACTTAATAATATTATTGTACCTAATACATAATATTGATTCACTCCATCTTTTGCACCATATTTTGTACTAAATTCGGTTAGATTCATTGTATATAATATCTATTAATATTATATAATATAATATAATTACCCATGTATTATCTATTTTTATGTAATTGAATGAAAATTACATAAACACTTATTTCAAATATATAACAATACTATTACTAATCCAATGACCTCAAGATATGTTATGGCAAACATACAAATGCCAATTGAAATAAAACCCGATAATACAATAGTCCCGTTACAACAATTCTCCAATGTGCGTGTTGTTTCTATTATAAATTCTATAAATGATGTTCAGGTTGACCGTTCATTGCCTGATATTATTACACAATCCAATATGATGTTTGGAAAACAAAATATTCCAGTAACAAAACCACTGCAAGAACAAGTACAAACACCTGAACCTGAACCTGAAAATAAATCTTGCGATGACACTGAACCTACTCCAGAGCCACCTGTTGTACACGTTCCACAGTTATGGATTCGTCCCGAAGAGTTGCGTAAAACACCTCTTCCATTTAAAAAAAATAGTTCATTCAAAAATCATAGCAAGTATAGACACCGTAGCACTGCAAAAAAACGCGAACCGTGCTAAATCTAATTTAATGGATAAGGGCGTTGATTCTTCTCTACGACAAGTGGTTCTGGTAATAATGTTGGCAATTTGTCCATAATAGAAAGACTGGGAATAGCTTGAAATTGTGGTGTTACTGGTTTTTGGGGGGTGACTAAATTGGTAGAACCAATACCACGAAGTTGTGATTCTACATCACAATAGTTACCACATAGATGTGTTCTGGCGTTTGATGCGGGTAACAATCCATTTCCTGGTAAATGGTTGGTATGTGCTTCACCCGCGGCAGAATGTAAATATGTGCGATAATCGCCTATATGTTGATTCATTTTTTGTTCAAGTACATAATTACCTGGTGTATTTTTATTGGAGGTAGATGTCATAAATAATATATACACTACCCGTATACATTATTTCGTAGATAACACAATATTTACTGTGTCTAAATTAATTCAACATATTCACCAATTCTCTATATTCTTGAGTTTCTTCGGTGAGGTTATCTGGATTATTTAAGAAAATACAAATACATTTATGAAAGTATGGCATATAATCATAAGCATACAATATTGCAACCCCTATCTCATGGTCACGTGACAAAAATCGTGCTGCCGCCATTTCATATAAACGTTGAAAAATCGGTAAATGTTTGGTTTGATTGCGAATATATTGCATCATAAGTCCAGCGGATTCGTCGTCATACTCTATTTCATCACGTGTTTCCTTGTCAAAATCATCACCTAATTCTTCTTCCAATTGTCTTACCGTATCTGGATAATTCTCAGGAATCATTTTAAATATTTCACGTAAACATTGTCTGTAACCTGTGTTTGTTGTATATTTTGGTATAATCAAATCTTTTGGATACATTGTACTATGATAGGTATGCACGATATATTTATATTCATTGGAATGAATATAAATTACAATTTGTTATGATGAATATTTATTTTTATATTGTTAAGTGTTTATTTTTTACTACGGCGAGAACCTTTTCCTTTGCGACCCTTTTTGGCGGTTTTTCGGCTTCTTTTTGCGGATTTGCGACCTCTTTTTGAGGATTTTCCACCTCTTTTGGCTGTTTTGCGTCTTTTTCCTCCTAATGATTCAACAAGCTGTTGATAAGTATTGCCTGGAGAAAAATCAGGGGAATTTTCAGCACCTTTCTTAAAAACGTCATATTTACCATCGCCGTTTTTAATTGCGATCGTAGTGCCATTGTCAATACCATTATAAGCGGTCTGGTCCTTAACCATTTGAACACATACTTTTGGTGATTCGTCTACACTGGCAACAGATGCTGTTTCTTCATCATCATCAGAACGAGAAACATTAGGATCAGCATGACCAAGACCAGTAGCAGTAGGATCAGCAGGATCAGCTGCATTAACCAGACCAGAATCAACGTCTCCATCATTGATTCTCATTTCATTATCAGTAGCTGCCATTCTATGTAATTATATATTATAATTACATAATTAAAATCATCTCTAAATACAATCAAATTAACGACTGCTGTGTTTCGTTTCAGTATTGGGCATCTCGCGGGTAGATTGTCCACCACGAACCCAACCGTCCATAGCAACCTCTTCAACCGTGTGCGAAGCGTCTTTCACTTGGTTCTCCATTTTGCTGTCGGTAGGATACAACGAATAAGCCCCGAAAGATTTATCCATAATGGTAGAAACGCTCTTTTTCTCTGTAACAGGTTCTCCTTGTTGAAGTCTGGACTCCAAAGTAGGGTCACAACTGCCTCTGCCTAAATAAGGAACAGTAACAAAAGGACGAGAGAACAATTGTAATTTCTCCAAAGGTCTTTCCTCGGTGGTTTTGATTTTAAGCATGGACTCTTTATCAACAGCTGTGTTGTGAATACCATTGCCATTTGCTAAACCGTTAAAATTCATGGTGGGTTGTTGCATAGCGAATTTAACATGACTATCGCTTAAAGTAGTACTAAAATGGTCGGTCAACATATAATTCGCGTAATGAGTATTTGTAGTGTTGCGTTGAGATTGGTCTGTGGAATCAGCTCCAATTCTGCCAGTATTATTGAATGTGTAAGGACTAAGGCTTGCCATATTGACTGTTATTATTATAGTATACAAAGAGATAGTATTTTGAATGTAAAATATTATCAAAAAGAGAACATTGAAAGTAAATAATAAAAAATGACCTAAATAGAATCATAAATGGTGCAAGTCGACCTAATTAGTATGTCTTGCTAAATTACGTGCACATGCAAATTGATTGCCTTCCTTACAAGAAATCATACTACCGTAACAAAACTCAGCAAACCCAGCTTGGTCGTTAGGAATAGTAGTAGAAGGGTTGGAATTGAATGGGCGTAACGATTGTTCAAACATAAGTTCGCTTCCAGCGTCCTTAAACAATTTATCAGCAATATCAGTGTGGTCAGGATTAGCATCAGCAACAAATTGTTTCGCCTGAGCAAGAATGTCCTTTTCTACTTTTTTATTAAAAGCGGGTGGAGCGGGTTTTTTATTGGGGTTATAATCATAATCGGTAACCAATACGTTACCAAAAACATTGTTAGACTCAGGTTCAGTAAAAAGACCATTGGGAACAGGCATATTATGTTTCTTAAATAAGTCTTCTGTGACGGGAGCATCCTCAAACCCCTCATCCACTTGTTTCTTTTTATCAAGTTTATCTTGTTGTAGACGGTGATAATAATGTAACATATAAATAGCTCCAAGTGTGACAATAAAGAACAATACGGTTCTCATACTGTTAGTAACAATAATACTAACAATAGAAAGTGCAATTACGGTACGTGTAATAGCGTTAAGTTTTTGTTCATATGTCATTCCATCAATAGGGAAAAATTCAAACATATAGGGTTGTTGAAAGAGAACATTGGGGTTCTCTCCCCAAAAAGGGACTTGTTTGCGGACACGTTTGATTTTTTGTGTCATGTTCTCAACTTCTTTATTTACATTATCCATTTCAGGTGTATTTAATTCATCAGGTAATGTTTTACGAGTAGGTTGTTCTACATTAGGTTGATATAGTTCATTAGATATAGTAGACGCGTGAACAGGTTGTGACATATTATAATAATATAGATTGTATATATTATTATATTATATTTGTTTCTTATAATATACAAAAACAAGCAATAAAAATGCAAACCCGTCTAAATAGTTGTCAGGTTCTCAACTCACCTAAAATAATGATGAAATAATTATGAATTATTCTTTAATGTAGAAACAACATCACCTTTATGTTTGACACATTTTTTATCAATACTGAGTGTTTCACATTGAGTATCCTGTGGAACAATTTGTAAAACACATTTAGATTTTTCGCCATATAAGGAATCAACACACCCCGACTCGGTAGGTTTTTTGGTAGAGTTAGAAAAATGAACCCGTTTTTGAGTTTTAGATTTGGTACATCTTGCTCTAAAATGTTCATATCTCTCACGTACTTGTTCATACGTAAGTCCAGAAACTTTTCCCAACATAGTATTAATTAATTCATGTAAATCAAATACGTATTTGGAGAACGTAAAACGATTTTTCATATATTTTTTATAAAGAGGCAGTTTTTTAAAATTATTGGTAAGATTCGTTCTACATTTTCCACAGGGTAATACATGACGTAAACTTAATAGGAAGTCTCTATAATGTATTTTATCTTTGTTAGTAGGTTTTACGGGATAGTTAAAACTCATGGTGTGTAGATAATGCCACATGCCAGGTCCCCATATACTGGTTAACATGCCGTCATTGCTATTGTAATCATCGTTGGAGTATATAGGTTTAATATCTTTCAATACAGGCCGTAAACGTCGTTTGGTTTTATTTTTTGCAGAATAGGTTCTCTTTTTCATAGTAGTTATATAACAATTATATAATAAAATATACTAAATATTTAGTGAGTTCGTTTAACGTATAACCAAAAATATATACAGATATAATATAAATGGCACATATTATAGATGTACTGAGCAAATACTTTGTTAGTAAAAAGATAATGATTAGTATATTCATTTTTATCGTTTTTATTGTAGTAACCATTTGGTGGATGAGACGAAGAAAATCCACAGGCACATTTGATGATGTAGCGAATTCAATGAACCGTACAGCGTCAACTGACTCCGCAGGAGCAAATAGTGGAAAAGAAGCATTAATATATTTTTTCCATGCAGACTGGTGTCCTCATTGCAAAAAAGCTCAACCAGAGTGGGATACATTTAAGATGAGTCATCACAACAAAACAGTAAATGGATATACAATAAAATGTATATCTGTAGATTGTACAAATGATAAGGAATCCACTGCAAAACAACTAATCAATGAATATGATGTTGAATCATACCCAACCGTAAAAATGGTAAAAGATAATACAACAATAGATTATGATGCTTCAGTAAAAACAGAATCATTAAAGAAATTTGTAGATATAATGTTAGTATAATAACTATGTATTATGAAATTTGTGTATTTGTTCTCGACATGCATCAATACCATGTTGTATAAGTTCAGTACGAACATTGTCAGATTCTGAAACCATAGATATATTAGTTAATGACCTACTATCAAATGGCAATATAAACATACAGCGTATATCATCACAAGGTTGAATCGTAATTTTTTGTAATATTTTGTTTATTAAAAATACAATATAATCAAATAATGAAAAATCATTCATAACTGTTTCTTCATTATTTTCAGCAAATGTATTAATTCCCATAATTTCATTTGGGTTTGCTCCATTATCAATGCATTGATTTACTGGACAATTAACACAGAATCCCCCGTCGCAGTATAGGTTTTCATTTAATAAAATGGGTGTAAAAAGTAATGGAATAGAACAAGATGCATGAACTGCATCAATTAATAACCATTTTGGATGAGTTTTATATGATATATCAACCGCATTGAACTGATTTACATTTGTAACCATTATATGTAGTTCAATCCCAGTAATAGTAAAAAACTCCTTCATATTAATAGATAATGGAATATCTTTTCCTAATAATAATGGTTGAAATATCTTTTCAGTAATAGTTTTAGAAAAAATACCATTATTTTGTACACAAGCAAAGAGTGTATTTATATCATAATTAAAAACATTTTGCCATGGTCGTTTAATTAAATAATCATCTAATGTATTCCAATCGTAATTTAAACAAATAACAGTAGCTAATATTGCTCCAATAGAAGTACCGTATATAGTTTTTATATTATCATATTTCCATAATTCCATTTCATTAGATTCCTTTAAAATTCCGTAATACGAAAATCCCAAAGTTCCTCCACCTGATATAACAAGATGTCTTATAGTATCATCGTATAACAAGGGTTTATTCGTATATTCAGGCAAATATTCTTGACATTTGGGAGAATACTCGTTTTTCTTTACATCACAGCAATAAAAATCGGTTGATTCCATATATTGATAATATTATAAATTAAGTACGTTATATGTTTATGTTTTTTCTATGAACATATAACAATAATATGTCAAATTTTCTATTTTCAACGGATGAAGAAAGTATGGGAAAAATAAATATAGATGATTTATTCACGAAATCCCAACAACGTGATCAAAAACAATTATCAATTTTTAATAAAATATTAAATAGAATCCATAATAAAATAAAAGGTACTACACGTAGCCAAAAAAAAGAAACTCATGTATGGTTTTCCGTTCCAGAATACATATTTGGAGAACCTATATACAATCAAGGGGATTGTATAGGTCATTTAGTTGTAAAATTAGAGGAAAATGGATTTCATGTGCAATACATGCATCCCAATACATTGTTTATTTCTTGGGCAAATTGGATACCATCGTATGTTAGAACGGAAATAAAGAAACAAACCGGTAAAGTATTAGACGAAAAGGGTAATGTTATACGCGATTTAAAGGCAGAAAAAGATGATGAGGATATGAATGCAACACTATTTAACGACAAAGGTAACTCACTTCAAAAAAATAAAAAAGAATATACTCCACTGGATCAATATAAACCAACTGGTAATTTAGTATACAATCAAGAGATGTTTGATAAAATAGACAAAAAGATGAATTAAGTCTTGAATAAATAATGAATATATAATTGTATTCATTATTATGATAGTGGAGGTATTATGGAGAATCACTGGTACTGGCGGTAGCGGTAGGTTTTCCTCCCGATTTATTCCATGAAGTAGTATTATATGAATTAACATGTAAAAATTTATCTGCATTATCTTTCCAATAATTGACTTTCTTTTCTAAGCGTTTTTCAGTTGGTGTTTTAGGATAGGTTTGATTTTGTTTTGCATTCATGCGTAATAAATCATCGTCAGTGGCTTTGGGTTTTTTTCCAAAACAATTCACACCGAATTTAACATAGGGATTTGCAATATATCCACCATTAATTCCAGGACGTCCACAATCATTTTTATGACTTGCGGACTTTGAATTACAGCCACGTCCTTCATCTAATTTTTGTAATTTTTCCCATGTTTTTTTCTGTGTAGGAAATAAAATCATTTGGTCAGCTGACCATCCATAGTTACACCATTCTGCTCCGTCATTATATGCATTTTCAATTTGGTCATAAGTAGCTAAAGTAGCATCATACGATTTACATATGGCTTGTGCATCCTCGTATGTATATTTATTATTAGCAATATTAAATACTTCATGTTCAGGGTCATCTTGGTCTTCTGTTTCACATTTATCTAATTTGGGTAAAGGAATTGTAGTTGTTTCAGGGTCCTCTTCTTTCTCCTCAGGGGCTAACCATGGGAATATATCGTAGAGAGAAACATTTAAAACATATTTGAAAAAGTCTACAAATAAAATAATGACTAATAGTACCCATGCTACGGATTCAATAATAGAAATAAAGTATGGTTTTGATTCTTTGTCCATGGGTATACGGAATAAATAAGTAACCAAATAAAACAAAATAATAGCAATACCAACAGCAAATGCAGAAGAAGGGCTACTCACAAAATCTGTAAAACTGGAAAATGTTTCTTCAAATATACTGCGTTCAGGATTCTGTTCATATGAATCATATATAGTATAAGTAATAACAATTAAAAATCCAAAAAACATAACATCCAAAGTTCTACTAAGACTTACATTAAAGCCATTCGGGTCCTCACCTTTATTAAAAAACTTACCTAATACGAAATAAACTATAAAATATATCCCTAAAAATGTTAATATTAATATTAAGTTTGATTTCGTTGCTAAATTAGATAATGTTGTTGTGGATTCTTCTATAGATTTTTCGGTAGTTGTATCAGTAGTTGTATCAGTAGTTGGTTCTTCAACCGAATCTTGGGTAGATGTATCTGTATTTTCAACAGTAATTGATTCTAATTTATTTATTTTAGTATCACTCATATGTATTTATCAAATTAATATATTATACTATGTTATTTTTTTTACGATAAAACAAACAGTATGCGGCGGGAGAAATAACATCATTTGGGTTGTCAACTGATTCTACTATTCTATCATTAAAATGTAGCCAATTATTTTCTACATTACGAATAAATGCTGTGTAATGACCACCAGTAACCCCTCCAATATGATTACATATCCCATATAATTCATATTGATATGTTGCAGGTTTATACCCACATACATATTTTGATAAATCTAAATCATCTATTGGAAACATTACATTTTTATTTACTTTGGAAGTTCCATCTGGTGTAAAACGGTTTATTGTAATAATCACAATCTGTGGGAAATTCCAAAATTGTATTTGTTTCTTTATATCTTCTTTTTTTCCAGTCTTTTCATTATACCATGCACAATCACCTTCAAGTATTTCTGGTTTTACATACATATCTAAACAATCGTATAATGTTTGGGGCGTTTCAATATTATTGTCTATATGCAAGTCTAATACGAAAAAATTTTCGGGTTTTATTGTTTGTATTTCATTTGTATCCTTAGATACAATAACAGATACATATATGCCGTAAAACATATCCATAATCTCTGAATAATCATTTAAATATACTGCTTCCAACATTTTATAACATTGAATTGCCATCTTATCTAAATCATTCTTTGGAGTTCCATTAATATTCATTTTCACACGTCGTGAAATGCTTGAATGTATGCAATCCATAAAAAATAGTAAAAACTCTGTCATATCATTTTGTGCATGTCCTGTAAATAAATCTCTTCCTTTTTCTTTAGCTATTTGCTGTACATTATGAACAAATTTACGAGGAGTTACTATACCGTTTCCACTCCACATTATATTGCGTAATTCATTCCATTCTTCTAATATAATTTTATTTGGAGAACTTGGTAACGAATTTATTTGGGTTTTATCTAATAAATCATTCAATTCATAGGTATTATTCAAAACTTGCATACAAGCGTTTAAAAAACACGTGTTTCCCAGGTTTTCTAACCCTATTCTCCCTTTATCTTTATACTTAGATAAGTCCATTTCTATTTTCTATATTTATAACAATATAAACGTGATTCTTTATATTCTATTATATTATATCAATCTTCATGAATAACCAAGATAATAATAATATGTTTTCAAACATTGAACAAAATATACATAATATTGTATCAGAAACTATACAAAATTACCTTTCTGGTAACTCATCATATACACCTCCTAATACATCATCTTCTAATAATATTCATCAACAAATTGTTGCTACTGCAAGAGATGCGGTTCGTTTAGGAAATAGAAGTTTAGAAAATTATAATAGAATTATGCTTGAACATTCCAGGAATACGAGAGAACTTATTATATTATTAAATAGATTAATTGATATGACGGATAATAGACCTATTAATAGAGAGCAAAATCTATACAATACTACTATACCTCTTAATCGGCGTTCACGAACACAACCAAGAACACAACCAAGAACACAACCAAGAACACAACCAAGAACACAACCTATACGATTTCGTCAAGTAAACCCCCATCAAACACGCACTACACCAACTCTTTCTACCCCTACTGAAATAAATAGTATTTTTACACATGGGTTATTCCCAACGATTAATGCAACTAATTTTTCAAATCTATTTGAAAATGTACCCGTATTTCCTACCCCTGCTGAATTAGAAAATGCAAGTGAAACAATATTTTATGATGTTTCAATGGAATTATTAAACAACCGGTGTCCCATTACATTAGCTACATTTCAACCTGGCGACAGGTTACGTAGAATATTATATTGTCATCATACTTTTACAGAAGATGCTTTTATTCGTTGGTTTCAAGAAAATGTATGTTGTCCTGTATGTAGGTTTGATGTACGTACATATAATTCATCTATCTCTGGAAACAATGAAGATGAGAATAATGAGGATGAGAATAACGAGGATGAGAATAATGAGGATGAGAATAACGAGGATGAGAATAATGAGGATGAGAACAATGAGGATGAGAACAATGAGGGTGAGAACAATGATGGATATATAACTCCAATTGGAACAACAACTGACAGTTATACATTTACTGATGCATCTACACATAACCTTATTGGTTCTTATCCACCGCTACCACGTCCACAACCACCGAGCAGTAGTTTAAGTAGTACAATTGAATCTATGATACAATCAGCTATTGTTGATTCAAGTAATAATATTGTAAATAACTTATCTCAATACCTGACGACATTATCAAATATAGATTCATCAAATAATACACTGCATCCATTTGTTTCTTTTCAAATGTACGGAATAGATTCATCTAATAATTCTTTACCATTATAATCTAATTTAATACTATGTATTTAACTGAACTATTAATCTCTATTATATTACTATTTGTATTTATCTATATTTCAGGAGGTTCGTCAATAAATAAGTATACAAAAGACGCTTTATATATGATGTATGCCTAAGTTTCAATAAAAAATATTTAAATTATTTTAAATATTTTCACAAGAATCATTTAGATGATATTATCGTTTAAAGAAAGAAGTAATAGTTTGAATACTGTGTTTTTCATTATAAATTTTGTTTAAGACATCATCAAATAAAAGTGCTTTTACTTTTGCAGAGCAATATTTTTCTTTCTTTTTCATAAATGTTTCAATATCTGGAAATTCTGCTGTTAATTTTTTGAGTTCGCGATTATATGTTTTGATTGCAGAAGTTTTCCCCTGTAATCTCCAAATTTCTTCCAATGCCAGACCAAACAATTGTTGTAATGGTTTCATAAGTTGATTTGTAATATAATGTGTGTAATCAATTTTGAGATTATTTTCCACAATAAATTCGGTTGTTTCTATTTTATCTCCCATTAATGCCTTGGGAGTATCATTTACAATAAATACAAATTTCATTCTGTCTCCTGGTTTCGGTTTGTTGCCTGGGTCGCGTTTTCCAATTCGTTCTGCTAATACAAAATGACCGATTTGGTTGGGATTTTTATAGCCACTTCTAAGAGCTTTTGTGATTGCTAATTTATCCATACTAACATTTCCATTAATAAGGTCATGTAACGATTTGTCCAAAAATTTGATAGCACTTTGTAAGTTATACTCTTTCATCAAAATATTCAAAATTCCGCCATATACATCTTTTAAATAATCACAAGAATCACGACGTTTTAAAGACAATCCCATAAATTTCATATATCCTTTATTCGGGTCATCTTCGTACAACATACCAACATACCTTTTTTTGGACAATAAAATGAATGGCATTAATGTTTTTTCATATTCTAATCCCATTGGTGGTTTTAGATATTTCGTACATAAATCGGCGGCATCTTGAGCGATTTCAATTGTCATTTCTAACGCGGGTTGACCTCGTATCTTTTCACCAGTATCTGCATTTTCAAGGTTAAAAGTAAAGAATACACTATCCGTATTATGCACAATCATGTTACCAATTCCAGCAGCGAAATGATGATTCGTTGTAGTTAAATCATATACATAATCATCATAATCAGTGATTTCGTCGATTTTTTTGATTGCATCTGGGCATTTACGCTGGGAACCCATTGTAGCCGTAATTCTATATATACTCATTTTATCGCTTCTGGTATTAATAGACGTTTTATATCCAATACTATTTGCTAACCAGCAAATATGAGAAGCACTTAATTGTGATTTTTGGTCAATGCGAATATATCCATGAGAATCTTTATCACCATCTGCATCATATAACCCTTCCCAGAATGCCTTGCGGATTTCTTGAGTACCGTTTATAATAAAGTCAGGAATGATTTTACTGTTGTTATAATATGTATTTTTTCTGTAGTTTTCAATAAATTGTTTTTTGTCACCGTATTCATTAGATGTAAAAGATATTTTATAAACACCTGAGGATTCTATTGTATCATACATTTTCCATTCATACTCTGGATAGGCTATTTTACATAATTCCATATATTTATCAAGTATATAATCATTTGCATTATTTAAAGCCCACGATGATTTTGACCCTGATGGACATTTATATGTACCACAACTACCGTCACCAAAGAAGAATCCATATATTTTGGCTTCCTCCACTGAAATGGTGTCTTTACAGAGCGTTTCATCGGGGAGTAATGTAGAATGTAATAATTTTGTCCCGACTTCCACTTCTTTGGGAGATATTTCTGTGCCATTGGTTAATAACAATGAGTGGTCATCAGTTACATCAACCGCCCCTGTATGGGTTAGTACCCGCATCATTTTTTTATGACTGGCTAATTTGTGCCGAATAATACGATGCAACTTTGTCCAACCGCTATCGGTCCACGATTCAACCTCGTTAAGTTCACAAAATTCCTTATCTTGTTTACCCTCTTCTGTGCATGTAACCCAATCGTTATTTCCGTAAGAATCAGCTAATGCTGATATTTCACAAATAACAACCTTACCGTTAACCCGAACATAGACTGGTGTATATTTCGCAACACTATCCCCGTATACGTACTCAGCTTTTGTACGTACTGGACCATGCGTGAGGGTATCATATATCCTATCGCCGTATACTTCTTCAATCATACGTTTTGCATAAATAATCATCATACGTCCAGTCGCCGTAGTAGACGCAGCCACATCTTTTTCATAAAAAGTAGACGTACGAGATCCACATTGACCATATAATGAATTTGCTGTAACTTTATAACCAAGTTGTCGTTTGTCCAAAATATTTTGTATAAACGGGTCTGGTTCGGTTTTAATCTTTTTACGTGTATCTTTTCTTGCTTTTAATAGTTCTTCCAAAATAGATGGCATAATACCCTTCTTATTATCTGGAAATTGAGCCCACCGACAAACCATTTTTCCTACTTTTGTTTTATCGGCTTTTGCTGTTGGATTTTTACGAATATATTGATATGTGTCAAATTCAATATTAATATAATGATATCCAGGCAAATTATCATAAATAAACTCTCCTGACTTATTTCGTTCACCAACAACCCGTATTAAATTACCCTCCAAATCATATTCTTTTGACCATACTTTACTATCATGTGAATAATTTTGACTAATCATTGAGGAGGGGTATAACGATGAGTAATCTACACAAGCAACTGGATTATCCATATACATAGAACATTTGGGTGGTAATACAATAGCCCCTTCATATCCTTCAGCAACTTTAGGTTTTTCCAAATCAGGCATAAGCGTATCTTTTTCTCGGCATTTTTTAGCCACATAACTGGTTAGTTTGATACCTTGTCCGCGGAATACCAGAAAGCTGATAGGAACACTACAAATACGGGACATCTCAACGTATCCTGTAATTACATCAATTTTGTTCATTAAATGATGAACCAAGTTACAATCTTGAATACAGTATTTTGCAACAACAGCACGATCGGCAGAAGTTCCTTTTGATAATCTAAAAATATCCTGAGGGGTTACATCATCCTTTGCCATCCCCCACTTGATAGACTTACTATCATCCAAATCATAATGGCCTGAAATAACAATAATATTGTATGTATTTGTCTGGTCTTTGCCCTTTACCGTATGTGTAACTTCCACTTTATTTTGTATATCAAGTACCCTGAATTTCTGTCCATTGTTGTAATAATCTGCAGTAAATCCAGTTAACTCAATATGGATAAAGTCACCAATATTTAACCCCATTAGATTTTTACTACATAGATGGGTTACATCACCATGAACACTATCCTCAACATAACGTATATATTTGACAGAATCGCTAATGTATTGTCCAGCAACATCATCCAATTTATAAGATGATAAATTAAAATCACGGCGGAAATAGGCATACATATCTATTTGTAATCGTCCAGTTGTTTTAAAATAACGTAAATCATATTCACCACTGGCAATTTGCATTTTCGTGTGTTCAATGTTTAATTCACCTGGATTTTCACGACTTTCAGTTGCACATAATTCATTTATTTTCCTGGATAGTAATAGAAATTCTCTTTCACAATGATTTTCTTGTGCTCTACGAAACATAAACTCATAATCAAAGCCAAATATATTATACCCAATAATAATATCAGGATTTTCAGTCTGTATTAATTCTGCCCATTTCAATAGAACATCTTTCTCGGTATCAACACAGTCTACTTGTATGCCTGGAATATCATCACATGTACCTACTGCCAAACAATGGTTTAAATAAGGTTCCTTTTCACCATATTTTAAAAAGGTAGAACCAATAAATGTTACTTCATCACCTTTTAGTCGGGGAAACACACGTGTCATCACTTCATTTAATAATTGAATCTTTTCATCCCTATTATGATTTTCACTAATTAATATATCCAAAATAGTGTCATTACGTTTTATTTTGGGTTTACGTGTATAATTTTTGTTATAATATCCACTTGTTTCGTTAACTTCTGCAGTTTCATTACCATTACCATTATCATCATCACCCGTTCCAGTATATTGTTGATTTTCTTTTATTTGTTCAAAAATACCATCTATTGTTAATAATACATTCGTATCATTATCTTGGTTTGTTTTCTTTACATTTTCAACGGTTTCATTTAATAATATTTCAATATATTTATTTAATTGAGGCCGCGTTGGACAATGTTTGGGATATACAATATCAACATCCTCAAATTTACCGTAATTAAAAGCTGCTAAAATCATTTTTTGTAATAATTGTTTTGACACAGATTCGTTTAGTACTGACATCTGTTTTATGAAAATATCAACAACATTAGACGCAAAACGTTTGTACGTTTTAATCGGGATTGGAAAATCACCATGACTACTACTGGCTTCTATATCAAAACTACATATCTTATACGGTACTATTGTTTCCTTATCTGGCTGTGCAATTAATTCTTTTAATGGACATATAAATTCATATTTACAGGTGGTTGTGTTGTTTTGTGGTTTAATCACGCGGTTCATTTTAAAACAAACCCAACCAGATGGACTAATATTATGAATATGAAAATATCGCAATAATGGAGGAATATTGCTTTCATACAATTCTGTAATAACTCCCTGAAATACAATGTTAGTACGGGTACGATACTCTCCATTGTTGGTTTTATCATCATGATTATAAGTATACCATAAATTCTTGTATTTATTCATCGCAACTGTATTCTTGAACGAAAGTTTTAAAAACTTATGTTTTTTACCGCCTGAAAATCCGTATAACTTATAATGGTCAACCAAATCACATGATAAAATGGAATTTTTATAACGTTTATCCAGTTTCTGGTTATTCTGTAACTCTCTCATAAACGCCCCTGCATTATAATCTGTCCAAGAATCACCTGCCTTAACATAAAAGAATGGCTTATAATCATTAACATAGAGACAACATGTTTCGCCTCTCTCATTAATTCCAAACATTTGAATTACAAACTGCAAATCATCATCCTTTTTATAAGAACGTTTGTAAGAATCTTCATCCGAACCAGAATCATTTTCTTTGGCAGGCGAATCATCATATATATGAAAATCAATCAAACGAAATGATTTTACCACAGTTGGTTTCTTTTTTCGTATGACTATTTTTGACCCCGACATTTATTATTATCTATTACCCGTTAATATTTAGATTATTTTTACAAATATTAACCATTGAAATTTAAATCAATTTTATATCATATATAGGATATATTACCACTTATGCAGTTACATTTTTTGTATTTTTGATATTAATTCACGAATCCAATCTAATAAATCATTAGAAGTTCGCCCTCCGCCGTATTGTATAAACTCACCATTTTCTATATTACCAATTGTTGGAAAACCAGCATGTGTTAATGTTTTTCCATTCATATATTTTTTGGATACAATGGGTAATTTGTTATCTAAATCGGCATGTTCTATTACCTCAAATGCAATATTTTGTTTTTCATTGTCACTTAATGATTTTTCCATGATATCCCATTCTGGCTGTAATGTTTTACAGTGACCACACCATTTCGCGTGGATAAGAACAATAACAACTGGTTTTATTCCTTCGGTTGTTTGTTCAATGGGTAAAACCGGCTTTATCTCATTTTCTACAAGTGGAGTATCATTAACAACCTGATTAAATATAGTATTCCACATAGAATCTATTTCCTTTATTTTTGGTTGACTTTTTCTCTTACGCTTCTTTGTACTGCGCTTAGATGTATTTTTCTTCATTTTAGATGATTTTTTAGATTTAGCTTTCGCACCATTCTTACTTTTACTTTTGGGTTTATTAATTCGTGGTTTTGCACCACCTATTATACTTTGCATAATTATTCTATATATTAATCATATATAATTTACTAAAGAAATCAAAAATTTATGTCACTGTAAATATATACAAGATGTCTTTATTTAACCGAATATTTATAATCTTTTTAATATGTACATTTTTATTAGGACTTTATGTTACGACGTTTTGGAATGTATCTATTAATGTCAAAACAAAAGAGAACATGGAAAATAGTACAGATTCAAGTTGCCCGAATATGTTAATAAAAAAAGAGAATTCGTTATTATTATATAATACGAATAAACCAGAAGATGAAACAAACCCTCTTACTTTCTTTAATTTAGATGAATATATCAATTATTTAGAGATACAAAAGAAAAAGGGTGATGTATGTCCAGTACTGTATCTACAACAAGAAAATAATGCACAAGGCGAAGATGTTTATCGCGTTCGCCCTGGTCCATTTGATTTACAAGGTGGTCTTCAGCACGATGCAGAACAAGTAAATGATGCTATTAAACAAATAAGTGATGCCAATCGTGTAAACCCTCCTTACAATAAAGACCAATATCCAGGATTTGACCCAACCGGACAATATGTTGGTGTATATACAAATATAGATGCTATACACGATTCCACCAATGCAAAAAAAATCAGTGACAATCCAATGGATTCAAAATGGGCAGGCATAACATATACACAACAAATGGTTGATTCTGGTAAGTATGTTGATAATGAAGTGTCTAAACCTTCACTTTTCAATGCCAAAACTGTATTCTATCCATCAATCCCTTCTGTAGTTCCTCCGCCAAAGGATATTATTGGTTAAAAAATTGAATAATTTATATGTAATAATATATACAAAAATTGTTACTAACTCAATCACAATGCACAAATCAATGCCTAAATTTTATGAATATAATGGTCAAAAATATTCTATTTGTTTCCCAATAGAGTGGGCAACAAATCATTTTGAAGAAACTGGTC